>Ga0116189_1003690_pt1 | contig 10919 bp, 6 predicted proteins | sample AD_JPNTR3_MetaG_FD_89895 | JGI IMG/M metagenome (GOLD analysis project Ga0116189, IMG submission 89895) | Active sludge microbial communities of municipal wastewater-treating anaerobic digesters from Japan - AD_JPNTR3_MetaG | ecosystem: Engineered > Bioreactor > Anaerobic > Digestate | place... | reverse complement strand
TTTCTTATTCAGATGTTTCTCATGAGTATGTTATGCATAAAGCATCAGAAGTTATTGCTGAGGGTGCAGATTTCTGGCTTTTAGGGTACGACAAAACTGCTATCTCTTCAAGCAAGCCAGTTATATCAGTATGTGCTGTGAGAACTGGTTCAGGTAAGAGTCAAACAAGTAGAAAAATTGTTAAAATACTCTCAAATATGGGGAAACGAGTTGTCTCAATTAGACATCCTATGCCCTACGGAGACTTAAGAGACCAGATAGTTCAGAGGTTTGAAAACATTTCCGATTTTGAGAAATATAAATGTACTATCGAGGAGATGGAAGAATACGAGCCTTATATTAAGATGGGAGCAATAATTTATGCAGGTGTTGATTATGAGAAAATTTTAAGGCAAGCTGAAACTGAAGCCGATATAATTCTTTGGGATGGTGGGAACAATGACCTACCTTTCTATAAAACTGATTTTCATATTGTGGTAGCAGATCCATTAAGACCTTACCATGAAGTTAGTTATCACCCGGGTGAAGCAAACATAAGAATGGCTGATGTAGTCATAATAAACAAAATTGAGAGTGCAGATTTAGAAAATATAATTACAGTTAGAGAAAACATAATGCAAGTGAACCCAAAAGCCACTATATTAGAAGCAGCCTCACCATTAATTGTAGATGATCCATCAAAAATAAAAGGTAAAAACGTTATTGTAATAGAAGATGGTCCAACATTAACTCATGGAGAAATGGATATTGGAGCTGGTTTTCTTGCAGCAAAAATGTTTGGTGCATCCTCTATAGTTGACCCCAAACCATACGCTGTAGGTTCAATAAAAGATGCATATGAAAAATTTCCTAACTTAGATATGGTAGTCCCTGCTTTAGGATATAGTGAAAAGCAGCTAAAGGAACTTGAAGAAACGATAAATAATTCAGAGGCGGATACAGTCATCATAGGAACACCTGTGGATTTAAGAAGGCTATTTACAATTAATAAGCAAACTGTTAAAGTTGATTATGTTCTACAGGAGATTGGTAGTCCAAATCTCGAGGATCTTCTAAAAAGTAAATTTAAAAATTAAGTGAGGGCTTAATATGCCAGACAAGTTTAAAGGAAGAGATTTTATTTCGATACATGATTTCACTTCTGAAGAGATAACCTTCATATTTGAAACTACAAAGCTTTTAAAAATAGAAGCTAAAACTGGGACTTTTAAACCTATATTAAAAGACAAAAATCTTGCAATGATTTTCCAAAAATCTTCAACAAGAACGAGAGTGTCGTTCGAAATCGCAATGAATCAACTTGGTGGAAAAGCACTTTTCTTGAGTAGCTCTGAGTTACAACTGAGAAGAGGTGAAACCATTGCAGATACAGCAAGGGTTTTAGCAAGATATGTAGATGGAATAATGGCTCGTGTTTTCAGCCATAACGACATTATCGACCTTGCCAAATACAGTGATGTACCTGTTATTAATGGTCTTTCAGATTTTCTTCACCCCTGCCAGGCAATTGGAGACTTTTTTACAATTCTTGAAAAGAAAGGTAGTTTTAAAAATATTAATTTATCCTACATTGGAGATAGCAATAATGTCAGTAATTCCCTTATGCTTGCTGCCGCTAAAACTGGTGTAAATATAACAATCTGCTCTCCAAAGGGATATGAACCAAAGCCTGAAATAATAAAGTGGTTTGAAGAAGATTCAAAAGAAAAAGGTGCAAGATTAGAGATTACAAATGACCCTATAAAGGCAGTAGAAAATGCAAATTTCATTTATACCGATGTATGGGCTTCAATGGGGCAAGAAGATGAACATGAGCAACGTATAAAAATTTTTTCTCCTTATCAAATAAATTCAAAGTTAATGAGTTATGCTCCAAACAATGCTCTTGTTATGCACTGTTTACCTGCGCATAGAGGAGAGGAAATAACTGACGACGTAATGGATAGCTCGCAATCAATAGTTTTTGATGAAGCTGAAAACAGGCTTCACGCACAGAAAGCAATTTTAGCACTGATTCTTTAAATAAATGAAAGTTCTTAATAAGAATTTATCTCAAGAATTAGATAGAGTGGCAAGCAATAATTATGGAATTTCATCTATTCACCTTATGGAGATAGCTGGTAAAGTTTCAGCTGATCAAATTGATAAAGATTTCCCCTCAAAAAACCAAAGAAAAGCTATAATAATCTGTGGTCCTGGCAATAACGGTGGAGATGGATTTGTAATAGCGAGATTACTTTTTACTTATGGTTGGATTGTAGATGTATTTGTTTTATCGGAAATTGATAAATACAAAGATGCAGCATATGAAAACTTAAAAATTCTTTTAAATTGCAGTGAGAATTCGAAAAATCAAATTAAAGTCTACATATCTTGCGACTCAAAACAGATAATAGATAACATTTCTCTGTTGAATCCTCATATAATTGTTGATGCAATTTTTGGTGTTGGACTTACGAAACCAATAGAAGGTTATATATCAGAAATTATAGAATACATTAATAATTCTAATATAGCTCCAGTTTACTCGATTGATATTCCCTCTGGTATTTCAGCAGACACAGGAGAAATTCTTGGAATAGCTATAAAAGCTAAAAAAACCATAACATTTTCTAATCCAAAAGTAGGTCATCTATTATATCCTGGAAAAAGCTACACTGGTGAGCTAATTATTGAACAAATTGGAATTCCAAATGATTCTATTATCGAGAAAAAACCAAACTTGTTTACATTTACTTCATTAGATGAGATTAAACCATATTTAAAAACAAGAGAAAAAGATACCCATAAAGGTGATTATGGTAAAGTCTTAGTTCTTGGTGGTTCCAAAACTTATATAGGTGCTCTTTCTTTAGCTACAGCTGCTTCTATAAAAACAGGCACAGGGCTCACATATGCTGCTTACAAGGAAAACTTAAAATACCAATTCAGTTCATCTCTACCAGCTGAATGTATTCATATGCCTCTTCCGACCGATGATAAAGGTTTGTTTTCTGATATATCTTTAAATGCCCTTATTAATCTACCAATTAATAAAAACTTAATTCTGCTTGTGGGTCCCGGTATTGGAAGAGATAAAGATGTCATTAATTTTATAAAGCAAATATATTTAAATTGGGACGGAGTAATAGTATTTGATGCCGATGCACTCTTTGCAATTCACGAAATTATTAATGAGTTTAGGCATAAGGCAAAAATTGTTCTTACACCACACATAGGCGAAATGTCATATTTAACAGGCTTAGGGATAGATTTAATAAAGAAAAATTTAGTAGAAATTGCAAACAATTATGCTCATACGTGGAATTGCACTGTTGTACTTAAAAGTGCATCAACTATAATTGCTTCAGAAGATGACAATATTTACATAAATAATTTTGGTAACCCTGGGATGGCAAAAGGCGGGAGCGGTGATGTTCTTTCTGGAACTATTGCATCCTTTCTTGCTCAGGGGTATGAGCCATTTAATGCAAGTCTATTAGGTTGTACTATTCATTCTATAGCTGGTGACCTCGCAGCAAAAGCTAAGACTGAATGGGCTGTCACTCCAACAGATATTATATACTATATCCCCAAAGCTTTTAAAATCATATCTACTTAAGATTTGATTTTTTATTATTAACTTCACCAATTGCTTTGGACAGAAATTAGTGTGAGAACTCTAAAAATAATAGCTTTAATCCTTTTCGCGTGCCTCCTATATAACTAAATAATTCATTTTTTTACTAAATTTAATCTCATAATTTAGGAGTTGTGATTTTCGGAGGAATTTTGTCCAGTTTTTTTGGGGGGACTTCATATATTCTCTTTTTATAATACTTATAAAAAAATGGACTGGATCCCCAATCAAGTTGGGGATGACAAAGTGTTGTCATTCCGCACTTGATGCGGAATCCAGAAAGTATTTATTTTTCTTATACAAGAAAAAAGAATATATTACATGTTCAAGTTGGTAAAAATAAAGAAAAAGGGAAAAACACTGGATTCCTTAATAGTTGATTTCAAGAATTACAGAAAATGAAAATGACAAAGAAGTAAACACTGGATTCCCGCTTTCGCGGGAATGACAAAGAAAGGGGTTGGGGATGACAAGTTACTTGATCCTCGATAAAAGATTTCGAGGATGACAGTGGGTGTGCTTTCGGGGATGACAAAGTGTTCTGTCATTCCGCACTTGATGCGGAATCCAGGAAGTATTTCTTTCTTCTAATTCTAATATTAACATCTCTTTGTATTTCTGCAACAATAAGGCATAAAAATATTGTCTTTAATCCCTTCATGTTCCTCTCCTTATATAACTAAACAATCCAATTTCATTACCAAATATAATTTTGGAGTTGTGATTTTCGGAGGAAATTTTGTCTAGTTTTTGGGGGGAGCTTCAATCATTAACAAATTGTTTACTTGATAACCTATTTTATATAAACAAGTAACATGAGTTATCCAGTTTATTCTTTAATATTTAAATAAATCCTTACTTATAGTTATTCTCATACAGAATTTATCAATTGAAACGGGTAATCCCATACAAAGAGAATTTAATTATATAAGTGTTAAATTTATATTTCTTAAAATTTCTTATATTTTTGAATTTTGATTAAAAAACCTTTAAAACTTTACAATAAAACCCTTTTTATTGATTTATCATTTCCCAAATAAAATCATCATCTAAACTCACGGGCTTAAAAGTTATTTTCGAAGCACCCGAGGCTTCAATACTGTTTGCGATTATTTTACCTTCAATACTTGAGCTGCCAGTTAATTCAAGATTTGAGTTTGGGGCATACAACAACGCATCTGACAGATTAACATTACCTGATGCTATTGCTACACTATTACCCCCAACTATAAGATTACCAGAAACACTTGTGCTGCCTGTAAATTTAACACCTGATTTTTGAGTATAAACTGACCCAACTAAATGTCCTTGTCCGAATTCCAATGTATCATTGCCACCATAATAAATAAGAACATTCTCTGGTATACCCGATGTGTTAAGTGAAACATTGTTAGTAAAATTGAACTTGTCATTAACCACTAGTACTAATTTCCCTTCTCCGCTAAGTGTGATTTTGCCAGCACCACTTAGCTCAAAATCATCCACCACAATTGTCCTAACATCTCCTGCACTACCAGTATTAATAATTAATTCGTTAACTGCTTTTAAGTTTGTATAATATCCATCTTCGGTTATTGGAGTAGGTGGAGGCCACCATCCTGCAGTGTATGAACCTTTATTCGTATAACTACTTCCCGAAATATCTGGATAAGAAGGTAAAGGAAAATTAAAATTGTAATTTGCATTCTGTAGGATATTTCCATTGACACCACTCGCCCAACTTGTAATTACCTTACCATTTGTAACCACATTACCATATATTTGCGCGCTTCCTGTTAGCTTAATGTTGCCAGCAGAATATATGGCATTAGTATCATTTATGTTTAATTCTGGCGGATACCAATTGATAAAGCCTGGATTTTCGTTGTCGGGATTTTCTCCATCAATTGGTAGATCATTAGAATTATCATTGCTCAGACTTAATGCAGCAGCAACCTTATTAAAAACACCTTTTGTTGAATCACGAAGGTTCGGAAAAGAAAAAACTATCGTAAAAACAAAAATAGAAATTAATAAAGCATAACTGATCAAAGTTTGGCCTTCTTGTCGAAATAATAACTTTATCATTTCCATCCCCACTTAACCTAAAATCTTATAAAAGAATAAAAATTATTAAAATAACAAAAAGTTATTATATAAAATAATGTCTTTCTGTCAATTAATCGATATTACTCAAAAATAATCATCCAAAATTAATCTTGACAAGTGTTATAGAAATAAATATATGTTAAAAAGGAGTAGGAAACATGTATATCTTAATGAATTTTAATTTAGTTTCGGGAAGATTTAATTTTAAGGAAAGACGTGCTGATTAAAAAACCTTTATTTATGCATATTTGATATTTTTACTGTTTTAGTTGTTTATTTAACTATAAAGATATTATGAAAGGATTGCTTCGAGGATCTTTATAGCTCCAAGCTTATTTAGTGTTTCATTCTCATTACCACATTTTGGGGAGTGAATGCAGGCAGGACAACCATTCTCTTCTTCGCAGGGGCAATCTTTTATTAATTTGTATGTAGCTTCTAAGACCTCTTCAAAGATTTCATATGTTTTCTCGCTAAGCCCTATACCACCTTCGAAAGCATCATAAACAAATATTGTAGCTTTACCTGTTTCTTGGCTAAGATTAGTAGATAAGCCTCCAAGATCCCACCTATCACACATTATATAGAATGGCATTATGCCAATCATAGCGTGCTCTATTCCATGAAGTCCACCCATGAAAGCATCTTCTCCGAGTTTTTTCCTTAGATTATCTTTTATTTCATCAGATATTTCAAACCATATTGAAGTCGTATCAAAGTTTATAGGTGGTAGGTCAAGTTCATAACTGCCAATTATTTTATCATACATCTTTACATAATAACCCAGATAAAACTCATTTGCTGAGACATTTCCAAAGGTAACTTTTAAATTTTTGTTTATCCTCTTTTCTTTGATTTTCTCAATTATTTTAACATCAGCATTTTCGATCACATTTGTATAATAATCTACATCTTCTTTATCAGCGTAGGCAGTTCTATTTTCTAATGATAACTCAGAGACTACATAGGTTTCACCAAGATGTATGAGTACTGCCCCAGGGTGGGCTTCTCTAAAAGCTTGAGTTTTATTCATTGTTTCAAGAATTCTTCCATCCGCGACTACTTTATAAACTTCACTACTAATACTATCTAATCTTGCTTTTTCAGTTGCTCTGCCTGAACCGGAGTATACCCAACCAGAATCTGTACTATTTACTAATCCAATATCAGATAAAGCTTTAAGATGATTAGAAAATTCTTTACCAAAGTATGCTTCATCTACTGATTCTTTAACAGGGAATTCTGATGCAGCACACATAATATGGCTTGATAAGATATAAGGGTTATTTACGTCTATTATTGCGTATTCGTGTGCCTTTTTAAAAAATTCATCTGGATGGCGCATTATGTACTGGTCAAGAGGATTCTGGAAAGCAACTAAAATAGCAAGTGAATCATCCATTCCTCTACCAGATCGACCAGCTTGTTGCCATGTGGATATAACAGTACCTGGATAACCAGAAATTATTACAGCATCCAGTGAGCCAACATCAATTCCAACTTCTAAGGCATTCGTTGAAACCACACCAATTAGTTCAGAGTTTTTTAATTTATTTTCAATTTTTCTTCTTTCTTCTGGAAGATAACCAGCTCTGTACGAAGATACTTTATCAGCGAGTTCCGGAGCATGCTTCATTAAATCTCTCTTCGTTAGCATTGTGATAACCTCTGCCATCTTTCTCGAGGTTGTAAAACAGAGTGTCTGTAAGCCATTTTCAATGAGTAAGATAAAAAGATTTTTTGTCTCTTCGTAAGTTGAAAGAGCTCCTATTCCACTAAAATAAGGATTATAAAGGACAAAATATTTTCTTCCTCTTGGAGATCCATCCTCATTAACGAGGGTAAAATCAAGCCCAGTTAACTTATTTGCAAATTCTTCTGGATTTGCAAGAGTAGCAGAGGATATTATAATTTGAGGTGATGAACCATATAGACTGCATATTCTTAACAATCTTCTTATTAAAAGTGCAACGTTTGAACCAAATACTCCTCTGTAAGTGTGAGCTTCATCAAGAACTATGAAACTTAAGTTTGAGAAAAATGCTCCCCACTTTTGATGCCATGGTAAAATTTCATGTATCTCAAAAGGATTACTTAAGATAATTCTTGAACTTTTTCTAATGGCTACCCTTTTTGACCTGGGAGTATCTCCATCATAGACAGCTGGATTTACTTTGATTTCAGTTCCTTCTTCCATCTCTTTTACTACTTTAAGCTGGTCATTGGTTAATGCTTTTGTTGGATAAATATACAATGCTTTTGCATCTTTTTGCTCATTAAGTCTTTCAAATATAGGTATATTGAAAGCAAGTGTTTTGCCGGAGGCAGTAGGAGTTGTTATGATAACATTTTCACCATTTCTTACCCCTTTTAGGACCTTATATTGATGTGAATATAACTTTATTCCTCTGTTCTTAAGATAGGAGGCAATTTTATCAGGGTAATCATTATTAATTTCTGAATAGCTTGCATCTTTTTTATCTATTAGCTCGATATGAGAAATTCTTGGAGCAATCCACTCGTTTTTCTTAAAAGCCTCGATTAATCTAACTAAATCCAAAGCTTTTTAATACTCCCTGCATAATTCAAAGTAAATGTGAATGAGTGTTAATAGATCCTCTCTGTTATGCTCAATTATAGGAATAATTGGACCAATGTTACCAGTTCTCAGGTAAGTTTCATAAAATTCAGGGACCAATGCAGATGGCACATCTTTATTTCTTCCTTCACCAAAGAGATGTTTTTCAACTGTAATAAGTTTACAATTAGGGAGTATTCCCTTCCACTTTCTTCTTGCAAAAAGTAAAAGGTCAAAATCGGGTAAATCAAGAACTTTTCCTAATCCATACTGGTGAAGCCTATCCTCAATATATGGAATATCAAATGCATCACCATTATAGGTAGCAAATACAGCCTTTTCATCTAAATCCTTTATAAAATCTTCAAGGATTGCCTTTTCTTCAACGGTGTGACGCGCAAATATTTGCTTAAAATAAATCTTGTCTTCGTGAATTCTTGCTAAACCGATAAGAATTATTGGACGGGAGAATAGCCCCATTGTCTCAATATCAAGAAATATAAAGTTTTCTATATCCTGTAATAGTGAGAGATGCAAAATTGAAGGATCAGATTTTGATGTTCGACCCCTTATCAGTCGAAAAAGTTCTTTTATATCTCTTTCCTCTACTAATTTTAAAATTTCTTTAGCTTTATCAGAAAACCTTGGATATTCAACGAGATTTTCAATTGTTTGATACCCCAAAGATTTAAGGCTCTTCTCGGTTAGGTCTCCTACCCCATAAATCAATTTTAGATTTTGAAGTAAAATATCTCTATGATGTTCGGGATTGTGATTATTTTCAAAGTTTGCTTTAACGGTAGACGAGATGCAAAAGCATTCACCGCTATTATTTTTAGAAACATCACCCTTAATTACATCTTCAAGATTGAGCCCTTTATACTTTATGAGAAGCTCTTCTTTTAAAATTTGAGCATAGGAGTATTCATCAAATGACTGATTATTAGGACTATTATCACTGTTATTTTTAAATTCTTCCCAACGCTCACTAACTTCACTAAACATATTACTTATATTTTATCCAAAATTATTTCTTTATTTTAATTTTTAACAATTTTTATGCTACATAAAAAATTAAAAAATGCGAAAATTTAATTTCTTTATTCTAAACAAAAACAGATTTCATGTGTATAAATAAACATATCAACCAAATAAAAAGTATAATCTTAATATTTGCATGAATAAATGTGGGAAATCACTTTGTTGTTTATACTGTAAAAAAAGACCTCTGAAAAAGTCGGTTCTACCATAATTTTTACCTCAATTTTATGTATATTTACAATAATAAATGAAGTATGGTTTTTCATAGCTCTCACACGAAAAAACTTGATCTGTCATCAAAAAAAAGATATTTCTATCTGCATTGCATTAAAAAGATTAGATGAGGGGATTCTTCTTTTAACATAAAATGAAGAAAAGAGTGGATTCTTGATATGGTCACGAATGACAGCTACTGTAGATTCTGATAGAGTATTTCAGTGATGACAAAAAAGATTTACACGGAGATAATTCAGTAAAAATGTGATATTAATGCACTTTTGAAATGATGCAACCTAATCATCCTGTAGTAGTGTTTCTCGAGAGTTTTGGTCTTGCAAGAATCACCTTTTCATATTCTCTTTTAAGTATAGTCTGAGCCTTGATAGCCATATCCAGATCTTTAAATCCTGCAAAACAGGCACTTCCGCTACCTGTCATAGAGGCAAATAAAGGGCTCATTTCATTTAAACGGCAAATTATTTTTTCAATCAAAGGGTTAATTAATTTTGCAGCTTCATAAAGGTCATTGTGAATTTGTAATTTCGAGGTCGTAACTACTTTATTATTAATTCGTGGGATAGAATCAAACTTTGCATAAACTTCCTTTGTTGAGAGAGAAAAAGAAGGTATAACAACAACAAATGTTAAATCATTGAAATCTGGTATATCAATCATTTCTACTATTTCTCCGCTTCCTTCTACTTTACATAGTCCACCATATATAAAAAACGGAGCATCACAACCTATCGAAAAAGCAATTTCCATAAGTTCAAAAGTATTGAATTTATTGAATACTTTATTTAAAGCAAGAAGCGTATAAGAGGCATTACTCGATCCACCACCCAAACCAGAGCCTGGAGGAATATATTTTTTAACTTTTATAAATGCATCAAACTGAAGACCGCTTCTATCAATAAATGCTTTTACTGCCTTAAATATTAGATTATCTTCCTTATTAATAGAAAAATCAGGAGTCATATTTATATCAATTATCCCCTTCCCGGGATAAGCAAGCTCCATAATTATGTAATCAAAAAAATCTATCTCTGTATTTATCATTGAGAGTTTATGGAGCTTTAATTGATCTATATACCCTAAAACTTTTAAATAAAGATTTAACTTAGCATATGATTTGTATTCTATATACATTTTTAAGCTCCAAATTCGTAGTAAAGTAGTCCATTTATAAAAGTCTATCCCTTGCAAGAGTTTTAAATAAAAGCTTCAAAGTTTCAATATTTAATGTCTCAACTCTTTGCATGTGGTATATATTTAGCTCATCCAAGATTTCTTTAACTTTTTCTTTTATTAAACTATCCTTAATTATAGAATTCTTAGAAATGAGCTCAAGGAGAGAATTCTGAATTGTCTTTC
>Ga0116189_1003674_pt1 | contig 10945 bp, 4 predicted proteins | sample AD_JPNTR3_MetaG_FD_89895 | JGI IMG/M metagenome (GOLD analysis project Ga0116189, IMG submission 89895) | Active sludge microbial communities of municipal wastewater-treating anaerobic digesters from Japan - AD_JPNTR3_MetaG | ecosystem: Engineered > Bioreactor > Anaerobic > Digestate | place... | reverse complement strand
GTAATTATTGTAAGTAACACGCTGAGGAATGCCTCGTTCCCATAAACCCAGTGTGGCGGTATCGGTACCGTTTGGATTCCTGACCCAGCCTAAATCGCTCTCAAAATCATCCCAGAAGATCGCTGTTGGACCGGGCGGGTTAACGGTTATGTTGACGGTTGCAATTTCCGAATCAAGCTCACCATCACTGGCGATAAAGGTAAACGTGTCTTCCCCAGTAAAGCCAGTACCCGGTGTGTAAAAGAGATCCGGTACGCTACCACTCAAACTCCCGTGGGCTGGTTGACTGATGACGGTAAAGGTGAGATCGTCGCCATCCACATCTGAAGCGCTCAATGTGATTGCTATGGGCATATTGAACCCGGTACTGACGGATTGATCATTAGCAACCGGCGCGTCATTGACCGGGTTGATGGTGATGCTGATTGTAGCTGGCGCTGAATTAACTTTCCCATCGTTGGCAATGTAGGTGAAACTGTCTTCGCCGTAATAATCTGCATGGGGAGTATAGGTCAGGTTTGGTGCTTGTCCGGTCAAAGTTCCGTGTGAGGGTTGATCCACTATAGCAAAGCTGATGCTGTCGCCATCGGGGTCTGAACCAGACAGCGTGACAGCGAGGGGAATGTCCTCGTCCGTTGTTAGAGATTGGGGATCGGCGGTGGGGGGCTCGTTGTGACTGCTTGTCCCAATCACCTCTAACTCGACCTGATTAACCGAGCCTGTTGTTCCTCTGGTATTATCACAAATGAAGACCGTCCATTCACCAAACGCTGGTTTGCCGTTGAAGCTATCCAATGAACCATCCGGGTTGGGGCTAACTATGCGATCGAAAAAAGGTGCAGCGACGTTGTCACTTCTGTTATTGTTAAGGGGGTTGGTTGAACTATCATCAACCCAGACATCATAGTTCGCATAGGTATCGGAGCTGTTAGCGATAATTGTGGTCGGGGACGAATCAGTTGGGGATTTCAATGTGACCCTGATCTGCCCACGGCGGGCGTGGGTGATATTCAAGCCTAGGTTCACATCGGTGACTAGAATGTCTTCGTCGATTGTAAAAGTTCGGGTTACCCCATTCCCGAGGGAACAACCATTGTCAGGAATGGTTGATGTCACAGTCCAGGTGAAACTGTCCGTTGTTGAATTGCCATTATAGTCCCACACTCGCACCTGGATGGTGTGTTCTCCAGGTTCTGAAGGGAAAGATCTCTTGCCGCCGGGTATGAATCCCAGGTTGATGTAAAAATCTCGAGCAGAGTAATTGCCCTTGGTGGAGTTGGGAACAAAAAAGTCGTGCAGGTATAAAGTGTCAGAAGCACCACCCGGCAAGTCGTGAAATTCCCAGACTGTGGTCCATTCGCCACCGTTAATAGAGAATTCTGTCTTATAGGGGGGTAAATAATAAACCGGGCTCTTGAACAGGTCCCTGGCACGCACATACAGCCCATAATCGCCTGAGGCGGTATTTCCGCTGACGATCGTGTTTCCGTTCAGCAAGCCGATTGCATGGATTTCAGGTGCTTGATTGTCCTCCAAGGGGATGTGAAATTCCAATGGATCGAGGTAAACGTCTCCGGCGGCAATAATGTTCAGGTGAATGTGATTGAAACGATAACCGAAAGATGTAACCGTCCAGTAGACAATGTTCCCAATATGGGTATTCGGTGGGACATACCCTCCTGTACTTGGATTGGCCTTCCATTCGTTGAATTTGTCGAAAATCATTTGAGGGATCGTGTTCCGGTCAATGTGGTGGTATTGCCAGACGTAACCCTCAGAGTCAAGAATGGCGACCTCCCAATACAGGGCATTACCGGGCTGATAATTCTCAATATTGACGACCTGACCTCCAGACCGGGTGAAAACCTGTGTGCCATTGGGGGCGATCATATCAATCCCATGGTGAAAATAAGCCTGACTGATTCCGCTGCTGTAATTTTGATAGGACTGGATGACATGCCCCATTTGATCAACGGTGAATGGCCAAGCATATTGCGAATGTGGACCGTTTGGATCACCCGTGGCGATGCCAAAAGAAGCCTCGCGGGTTGCAGTTATTGCTGCAATGCTTTGATTGGCAGAAGAATGGCCGCGATAATCCTCGAGATAGTCTTCGCTTCTTGCCTGTGCGATCGTAATCAAATTGCCCGATAAAAGCGAGAAGATCATCACCATTAAAGTCAATTTGAAAAATATACGACTATTTAATTTTTTTCCAGATTTCATGATCATTTCTCCAATAAAAAGTAATCTAAAAACTATTATTTGTGGTCAGAAATCCCTCAGAAAACAAGCTAAGGTTTTGTCTGAGTTTTCTAAAAGACCGATCATTCTTTTATATGTTATGATAAAAAGTATCCATGTTCCTTCTTTCTCTAATCAAATTGCTCCGATGCCGATACCATGGGCGATTTGTGCCCCAATGCCTGAAATAAAAATTCCATCCGGCGACTTGCACATTTGCCGCCGTGAAGTTTTAAATTATCCCAATGTGCCAGCCGTATTCCAACAATATGTTAGAGCGTATTATTGTTATTCATCATTTAAGCGATATGGTTTGAGTGCGCTAATCATATTGAAAGGCGCCAAAACCCATATTCATTCTCCACTTACCTGGCTTCTTGACCGATGTGTCGTGAAGAAGGCGACGGAACAAACCGTTCTTCCTTGATCCTGGCACATTGACAGGATCACCCGTTTTAATACTGGCTAAGACACTTCTCCAAAGAATGCAAGATCTATGCCCTTTTCAGATCATCTCGCTCTTTTTTAGCCAATCAGTGAGACAAGAATCAACCCTTAACTGATATTGTTTAACAATTGATGTTAATCTAACCCGAGAATTGAATTTCTCAGTGCTTTAGAAACATAAAAGGTTGCACACTTGGCGATGTGCAACCTTTTCTTGTGGCTAAATCGAACTATTCTGCTTGCCCGGGTTTTTATTAAATCTTCGCTTGCATTTCCACTTAACCGGACACAGTGCATGGAGGCTATGAGCAAACGACCAGATGCTTATGACCATCATGATTTCGTACTTTTTACTCCACTATTGAACATCACATCTGCTCAACTTCTGCTTCCAGTCCGAAATTTACTCCTTTTACACTTCGATCAATACAGGCTTAATGAAGGATCATCGGGATAAAGTTAAGAATCCCGCTCCTGACCTCAATTGGGCCAAATTCTTCTTCCAAGCCTGACCGAGTATCGCAATCCAGCCAGTAGAAATACAGTTTGCCAATGGCGATATCCGTGTCGAGATATTCGAAAATCTTTGTGTCAATTAATGGTATGGGGCGATCGTTTATTAAAATCCGCTCGCCATCCGCAGATTCAGCACGATAGAGATTAAAGCCCATGAAGCTGTTAAGATCAGCGGTTTCCCAGGTTATTTTAATCACTCCATGTTGATATTTCCCTGAAAATGAAACCAAATTGACAGAGGTGGGGTTGCCCACCCAGATGTAAACGCTTTCAGGTTCAGAATCAACAAAGCCATCATTGGCAACAAAGCTGAAGGAATCTTCACCAATAAAATTCTCTTCAGGGGTATATATCAAGGTTGCACGAGATGGGTTTAAATCCTCTAATTGTCCATGTGAAGGACCGCTGATTATCCTGAAACTTAACACATCCCCATCTTCATCTGTCCCACTCAAAGTTATCGAAACAGGTGTATTCACGGTGGTTTGAACAGTTTGTGGCAAAGCTATCGGTGGATGATTGGTAGGATCACCATGATTGAAACACACCTTGAGTGTGGGCGATTGATATGAGGCGTGCTCTTTGGAAGCAAAGATTAGGGTGTCATCGCCAGAAGTCGTGGGTTGGATTGTCATCCCATAATTATCTAGCGATTTATTGACCCAGCTCTGGACGACATTTACACCGGTACTGTTGAGGGTGATGGTTCTCAGACCGGTGGAGCTATAACTGGTTGAAGTTGCGTTCCACAGGTTGTTGCTATCGCGGTCAACTGTTGTGCTTTGGGCGCCAGCTTGACCCCAGGCATTGACGCCGTTATACGTACTCCAATTAGCACTTGAATTGCTTGATGTTCCGGTTGAGTTTCCTTCGATCCAATCCCGCTTCAGATAGTAGAGGTTGAAAACTGTATTGGTTGCCCCTGTGACTCTGAGGATGATCTCAGCACTGGTGACCTGGGCGTCTTGCGGAATACTGCTCAGATCCCATTTTAGCAACGAATGCAATGTTCTTGAGCCTGTGCTACGAGCGTAAATAGAATCATATCCACCCCAATTATTCGTTACATTGGCTTGTTGAAGGAGCGTGTCCGCTTGTACTGGAATTTGAACACATTCATCGGGTTCATCGGGTGTGAATTCATTGATCCAGGTGAATGAGCTGGCGGTTGAATTCCCGTTGTAATCCCATACACGAACTTCGATTGTGTGCTCCCCTGGCGCAGTCGGGAACTGATAGCGGCTGCCGGGGATGAATCCCAGGTTGATGTAAAAATCCCTGCACGTATAATTACCGCAGGTATCTGGGACGACAAAAAATTCATTCACATAGGTATTGATGTTTGATCCGCCAGGCAGGTTATGAAATTCCCAGGTGGTTACCCAACTCCCGCCATCAATGCGGAATTCGGTTTTATAAGGAGGCAAATAAAACACATTGCTGAGGAAAAGATCGCGTGCACGTACATAAAACCCGTAATTATCAAATTGTGTTGATGCCACAAAATTTCCAGCGGTAATTCTGCCATTGGTCAGCAACCCAATTCCTAGAATTTCTGGGTCCTGGTTGTCTGCTAATGGTACATGAAATTCCAGGGGATTGATATAAACGTCACCCGCAGCCAGGATGTTCAGGTGAATGTGGTTGAAGCGGTAACCGAAAGATACCACCGACCAGTAAACAATATTTCCAATATGGGTATTCGGTGGGACATACCCTCCTGTACTTGGATTGGCCTTCCATTCGTTGTACTTATCGAAAATCGATTGGGGGATCGTGTTCCGGTCAATGTGGTGATACTGCCAGACATAGCCTTCAGGGTCAAGAATCGCCACTTCCCAGTACAATGAATTGCCGGGCTGGTAGTTCTCAATATTGACGACCTGGCCTCCAGACCGGGTGAAAACCTGTGTGCCATCCGGTGCGATCATATCCATCCCATGGTGAAAATAAGCCTGGCTGGTTCCGCTGCTGTAATTTTGGTAGGACTGGATGACATGCCCCATTTGAACAACGGTGAAGGGCCAGGCATATTGCAAATGTGGACCGTTTGGATTACCCGTGGCAATGCCCTCTGATTTAGTCTGTATCTCATACCCCTCAAGGCTTGCTTCAAGCTCCTGCTGCACAAAGATCGAATTGTCATCCGTTTTTAGTTCGATGTCAGATGTAGAGTGAGCTTCGGGGGTAACAACAATTTGTGGAAGAGTCAATTCATGATCAACCCATAACGTTGCCTCAACCGGATTGCTGATCAGAATGGGTGTTAAAATGGCGATTAACAAAATGACAAATATGAAAAGTCTTCCGAGTGATAATTTTTTGTGTGTTCTGGGGGGGTTGGGGTTCATATTAATTGCTCCTTCTAAAATCGTTCCTGTTTTGTGTTGATACACATTCAGATTAAATACAAAAAATTGTCAACCTTATTCCACTGGAAATATTTCCCCGAATGCAAAGAAGGCACGATTGCCAGCAAGGTAAAACGAACAGGTCGCTTGCTATGAAATTTCGGTTGGTGTGACATTGCACTCTGTTCCTGAGAAAAGGAAAACAATTTCTTACTGCTTAAATTTTAACTACAAACAATATTTAAGCAAGGGTTTTTTAGACCATTATCTAACGAGTTTTGTAAAAATAATGAGGATAGGGTGGTTTGGATGGATAATATTTAGTGAAATTCAAATATCATAAAAAAATTTTGCGTAACCTAAGCTGTGATTAATGCAAAAACCATGATCAGCAATCAGACAAATATCTAAACCGAATTGCTAGGTTAGACCAACGTCTGGCATAAGGAGGGTGAAATCAGGATAGGTAATGTTTGAAGCTTGGAATTCGTTTTATCAACTGATAAATTAAGCTGAACAACCGTGGGCTGGCTGAAAAGACCCGTGAGCGCCAGGCAGCCAAGCGCCCCAGGAATTTGTAGACGGGCTGATCGGCGCGGATTTGCTGACCGACGCGCTCGACAGCAATCACCCGCCCGAAAATCTCGCTTGGCGGAAAATATCCGTCGACATTGTTAGCGCGGTCGCCGCGAATCAACAACCAGCGGTCTTTCCCTCTTTTTTGAGTCTTAATCACCCTGTGGATCAAAGGTTTGCCACCCCCGTTGACAAAAAAAACCACATCACCGAATTTGATCCTGGATGGATCTGCAGGCGCTAAGAATAAGGTGTCTCCATCGCGGATTAAAGGGTCCATGCTGCCTCCCTTGGCGGTGAAGCGCAGCGTTCTTCCAGCGTCTAATAAGTCAATGGCGATGGCAGAAAATGCCTGTGTATCGCAAGAGAGGTTTTTTTCGGTAATCACGATGTTCAAGTTTACCCCGTTATCGATATATCGTGAAGGGATGAATCTCTACTGGAAGGAGGCTGTAAAGGAACCATTAATAAAAAAAGGCCACCGGGCAGTGAGTCGGTGGCCTGTGGAATCTTCAATATGCTGAGTAAGATCAATGCATAATCAACGGAAGGAATATAAGATTCGTCCCACTATCGCCTATGATAGTGATGCTGATTGTCGTCGGAGCGCTGTTTACTTTTCCGTCATTGACCACGTATTCAAAACTATCGCTTCCGAAGTATCCCGGGTGCGGTGCATAGGTTAATGGGGGCTCCAAAGCCTGTCCCTGGCGGGGACCGGAACCGGGCGGAGGGTTTTGATACAGGTCGCCATGCTCTGGCTGTTTTGTTATGGAATAGGTCAGCGGGTCGCCATCCACATCCGAGCCGGTGAGGACAATTTCAACGGATGTCTCCATCGGAGTTTCGATAGTCTGGGGGTAGGCAACGGGCGGGTCGTTGATTGCTACCACCGTGATGGTGACGGTAGCCGTGCCAATAAATGTTTGATTATCATAGGCGCTGTAAGTAAATTGCTCCACACCATTCCAGTCCTTGTTAGGTGTGTAGGTGAAGGACCCATCAGAGGCAAAAATTAAGTTCCCATTGGCAACATCAGTCTCAAGCTGTGCGGTGAGGGGGTTGCCTTGCGCAAAGCCTGAGTCATTCTTCAAAACACCATCCTCAGGGCTGACCTCAAGCTTGAAATCTTCAGCGATGGTATAAAAGTCATCCAATGCAGCAGGGTTGCGCTTGATCAACAAAGCCGGGTCACCAAAGAGGATATAGGCATCCAGCATATACAGGCTGCTGCCACTGAACCACAGCCGGCTCAAGCCGCTTGTAACAGCCTGTCCCAGGCGATTGACGCCATGTTTGAAAACGGCATCATAAAAGCCGCGGTTAAGATAAACATGCCCGCCTGAAACACCCTTCCCGGTGGGCGACCAACTGGCGATGGCGCCTTTGTTCTGCACTCGGACAATTGCCTCGCCAAAGGCGGGCTTACTGGGGTCAATAAAATAGCCTTCTAAACAGGTCATCGCCAGAATAATGGGGTATTTATCCTGGTTGGTCAGACCGGGTATGTCTGCAGTACTTATAAAATGCTTACTTGAACTCGCCTGCGCAGACCAAAGATAAGAAGTGGCGTGTCCAATGAAGTTGACGATCAGCTTGCCCTGGTTGAAGCTATTTTTTAAATCTTCTTGTGCCTTTTCTACATCAGTATGGGTGATGCCAAAATAAATTTTTTCCGCCTGGTAGGGGGAGGGCAGGGCGTCTCTGATCAAATTATCAGCGTAGACGGGAAAATTGCCACCGCTGTCGGCTGCACCTGCCAGAGCGAGGACCTGCATCGACCACTCACCCACAGGAGGGTCCTGCTCGTAGGCTTCGATTTTTGACACCATGATTTCAGCCTCGGCAATCGAGTTTGCCGGCAAACGTCCGAGCATCATCTGGGGGAGGGGTACAGGCCCAGAGAAAGTCACATAACGGTTGTCCGCCGCGGTTTCCCCGATCCAGGGGTCAGCCATCGCCAGGAAGGGCGGGATGATACTGGGCGGGCTTGTTTTGAGGTGATTCTTGGGGTCGTAATGCCCATCGCCAAAAAGTAAAACATAAGACGGTGCGGGCGGCGCCCAGTGATCCAAAGCGAAAGCAAGAAAAGCCTGGATGGCGCTCACGTCTGCAATACCAAAGCCGAACTCATCATAAATATCCTGGATGTCGACCAGGATTGTCGCCAGCCCCTGATTCGTGCGATATATGGCGAGCCTTTCTGCCTGCTCCCAAAAAGCCTTGGGGGCGATCAGGATATAATCTGCACGATTGGTGGATGCCCCCAGAGCGGATGGAGTGTCTTGTTCAATAGCGCTGACGGGCAGGTCCGGAATGGCGGAATCTGCCGTCACCACGTAGTCCCGTCTGGCGCTGAGCTCATCCCGGAAGGAGAGCGTGTAATCTGAACCGATGGGTTCAACCAGCAGGCTGGACGGGTCAATTTCAACCGGTGCAGCGGGATCGCTGACATCGTAAGCAAATAAAGCATTGCTCTCGAAACCGGAAATCTGGAAGGTCCAGGCTCCCTCAGTTGCATAGGAAAAGGCAAGCTGGTTTTCTCCGGTTGGGACGGTAAAGGTGTTTGAATAATAAATTTTGGCCCAATCGACATGAATAATATCAAGGCCAACGCCTAAATCGTTGGGCAGAAAAAGGGATAGCGTATTCGTTCCTGCGGTGAGCAATCCCGGGGGAATTTCTGTTTCCACATACCCCCAAGAGCCAGCCCAAGTGAGCCCATCCCATTTAACATCGCCGACCTGAGTCCCATTAATACTGACGACAACGTGGTGGTCGGGGTTGATGGTAGGTGCTTGAAAAGCACCAAACAAGGCAATCTGCAGCGTACCGGCAACCTCTAAAGGGTCCTGGAGGTCAAACTCAAGCGACCAGGTTGGATCAATCGCGGTATGAACCATTTGCCATAAAAAGCGTTCAAACGCGTCTGACCCGGGCAATAGGGAGAGGTATTCGAGGTTTTCCTCCAAATGCAGGTCGGTTATGTAACCGTTTGGAACCGGGTCTGGCTCTTCCAGCGGTGCCCCGTCGCGACTGTCCATACGCAGCCCATGGTCACTTCCAAAGGTAAGCCAGTAAACATTATCTGCGGTGTACTTGTTGTCGATTCCCTGCCCGTAAAAGATGATCGCATCGGTCAGATCAAAAGTCCCGTCTTCCTCGCCGGTCACCTGGATGGCGATTTCCTCACCCTGGTAAAACATCTGCAATCTCTGCGGGACGAGAGTTTCGACCGGTAGCCCAGCAGCAGCCAGGGTCGCATAGGTCAGCCGATACAGACCGTCCTCCTGGATGCTGATGCGCCAGCCCGGATTGGGGGGCTCCCAGGGGAGCGTACCCGCACCAATCTGGTTTTGCGGGCTGGCAGTGTCGCTTTGCAGCCATTCTGCTGGTTGCGGGCTTTCTCGCCATGCCTGTACATCGACGTAATTCAGAAAATTTGACTGAAAAAAGGCTTCATAAACGCCTGATTCTGGGTTTGCGGCGCCGCGCATCACCTCTCGTTGACCGGTGAAGCGGATTTTGATGTGCACATTTTCATAAACAATAAGGATGTTCTTTACGGGGTCATACTGCAGTGGGGTGATCCCCACCCCCACGAGCCGCTGCTGGCGCAGCCTGCCGTCAACGGTAATCTCAGCCAATTGCCCGGGATAGACTTCTGAACTCGTGTAAATTTCCGGGTCGGGGTCAATCACATGCACGATGTTGACCGCATCCATGCCCGACGCGAAGGGATCGACCTGGCTGAGCAGGGTGGCAGACGGCAACACCGGGGCGGATAACTCGACGTTGTGGGACCTGCCCGGAATCACCTCAACCGTAATCTCGGCGCCAAAGGGCGCGCCGATCGATTGAGAGGTAAAGGGGAGCGCCGGAGCGCCTGGCTGATCGGAATTAGCCCAACCGGGAAGGTCCAGGCTTGTGTAAAGTTCACCGTCGACGTCGACAACCTCGTGTTGCAGGGACTGCCAGGGAACGCTGACGGTAAATTCCACCCCGTGATCGCTGGATGCGATCAGATTGATCGGATCTGATGAATCCATCGCGGCGCTGACCGATGGGAGGACAGGCTTTAACAGGAAAGTGAAGGTGATGATTACCAGTAAAATGTTGTTTAATCTTCGTTGCATCGATAGTTTCCTTTTTATGATATACGCAGACAGGATCTTGAACTGCCGATCCTGGTAACAAGTTGGACCAATGACTATAATTATATTTGCTGATTAAATATTTGGGAAGAAAGGCCTGACCCTAAAACAGGGTTGATCGTAAAAAAGGGAACGGTGCTTGCCAGAAGCGAAAGGCGTTCGAGGATCAACGGCAACTTCTCTGGCAGGTAATAGGGGATGAAGGCGGTTTGCAATACGCGCTGGACGCCTTCTGAAGGTGTGATCGGGTGTATTCCTGGTGCCAGGTTGCGGTCGACAAAAAAGACCTTTTTCAGCGGAACCCCTTGCGGCAAACAGCGGTCGGCACGTTCATGCCAGGGTGTGCCAAAGATCCAGAATTCGCCGTCCAAATTGCGCAAAATAGCCTGGTCCTCTCCCAGGATGGGCACTCCCATCTCGGTAGCAAGTGCGGCTGCCAGAGTGGATTTTCCTGCGCCCGATTCCCCCAGGAAACAATATCCCTCCGCGCCCACCACAATGCTGGCAGCGTGCAGGATCAGGTCGCCAAAGCGCGCCAGCCAGTTCACGGTGATACGGATATCGGTGCTGGCAAGGGGATAGATGTCGCTGCCATTCAGCGCAGAAAAGTCAAAGGCGATTGTGCCGGATTGATAGCTGGGGTCAATGGTCACCCGC
>Ga0116189_1003655_pt1 | contig 10975 bp, 10 predicted proteins | sample AD_JPNTR3_MetaG_FD_89895 | JGI IMG/M metagenome (GOLD analysis project Ga0116189, IMG submission 89895) | Active sludge microbial communities of municipal wastewater-treating anaerobic digesters from Japan - AD_JPNTR3_MetaG | ecosystem: Engineered > Bioreactor > Anaerobic > Digestate | place... | reverse complement strand
GGTTTCGACAACGCCGAGCGATACCAATGATTGAGTCATCATGTCGGCGTTTTGCTTATTACCTAATGCTTTACTCATATTTATATAAGTTTGCATATTAGTATACTAAGTCAACAATTTAAGGCTTTCTGGCTAATTGCTTGATACAACAAGCTTAGACTTGTTTAGCATATCCTCGTAAAGAAATCTAGTTAACTATTGCAAATTAGGTTTATTTCTTGTGCTCCTAATACCGCTAAAATTAATGTCTTTAATACCATTGAAATTAAGACCTTTATCGCCCTCAAACAAAAATTTCTGTGCTGTCTACTAATCAAGGTCAGACAATTTAGTACCTGATGCTACTATTTTGTCAACCTATTGTCCAAACTCTTCTATAAAGTCAGATTGGAATCCATAGCTTGCCAAATTCTATCTATTCTAGTACAGTGCTGATATTATGGTTGTCTAGTTGAATTGTTCTATATTGCCGGCGTTAAGTGCATTGTAAAGAGATGAGTTGATTAACTGCATGAATCCAGAGTCGTTTGGATCGTACTTTTGATTATTCTACAAATCGCTTAGTATTGTTGAGATAAACACTTGCGTGTTAGACTTATCGAGAGCTTTCTGCGGGTCTTGCATCATAACCGACTATATGTTGACTAAGTTATTATATTCATACTCCCTGAATTTCCTAAACATATTGTTTATCTTTTCAGGATTACCACCGCTATCAAACATAATCTTTTCTAATTCTTCTCTCATACTTACATTACTGCTTGGTGTTGTTGCATCAAGATTAACTAGTTGAGACATTCTCTATAGCACAGGGTCATACTACTATATATCAACGCCGACCAAGTCGCTTATGCTTCTTACCTGTGATATTATGCTATTTCGCTCTTCGTTTGTTATCGCATTTATAACCTACGTCTTGAAGATAGGCTATAGTTTACTGGCAACTAAATCTATTGGATGTCCACTATTTTTGTCGTATTTTACGTTATCCTACTATATTTCAAATGATTTCTTATACGCTTCACGTGAGATTAGCTAGCCTTGTATGTTGTACTATATGTTAGACATCTAATTATATTCAGATTGACTAATATTCCCTGCACTTAATTGAGCATTTAAATAATTATTGAATCCAGTATATATACGCTATATATTTGTGTCGCTAGCGTCGCCACGCTATTGTTCTAACTACTCTCTGAAATATTTATTGCTCAATATATATTCTGGTGCATCTGTATATTTGCCAAGCTGTTTTATAAACGTGTCTACATCTACAGGACCTGTTCCATTCTGTCCATTAGTAAAGAAATTATAACTGCTTTCAGCAACCTAGTAATTTTGAACTGTATCGTTAACGAAATCAGAAAAACTCTTTAGCGGGTTAAGCAATGCGTCTATAGCTATACCGGCTGTGCCTTTAGTCTTCAAACCTATTGTGGCGTTGATCATATCCGCCACTGGTATTATATTTCCAAACTTATCTCTCTTAACTTTTTCTGATTTAGATACCAGATTATCAAACGTTAAGCCGAGCCCATACTCAAATTGGTCACGTATGTCTGGCTGCAAATTGTTCTATATTAGCTATTCTAACTATTGTAGATTAGTTCTATTAGAACCATCAGGAACTTTCTACTACCAATCATCAATCTGTTTATTGAAATTATTTAATTGGTCACCAGTAAACAATATTGTGCCAATGTGCTTTAATCTTTCTATCTATCTTTGTGCTTCTGTCTATACGTGTGTCTTCTTGTCCGTATCAGACATTTTGTCGTATAGCGTTAAATCTGTTTCTACGCCTGTTATTATAGAGAAGAAGCCTCTTAACTCACTAGCCTATTTAAGCTATTTCTAACTATCAGGATCAGAAAAGCTCTATAATGTATTGAGCATTTCTAATGGATTTATATTTTCTGATCCGCCCTACACAAATTTACTTTCTACTAATGGTAGCTACTTTTTTACAGCATCAGCAGTGCCAGATGGCTAGAGAACATCGTTGTATAATTGTTTTAATGGGTTTAATTTGCTTTGTACTTCTCTAACGTAATTGGCTATGTTCGTGAGTTGATCTACATTTGTAGATGGCTGGGATTTCTTAATATAATCTATTATATCTTGAATTAATTTAGGGGCGTTATTGCCCTCAGCTGTAATTGTATTATTTTGCCACTGAATATCAACACTAGTTACTTGCTGCCTAATTTCTTTAGGCAGTCTCTGCAGTAAGTCGGAATCATTAGACTAAGTAACATTTAATATTTGCCCAACTAGTCTAGCAAACGATGGTGCACCAGCGAATAAATCAGCCATAGCTTATACACTCCTCAACCGTATATCTACTAATATGGATTAGCACCGAACACGCCCTAGTCATTTACTATCTGCCTAGTTACCATCTAATTGTTAACGGCACGCATTATTAGTTGTTCTTCCTATCTTGAATAGGACATATCATTTTGATGCTACTAAGACACAGAGCCAGAGATACCCTATAGCCGACGATAGTATTTCATGTTTGCCGTGTTCTTATACGAACTAGAAATCTAAGTGCCTATAGCCTCAGTTAATGTGAAAGCCTTATCCCACATTTGATATATCTGAACAGCTTCAAGCTAACTTGTTATTCCAGAGAATACAGACGACCATTTCCACTATGATAGAATATTCTTAGCTTCTTCTTTAGTTACTTCCTTCTATCCAATCTTAATCATTTCGCCATCTTTAGCCTACTTAACCTACTTAGCGAATTTATCGTAATTAGCATATCCTAAACCCTTCATTTCTTTGCCAATATAATCGTATGCATTATGCATCTCGTTTGAAAAGCGTAGCCAACCTTGATCAAGCTTACCGCCAGATACAGATGGCAGAGGGTTACCTGATAACTCGCTTACTGTCTTAGCACCTTTAGATAATCGTTCTCCCCACTTATATGTGGGGATTTTGCTATACCAATGTTCATATGTATATTTATTTAATCTTCCAAGCAATTTAGGGTCAGTAAAGTTTACTTTGTAGCCGAGCGGTGATATGCCCCAAAGTGATATGTTGCTTTCAAGCTAATAATATGCAGAGGCTGATAATGCCATCTGCCCAGCTAGTTTAGGTATAGTCTACCATCCGCTCTATTCAGGAGTGTACTATTGTTCTCTATTAAGGTCATATATATATCCAGGCATATATTATCCTCCTCACAAGTACATACGTTCTATCTTCTGGCCTGTAAGAGCTTTACGCTACTACTAGCCCTTATCTTCAGAAATATTTATCTATTTCTATGCTCCGACAAGCTAGGAGATTTGTACTGCACCAACAAGCTATGAAGCAGCTATAGACTTCCATGTAATTTTTGAAGGCACATCTACATCTTTTATCTTATCTGCGACATCGGCCTAATCTATTTCTTGAAACTATTTTTTAAATCTGCCTTTGAATTTAGTATTGCCCTATACTTCCTTCTATTTCTTAAATTCTGCATACAAGCCATTGTCATCATCTATACGTCCAACTTTTTTAGATACATCATCAAATTCTTTTCTCTATTTTTCTAATTCTGCAGGATCGAAAGTATCATCCTTTATTGGAGTATTATCATTAAGCCATTTTTCTACGCTCTTCGTATCATTTAAGTCAACGTCATAGCCGGCCTATTTTACTTCATCTTCTATCTACTTCGTCTTAATATCGTAGTCATCAAGATCTTCGGTGCTTCCAACGACTTCTCTATATCTATTTAGAATATCTTCTTTTTGATTCTATTTTGTTTGTATTTGTTTTTCTCTCTATGTTTCTAAATCCTATATTCTCTGTTGTAACTTGCTTACGTTTTCCTGCTAGCCATAGAACTATTCTTTCTACTCTTTGTACTGTTTAAGCGCAGCTTGTTGCTTAGTCCCGCTTTTGAGCTAATGTCTAACTACATATCCTCCAGCTATGTCCCATAGTCTATTGCCGATGAACTTAGCTACTTTTCCACCAGTGATTTCTTCATTACTCTTAGATTTCTTCTTTGCCTTCATTATATCTTCTGAACCAGCACCAGCTCTACTTCTATTTCTCTATCGCTATGTATTAGTACCTAAACGCTATATTGACTAATCGCCGGCAATATATACGTTGCTACTTTTTGCAATAGATATTAATTCACTTGGCTTTGCCCCAGCATCCACTTGTGACTATAATTCGTTATATAATTTTCTAGCATCATCTTTATTACTAGTATGCTGTCTCTAATAGCGTTTTAACTCTTTCTTTAATTTAGCAGGAGAGTTACTAAGGTTACGTAATCGATTAGTCTCAGCTCGTTCTAACGCCATTCTTTTTACTCGTTCTTTTGCTTTATCATTTAGCGATATAGTCCCATTAGGATTCTTAACAAAACCAGGATCTTCAATTAATGGCTTATCCATTACATCTTGCATATGTGTATCAGCCATATTTTCTACAAGTGTTTCTTCGGATATATTAGGTGCTTTATTACCAAGATGTTCTTTTTGAATTCTAATTAGTTCTTTTGCTTCTTCTTCAGCAACTGTTTCGTTATATCCTTTTATAGTCAAATCATTTACTAGATTGACATCTACGTTATTGTTTTTATCAACTACATTTAGATGCTAATCTTTGCCATACATATTGTCAAATTCTTTGTACAACTTATTTATATCAGTTTCTCTTGCACCATTATCATAAAGTGGCGAGTTTGGATCGCTATATACTTTATCCCACTCTAGCAAATCCAATTTGTTTTGATTTGTTAATTTCGGCTACTATTCCTACTACCCTTCTCCAAATACTTTGTTAAACTAATCATTTATTTTATAGTCCTTTTCCTTTAAGTTATGTTCTTTTATTGATTCAATAATTTTCTATTCGTTATCTCGTCTAATATTTTCTTGTATCTATTGATCATATACTGCATCAATTTCTTTCTTAATTTTATTTTGCTTTGTTTCATATTCTCTTACAAGTCGACGTTTCTCTTTCAAAGGCACATTGCGATTCTTATACTAATCGTCATCGCCGTAGTATTCTTCAAATTTCTGTATTACTATTTTATTCTTTTCTTCAGGAGTTAATGGTTTGCCAGGTTGTCCATTCTCAGCCATAAGTAAAACACCCTCTTTCAATTTTGGTACTTGTACATAGAGTTAATTAACTAATTGCGATGTATACTATTTGCGGAGGTGGTTAGATGGTATTTGGATACTATACTGACGAGTTAGTGAATCTAGATTCAGTGAATTACGATTATATAATGGCGCCGAAAGTATATGATATAGGTGGGTCTAGATTGGTTGAACTGCCGTATCAATTCTATTCTGAAACCGGGCGGCTAATACTTTATTTTGGACATGGCGATAGCACATGCTCATTAGACTGGGAAGAGTTTCTACACGTCAGTGAGATGTATAGAGAGACAAACGTGGTTAGCAAGCGTATGGAAGAGTGCATGAACTTAGTGCAAATGAAGTATGTGCATTACTACAAGGAACTCATAGGTTTTGACATAATATGCGAGAATGCTGAAGAATTAGCAGAGTAGATAGAAGATTGCGAATACTATGAACTTAAATACTCAGATGTAGATGGTCACATACTAGATAGTTTCTCGCCTGTATATGTTGACAAGAATATCAGATGCGTTGGAATATCTATGGAATGGCACAAAGACCACAAACATACTGACAACATACTAGAAGTAATGGGTGCTGGCGGGACATCTGTTAGAAGTTTCAATGTAGAGTTATTGCCATTTAAGGTAAGCGACTTAGCAATCAACGCACAAATCTAACCAGAAAGTTAAAGAAATCTATAACCTTCAAGCTAGATAAAGAACCCGGGCATTAGCCCGGGCTTTCACAACCTCTTTATCTACTCGCTAACCAATCTCGACCTGTACGTCTTAGTTAATAGGATAGTAGTCTATACATCTGAGTCGTACATCTTGTCCTAAATATACACCAGTCCATTCAGTTCGTTAGATAAAAGGTTGGTATCTATTTGTTCTATATCCCCTAGCAAAATTATTTTAGACCCGACATCCATTCTAGTGATAAAGGTTTTAAGTTCATGCGGATGAGTATTTTGCTATTCATCAATTATAACTATCGAATTCTTAATTGACCTGCCACGAATATTCTAGAACGATTGTATTTCCAATTGCCACTCTTCTCCATGTATCTACTTCTCTACCATCTATACTCCTTCATCTTCCATAAGGAATTTAATATTATCAAGTATACCAGAGAATTGAGCTATCGTTTTTTCTTCAAGAGAGCCAGGCAGGTAGCCATATCTATCGTGCCCGCTAAGTTGCACAGGCGGCACCTAGACTATAAGCTTCTGGAAGTGTCCGCTATTCACTTGATGCAGCTACTACTATAGAGACAGGAATGTTTTACCAGAGCCGGCGGGGCCTATAGCATTAACCATTGAAATGCGGTCGTCGAACAACTAGTCGACAAGCATCTACTGTTCCATACACAGCGGCTATATCTACTTAGAGCGGACTTTGAATCGCTGGCTTGCAATGAATTCTATTTTCCCATCAACATACTTACCTATTCTAGTGTTGCTTCCGTCAGTCACAAGCAGATACGTGAATGTCGGGATATCCAACTCAATCTCTATAAAGTCGCCATCCAATGAATCTACAGTTACTTCCTTTATCTAATTTAGAAGGTTTTCTGGCCGTGTTTCATACAGCAAAACAGACTTAAAGCCTTTATACTTCTATTTGAGATGAAGCTATGTATCTGTAGTATACAAAGTGTCTTGTTCTGTGAGAATGCTAAGTAATGACTCGTCGGCATACATATCGGGTACATCTACTATCTCTATTTTCCTAGCATCCAGAAGCTACTCGATATCTCTAAGGGCACGTATCTATCTATATCTAGTGCGTGGATTTTCTTTCAACATATCAAGCTCGCATATGACTTGGTATGTTGTCTTAATGTGTTTGAACTCCTAGTACTTTCCTAAAATGAATGCAGATGTATCAACTATATCCTACATACACACACCCCTCTCTACTTACTATTAGTAAATTAACGGGCCGGCAAAATGTTAATTCACTATTGAAGATAGAAGGAGGTGTCTATTGTGGAAGAATTGTTATACGTAATCTTAGGTTTAGCGATACCATAGGTAGTTGGCTTACTAATGTCAAAAGTAAATCCAGGTTACATCTAGGGCTTACTTTAGAACATACTAGGCTACGTATTGAAAGATGAATAGTTGTTAGACAAAGTCGAAGATTAGATTGGAATCAAACTAATAGACATTGGCGTGTAGGTAGTAGAACATACAAATGACAAGTAGGATGAAGATTTATAGATCTAGGTGCGTAAGTAGTTAGATGATCACAAAAGTTAAAACTGCAACTAATGTTATACTTTAATTGAAGTGGGGGCGTAGCTCAAACGGGAGAGCAGTGGTCTCTAAAATCACGGGCTGTGGGTTCGAATCCCATCGCCTCCACCAAAACAAAAGGCTCAGCTTGTACTGAGCCTTTCTATTTACTGAAAGAATCTAAGTATAAGCTCAACGACTATAAAGATGATCCCGCCTGTGCCTAGCTAACCTATAAGTATCTGATTCCAATCGATTGTGTGCTTGTCTTTTTTCTTCTCGTTTATTTCTATAAACGAATTGTATACTGCCTTCATTTCTTCAACCAAAGCCTAGTTTTGCATCTTGCTCTGTTGAATCTATACATCCTACAACTCTTTACTGACATACTAAAGCTGGTCTTTCATCATATCTAAGAATCCCTGCCGCCAGCCGTTATCCATGTGGTCTTGGAAATCCTTCAATACCGAGTACAAATCCTCTAATTGCTAACTCATTGCATCTAATTGATCTTGTATATCCTTTATCCTGAGATCTTGCTGAATGTTACGTTGCCACTCCTCATCAATTATTAATTGAATCACATTAAGCATATCATCGATCGATTGTTGGTACACTTCGAATTCTTTAGCCGAGACGTTGTTGTCCATGATGTTACTCCTATTACAACAACCGCTAATCTGCTCTGTCAGCCAAGTCTTGCGGAGATATAAATTCAAATTGGTCAAATTTTACTCCGCCCTCCTATAGCAACCTCTATACTAACTCAGAGCATATCATGGCCTTTGGATTGTCGAAGTGGAAGAAATCCTCCACTATGAGTTCAAGATCCTCATATCCTACAAACTTGCCAAACTATCCTAATAGCTCGGCTATCTAGTTAATACCCAAGCTAGCGTAATCGTACGGCAGATTCCAATACTTATCCACTGCAGCTATGGTTTTCTATACATCCAGTCCATCGAATCTCACGACATCAAATACCTAAAATGCGGACGGCTAATATTTAATAAGCTTCGTACCATCGCCACATGCACTGATAACCCAGCCTCTGCCTAAGTAAAGTTCGGAATGTATATACTTCTGCCCACATAGTTGCACTACCTTCTTAGCCTATTCTGTGGAAACGTACTTAGCAGTCGGCGGCACGAGTTTCATAATCTAAGCCTATACTTGTTTACCAAGAAACTTCTCCATTTGCTTTATCATACCATCTAATAGCTTCTGTGCATTAATCTCTATCTAATTCTGCACCTACTGGTATGGCATGGAGTAATAATAAGTCGGTACGAGCAATACATCTCCAGGTTCTAGCTTAAATAGTTTATTCATTCTACTCACTCCTCGCAAAGATGACCATCACATCGAACGTCTGTTCTTGTCTTACCTTAACAACAACTTGCCAGCTTATTACCTCGTAGTCGGGATATGCTTTCTAGAATTCAGCCAATACCTTCTGCGGGTCGTCGATTTTATCCATATAACACATGAACACATCATAACCCTAGTCGCTTTCGTATCGGTCAAATACCTACTTGTCTTGCTATACGAAACTCATCCCGCCTACTTGAAATACTACGAATCCTATGACCTATGCCAATACTATGGCTAATAGATATTTCCAATCTAATGACATACATCTCACCTCCAATTTTAAATTAACACCCACGTGGTAAACTAGAAGAAAGGAGGGATTCACATGCCTACAAGTATATCTCAATTCGCTAGACCGCTAGTGAATGAAGGATTGATTTCCGAAGATTGGAGAAATAACGAGGATGAACTAGCTTTGGTGAGAGAGTTCGCAGAGTTTTCCAAACGTCTGCCTAGCTCTATCAAGAGACATGAGCGTGTCGCACGATTCGCCAAACTCAAAGGCATTACGCCTACCCACTCACCCAAGACTCCTAAACTCTACGACCTATATGGCACAAATCTCTACTCGTATGCCAAACTATTAGTATCCGCCGGGCTAATTTCCCAAGGTTGGAAACGCAATCCAAACGACTTGGAAACTATACACAAGTTCTTTCAGTTTCTCAAATCAGTCGACGTCAATCTATCTCAGGAAGAGAAAGTCCAAGCTTTCGCATCGACTAGTAAGAGTAAATTCAAATTGACATTCATCAATCCAGTGACAGGCCAGGAAAAGCCACAAGAACAAGATATACTCTCAGCACTCTATCTAACTACTCTGCTCCCTGCCGACTTGGCCGGCGTTCTCGCACAGCTCATCTACCACTCAGCTGGACACGATATCCATCTACCTAACTCGCCAGAAATCGACAGGCTAAGACAATCCATCTCGCAACTCGCAGAGTCTGTCCACGCACTTAACCCATTAACCAATCGCTTGGACTTCAAAAGATTAGTAATTCTCTCCAACACTATGATGCATCACTCCTAACGGTGATGCATCATTTCCTCTCTTTGATGCATCATCCATCTGTCCTCAAAGATTCCAATGATCTCGTTGCTTATCTCTTCTTCATTCTTCGTCCCGTCTATTACTACAAACCCTTCTTGCTCAGCCATCTCTAAGTAGCCCGCACGCACTCGCTCCCAGAATTTCACGTCTTCCTTCTCTATCCTGTCTTTGTTCTTCATTCTGTTCATCATGTCATAGATCTGTATGTCTAACAGAAATACCAGATCCGGTTTCATCCCACCTGTCGCAAAGTCATTCAGCATCCTGATCACACCCAGATCTATCCCACGACCGTATCCTTGATACGCCAACGTAGAGTGTATAAACCTATCCGCAACTACCACTACTTCATCGTCCACAACGCTCAACACACTCTCCACTAACTGCGCCCTAGATGCCAGGAATAACAATAACTCACTCTTGTCACACATGTCTTGCGTTAACTCAATTACCCTGATCTTTTCACCTAACTCAGTACCACCAGGCTCTCTAACAAATACGTGCTTGATCCCGCTGTCCTCTAAGTATTTACAGAATAACCTACTCTGCGTGCTTTTACCACATCTATCCAATCCTTCAAATGCCACAAACATCCTTATCACCTCCATGCCTATACAAATTATACACACTGCACAAAAAATAACACACATTACACACAGAAAACACAGAGAGCTATGTTGAACAGAGTATATTGTATAAACTACTTATAACTACTTATATTGTATAGGAGGGATTTATATTGGAATGGCATATTGTACGGGTTGGAATGAAATATATTGTACGGGGGGGATACCCCCCTTCCTCCGTCAGGTGGACACGAGGAGTGCGATCTTAGCCCCACCCCCACCTAGACACGCTTAGACGACCTGTGCATTGTACAAACTTTTAAAAAACTGGAGGTGATATTTATGGAGAAGCCAGATTTAATAAGAGATATTAATGTGTCTCTTATAAGATTGGGACTTTATTTTAGTGAGGACATCAAAGAATTTCTTTGGTGTCTTCAGGATGAGTCTCTGGTGTTGATTTTGAGGTTTCTCAGCAGAGTGAGCAAGTATTACCGGAAGGCCAAGTAACACGGCCTTCTTTTTTATATTCCCCGTTGTAACCCAGTTCACACTTGGCTTAGACGGGGGCATACGAATTGTGTAGTGAAAAAAGTGCTACGCTTATTTTCTATGACTACAT
>Ga0116189_1003630_pt1 | contig 11019 bp, 12 predicted proteins | sample AD_JPNTR3_MetaG_FD_89895 | JGI IMG/M metagenome (GOLD analysis project Ga0116189, IMG submission 89895) | Active sludge microbial communities of municipal wastewater-treating anaerobic digesters from Japan - AD_JPNTR3_MetaG | ecosystem: Engineered > Bioreactor > Anaerobic > Digestate | place... | reverse complement strand
TTCCTGTTCAAGGTCACCTTCCTTTCTTTTATTGCTTCTACACAATAAATATAGGTTCGGTGGCCTTGATCTTTTGTTAATTTAACCGGACACTACTGAAGTCTATAATATATATCGGAATTTTACCATTATAAACTTAATGAAAAATGGCTGTTGGGGCATAAAGAAGAAATCACCTCAATTGAGGCGGCAGTTTTGCCAGCAGTCTTCTTGCCTCTACAGCCTGTGGAGTATCTCCATATTTCTCAATCAGTTCTTCTAATACGCTGGTTGAAGATGATATATTGCCGTTCCTGAGCAGATCAGCAGCTTTTTTAGAAAGTAAAGCCGCTTTCTCAAGTTTTCGGTTGTAAATCTTTGTGTCGCGTTTTTTTGATGACGGACAGGCTTTCCCTTCAAAGTCCGTGTACCCTATATCCAGGCAGGATTTCCGGCTTCCCTGCTGAACGCAGATCGTTTTCCTGGTAAATACTGTTTCTTTACCAAATTCTCCATATAATGCCTTTATTTCAAGTACCGGTTCATCATTGGTGAAAAAACTCATCTCCGAGGGAAGTGGTATTCCATTCCTGATTTCGTAGCTGAAAACGTATTTAAGAATCATCTCCCGTGCAGCCGGCTTCTCAGTCGCTTCCACTGTGTAATGCCTGTCCTGCCTGCGCGCATTGAGCTCATAAACAAGCCCTGATAAGGAGTCAACAACAACGGTCAGCTCCTTCAGCCAGGATTCATCTATATATGCTCCATTATCATTATAAGAGTACCCGAAATACTCCTTACGAGGGGTCAGTTTTATTCTGTAAACAGACCTCCCGTCTGTATCTGAAATTTCATGTGTTGCTGCAGCCTGCTCTCTGAGCTCGGCAAAACCTTTTTCCGATTTGTATTTGATAACCGACTCTACAGCCATGTTGATCAGCTCAAGAGGATTGAGAAGACCTGAGAGCAGTTCCCGTGTCTGTTCAGGATAATTGGAATTGGCCAGATAAAGATGAAACTCCTTGCCGTCAAAATACTCCCTGAAAAACGGAGATTCGAGCTGGAGGTTCTTTATTGCAGTGACCATCTCATCTGCTACATCTCCGGAGAGATGTGCCCTGGCACAATATCTGGGCGGGAAATGAGGGAAAAGAAGATCCTGAGGTGCTTTAATGGATTTGAGAATCTTGAATTCAGGGCTTTCCTCAGCTATTGCCGCTGTGATGAGAGTCAGTAAAAAAAGAAAAGCCCTTAAACAGTATGCACTTCTGAACATCTTGGCTACATCACACCTTTGGTTGATGGGATCTGGTTGGCGGCGCGGGGATTGATCGCGCAGGCCTCAGACAATGCTCTGCCAAATGCTTTAAAAACTGCCTCAAGAGAATGGTGACTGTTTCTGCCGCGGAGAAGATCGACATGGATAGTGCTCTTTGAATTGTCTGTAAAAGCTTTGAAAAAATCCTCAGCCAGATCACAGTCAAAATCGTTGATTTTACGGTCTGTCAGCTCTACGGAGTAGACCAGATTGGGCCTTCCGGCAATGTCAATGCATACACGCGCGAGCGATTCATCCATGGGGACATAAGCTGTGCCGTAACGGGTTATCCCTTTGAAATCACCAAGCGCCTGGCTGAATGCCGCTCCAAGACAGATTCCGATGTCTTCGGCGCTGTGGTGGAAATCAATATGAGTGTCGCCTTTACATGTGAGCTTGAGGTCAAAAAGCCCGTGACGGGAAAAAAGAACCATCATGTGATCCATAAACCCGTTTCCGGTCGACACTTCGGAATTGCCGCTTCCATCCAGAACAAGTTCAAGAACTATGTCTGTCTCTCTGGTTTTTCGCTCAACTTTTGCTTTTCTGGTCATAAAAAACTCACTTTGTCAAAGGTCAGAGTTCAGAGATCAGAGGTCAGATTTGAAAAAGGAAAAAATATATTATCCTTTTGATTGATTTATAAACTCTGAATCCAGATCTTCAGACCGGTTTCGGTCAGTTGAAAGTTTATAAAATATCAATAAATTCTACAATGAATCAGGTTACAACTGCAATTCAAAAAAATCACCTGCTGCTGAAGTACTCCCTGAGTGCGTCCTTAAGCAGAGCATTTTCCTCTGGTTTACCTATGCTTATCCGCAGGCAATTCTGAAGCATCGGATACTTCGATACATCCCTGATCAGAATACCCTTTGATTTCAGAAAATCGAAAAGGGCCTGCTTCGTTTCTGTTCTGACAAGAATGAAATTCGATTCACTGGGATAAACGTTGTCAAAAGGAAGACTCCGGAGAACCTGCAGGAGGCTCTCACGTTCTGAGATAATTTCCTTTATGGTATTATCGAGCAAAGGACGGTTCCGGATCAGAACCGATGCTACATGCTCGGAAAAGAAGTTCACGTTGTAAGGCAGCTTAATCTTATTAATCTCTGCTATAATTTCTGGCGAACCGATCATATAACCCAGACGTAAACCGGCTGCTGCAAAGGCTTTTGAGAATGTGCGGGTTATTATAAGATTAGGATACCTGCTTATAAGGGGAATGGCGTTGAAACCGCCGAATTCCACGTATGCCTGATCCAGGATAAAGAATCCGGTGTGTACATCCAGGATTTCCTCGATCTCTTCACGGCTGAGAGAACCGCCGGTGGGATTATTGGGAGAACAGAGGATAAGAACCGATCCCGGTTTGTCTCTGCACGCTTTTTTCAGCGAATCTACATCAAAAGAGAGGTCATCTTTCATACTTACACAAAGCGTTTCTCCGCCAAGCCCGTCAGAGAGAAGTTTGTAGACGGTAAATGTAGGCTGTGAGATTATGACCTTCGCTGACCTGTTCATTACTGAGAGCATCAGGACAAGGATCATCTCGTTGGAACCGTTCCCGATGATAATTCCCTCAGAAGAAACGCCGGTATATTGAGCCACCATCTCCTTGAGTTTTTCAGGGATAAATGGGGGATAGCGGTTCCAGGGACGGTTCATACAGAACTCTGCTATCTCCTTTTTTACCGGTTCGGGCCAGTCATAGGGATTTTCATTCTGGTTGAGCTTAACAGGCAGATCCAGAGGTTCGAGGTGATAGGCCTGAAGAGAACGGATACTTTTGTTTATCAGACCCAGAGCATCTTCACTTTTCATAATGTTTATTTATCTCCTCGGAAAAACTCACGACCTTTTTTTCAAGCTCGTTGAGTTCTACAAGAAGGTAGAACAGGAGCACGAAAACAGCCAAAATCGCCAGAGAGAGGAATACAACCCACATATTCACTTTTCCTGTGTTAAAAAGAAGAAAATAAAACAGGACGCGAGGCTCTGAAAGGTTTCTGTCACCTTTCAGGGCCATTTTCGGGTGGATTTGGAATTTTTGTGTCTGTTTCTTTAACTAAACAGCAGACCAGTTCAGGACTGATCATCAGCTCTTTTTGAGAGGTAAATGGTTGGGCCTGGCCAGGCTGGATCAGGAAGTACACCGTTGTATCTGTTAAGCAGGGTTTTAAAGTATAACCTGGAAGCACCGACATCAGAAATGATATCAGCCGTTATATAAACCCTGTTGTCATATTCTTTGATGATATACTCGGTTCTGATACAGTCTGTAAGATGATAAGAGCTGATAATCTTTATCGAATCACGTAGCGGGCTGCCATTGTAATGGGTAGTGTCAGCATAGACCTTCGAAAAAATAAACTTTTGCGTCGGCAATATCGAAGAATGACCCCGATTGCATATCCCATTCCCAGACTTTAACTGTAAAGGTGACCACAATGGATGTATCCAGGTGTGTAATAATGGTGGTATCTATTGATATTGAATCGTTGTTTACGAATGGCCCATTATGAGAGGAAAGCCCGAAATCACAATCATGAAATAATGTCGATACACCTGAAAAAAAAAGATGAGCAAGCACATTACTTTTTCATAAGTACTGCCTTCTTCTATGGATAAGGCTGATTCCGGATTATACCTAATCAATTGAACAGATTTTAATGGTATTTACAAGTTATATTAAACAGGTAATTTATTTTGATTATTGACGTAAATTAATACCCGGTCAAAGAGAAATGCGGGTATTTGAATGCGGACATTTGCATAGTAGTATAAAGACAGGTATTTTGTGTTTTATTCGTTAAGAGACCAGACGAGTACGTCGCAAATTACTATAGAGATGACGTCAGGAAATGCTTATAAGGCTAATATGGCGCAGAGAATAAGGAGTAAACCAGATGAAAATACTCGAAACAGAACGATTAATTCTTGAAACAATTGAGTAAAACAGATTCGAGGAATTAGCAGAATTGTTAGCAAATGCTAAAGTCCACAAATTTTTCCCAAAAACACTGAACAGGAAAGAGGCTCAAGAGTTCTTTAATGAAGTTCAGAAAAGACAGAGTGAGGATGGTTTATCCTTTTGGGCAGTGATAAGGAAAACCGATATGAGATTCCTGGGAATATGCGGATTGTTTAAGCAAACCATCGATGGAAAAGAGGAAATCGAAGTTGGGTACAGAATCAATGATGAGTTCTGGGGTAAAGGGTACGGGACTGAAGCTGCAGCAGGCTGCATAGGCTATGCAAAAAACAAATTGGGATTATCCTCAGTTATTAGTCTCATTCTAAAGGAAAATAGGCAATCCATACGGGTGGCAGAGAAGAATGGGTTGACATTGGAAAAGGAAACGATATTTAAGGGTAAAGTGCATCAGGTTTATAGAATCAGATTTTGAATGAAACACGATCGATACAGGAGACGCCAAACCTGAATAATAAAAATGAGGCAACAACACCCTTTACACACTCACCCCAAAGAATCTCCCGAAATTCTCCTCCAGAATCTCCATCAATTTTTTACTTGTCACTCCCCTGATTTCCGCTATTTTTTCACCGGTATAACGCACCAGGCCGGGTCTGTTTCTTTTTCCCCTGAATGGAACAGGTGCGAGGTAGGGGGTATCCGTCTCGATAAACAGACGATCACCAGGGACAAGCGGAACAAGGTCTGTAAGAGGCGAGTTTTTAAATGTTACGATACCCGAAAATGAAATGCAGTATCCGGCTTCGATAATCTTCAGCAGTGAATCGCGGCTTCCTGTAAAGCAATGGAACAGGACTTTTTTGATTCCCAGTTCCATGCAGATCTCCAAAGCCTCGATTTCAGCACCGCGTGAGTGAATAACCGCAGGTTTGTCAATTTCACGCGCAATGGTAAGCTGCTTTTTGAAAACCGGGATCTGTTTTTGAAGTGGAGGATAAGAGGGGTTGGTGTTGTCAATACCGATTTCACCGACTGCTATGATTCCCGGATTGTCCAGCAATGCACAGAGCTCTGTTTCCCAGTTCTCATCAAGCGATTCCACATCAAAAGGGGAGATTCCCACTGCTCCGTAAATTTCCTTGAATGAGGAGCACTGGGAGATCACCTTTTGGGCAGTCTGTAAACTGGTGGCCGTGGAAAGAACGCAGGAAACAGACTCCCTCCGGGCCTCCGCAAGCAGTTCTTCAACCTCTCTCTCATCAAAATCGTAGAGATGAGCGTGGGAGTCTATCCACATGGTCAGAGACGGTCTTTAAAAGTGGTGTTCCATCTGGTGGTAGACCAGGGTATTGGTTTACCCAATTTATTCAGTTTGAAAATCACCATGTTTTTCCCTTTGACCTGCAGTTCATTGCCGTTGAAAACGTACTTTACTTTGGTGTTGTTGGCGACCTGGACATTGAGACTGTCGCGGGCATAAAACTCCCTTATGTCGCCATTATAGATAATATTTTTCCATGATTTTCCATCCGAGAAGACCTGAACCCACACTGAATCACCTGTAACTGTGATCGTCAGACGCATCATTCCAGTGTCAACTGCTGCTACCGCAGATGTGTCCACTGCTACCTGACTGTCTGATGGCTGTACGGGGGCACCGGAAAAAAGACTGTCATCAAGAATTGAATCGTTTACCACTGTTCCTGATGCAGTGGTGGTTGCAGAATCTGTGGAAAAGGAAGAATCCGGAGATGAAATCCATCCCTTCTTATTCGCAAAGAAGCTGAAAGCACCAAGGAGCACAATCAGGATCACCGCGATAATAAGCATCGGGCTTCTGTTTTCCTCTTTCTCTCTCATCGAAACCTGAATTTTGTTCGATGGATCGCAGCCGTACTGGTCAATGCTCATACCGCGTTCCATGTAGAATTTCTTGAGAATCTCATCAGGATCCAATGAGAGGTACTTGGCTAATGATCTCAGATAAACCCGCACGTAGGGATCCGCGGGAAGTGACTCATACTCACTCGCTTCCAGAGATTTGATGTAATTAACATTCAGCTTGAGATCTTTGGCGATCGTCTCGATTGTGATACGACGGTTGATCCGTTCTTTCCTGAGGATATCTCCTGCCCTTTCACCTGAGTTCTCCGGCGGGTTGGTGAGATCCTTCTGATTATTCTCTGACATCTGCGGATTCCTTTCGCACGTTGAATTCCTTGAATAGAGATATTGTGTTACTTACCGGAAGGCCAACTACGTTGTAATAGCAGCCCTCAATCCTATCAACAAATATAAGTGCTTTTCCCTGAATAGCGTAAGCACCAGCTTTGTCCCTGTATTCATCATTGCTTAAATATGCATCGATCTCCTCATCACCTATTTCCCTGAAAAATACCTTTGTGGAAGAAAAACCGCTTTCGAAAAAGCCGGTCTCCTCACATCGAAGGGCAATACCGGTGATCACTTCGTGAGATCTTCCGGAGAGACCTTTTAACATCCTGAAAGCATCCTGACGGTCGCGGGGTTTCCCAAGAACCTCCCGGTCTTTCACTACAATTGTGTCTGCTCCAAGAACAAGGGACTCCGGATATTTACCTGAGACCATGCCGGCTTTCAGAGAGGCAAGCCTCTGAACGGAACCTTCCAGATCTGTTGGTTCAATGTATTGCCGCTCCTCGATTGGGGGCGGTGGTATCGTCTCAAATGAGAAACCCATCTGTAAGAGTATCTGTTGCCGTCGAGGTGAGCCGGATGCCAGAATTATCCTTCTGCCGGGGTTCTGCCATTTTATCATAATCTATAAATACCCGGTGGGGCAAAAATCTGTTGTGAATATGAAATATACCATAGGGGAGAGAAAAATGGAAAAGACAAAAGAAATCGGCGGCATAGCGGCGGTTAGAGGCGGTATAGCCGCAGTGGTATAAATGCGGCGTCATAGATGCGGCGTCATAAATGGCACCGCTAGCCAAGGGAAGCCCGTTGAAACGGGCTTTTATGAAAACAAAATCCCAATCACGATTTTTCACAGCCCGGTTTACCGGGGTTTTTCTTTCGTGGCGTTGGCATTAATGCCGACGCCACTGATGCCACCGACGCGTTTCGCCGGAATTATTTTGGTTCAATGCAAAACATAACCAGACTAATAATCGAGACAGCAAAAGAAGCCGGAAAGCTGATTTTTTCTCTCGTGGGAAAAACATCCTCCAGAAAAAAAGGTACAAGCTATAACCTTGTTACCCAGGCCGATATGAGTGCCGAGGAGATAATCCTGCGCCGTCTTAAAGCTGCTTATCCCGATATCGAGGTACTCAGCGAGGAGACCCATTCCAGGCAAAGCACAGATACAGAAAAACTCTGGATTATCGATCCGCTCGATGGCACGAACAATTTCGCACATACTATTCCTCAATATTCCGTTTCAATAGCTTATGCCGAAAAAGGAGAAGTTCTCGCCGGTGCCGTTTACGATCCCTCCAGAGATGAACTGTTTTCAGCAGAAAAGGGCAGGGGGGCATTTCTAAATGGCAAACCCGTCTCTGTATCAACTCGTAGCTCTTTACGCGATTCGATAATCGCTACCGGATTCTACTATGACCGGGGGGAGATGATGGAGAAAACACTGGGATCACTGTACAGACTGTTCAAAGCTGATATTCAGGGTATGCGGAGGATGGGGAGCGCTGCGCTTGACTTGTGCTGGACTGCCTGCGGAAGGTATGACGGGTATTTTGAGTACATGCTCTCACCATGGGATTTTGCAGCAGGATCACTTATTGTGAAGGAGGCGGGAGGGAGATACTGCGACAGGGAAGGCAACAGCAGCGGGCTTTCAGGCACAGGTGCTATCTGCAGTAACGGACTTATTCATGATGATCTTGTAAAGCTGACCAGGTACAGTGATTACCCGGTGCCAAGGTTTGATTAACGCTTGGCCGATGATGCTCTTTATCGCTTAATCTCCAATAATCGCCACCTTTTTACGTAAACTAATTGCAGATGACTTTACCGGTTTTGGATATATCGGGAATGAATTTATTTTTCCTTTCTTTATTCATGTCACAATTTGATTCAGGAATCAGAGAACTCCAATGATTGAAAGAAATGATTTGTGCTGGTGTGGAAGTGGGCGTAAGTATAAAAAATGCCACCTGTTTGAGGACCAGAAGGCAGAGGCTGCAAGTCGGGAAAAGCGGCAGGGGCAGCACCGCAAAAAAGGGCTTATCAAGACTCCTGCAGAGATCGAGGGGATGCGGGCTGCAGGAAAATTCAATGGCAGTCTTATGGATTATATTCGCCCCTTTGTAAAGGCCGGTGTCAGCACCGAATATCTGAACAAACTTGTGCATAAACATACTGTAGATGCCGGTCATGTACCCGCGTGTCTTGGATATCATGGATTCCCGAAGTCACTTTGTACGTCAATAAATAACGTAGTATGCCATGGGATTCCTTCAGAAAAAGAGATTATCAAAGATGGTGATATCATTAACATAGACCTGACCACTATAGTAGGCGGATTCTATGGTGATTCCTCTGAAACTTTTATGATCGGCAAAGTCTCACCCGAGGCCAGACATCTGGTCGAAGTCACTGCAAGAGCAATGATTCTGGGTATCGATGCCGTAAAACCTGGAGTTCCCCTGATATCGATAGCTGAAGCAATAGAACCTTTTGTAAAATCGGAGGGGTGTTCGGTTGTAAGGCAGTACACCGGGCATGGAATAGGAAAAAAATTCCATGAGAATTTCACCGTTTATCATCATATCGATCCTGATTGCGAACCGATAATCCTGGAGCCGGGAATGACCTTTACTGTTGAGCCGATGGTTAACCTGGGTGGATATAAGGTGACTACGGATGAAGTTGACGGATGGACAGTGAGGACAAAAGACGGTTCACTTTCCGCCCAGTTTGAGCACACTGTTCTGGTGACTGAGAGCGGGGCAGAAGTACTCACCCTTACACCATCTCAGAGAAGTGCTGGAGTAAGGCTCGAAATTGGAAATTTACAGTTTAAATAATATGATTTGACAATTCCATAAAATGGAATATCTGAACAGGAAAAAAATTACTGCATAAATGATAGAAACCAGACAGATCGCAGAAAAAATAATCCTTGCAGGTCTTCAGACACCCGGGACCGACCCGGCGCTCTTTGAGGAGGACATGCATGAGATGCAGCTTTTATGTGAAACAGCGGGCGCATCTGTTGTTGCAATCATAACTCAGAAGAGAGAAAAACCCGAGTCTTCCACTTATATGGGACGGGGGAAAATCGAAGAAATCCGCTCTGTCATGAAGGCCAATGATGCTAAAACGCTTATCATTGATGCACAGCTTTCGCCTGCACAGGTCCGCAATATTGAGAAGATCGTACAGGGAAAAGTGATCGATCGGAACCAGTTGATTCTTGATATCTTTGCAAAACATGCCCGTACAAGTGAATCGAGGATTCAGGTCGAACTTGCCCAGATGCGCACACTTTATCCAAGGTTGACTCATGCCTGGACCCATTTCTCGCAGCAGGTAGGCGGAATCGGTACGCGTGGACCCGGTGAGAAGCAGCTTGAAATCGACCGTCGTCTCGTACAGAAAAAAATCTCAGATCTCAAAGATAAACTGAAGAAAATCGAAAAAGCCCGCCTGACTCAGCGCAAGAGCCGTGATGAATCGTTCAGGGTTACACTGGTGGGGTACACAAATGTCGGCAAGTCATCACTGCTCAATGCTCTCTGCGGAGCCGATGTTTTAGTGGAAAACAAGCTTTTTGCTACACTCGACACATCAACAAGACGCGTCTTTATTCCGGGCGCAGACAATGTTGTGATCTCGGATACAGTAGGTTTTCTTCGCAAACTGCCCCATCACCTGGTGGCTTCCTTTAAAAGCACTCTGAGTGTGGTCTCTGAGGCACAACTGCTGATACTGATGTTAGATGCTTCGAGTGAATGGTCAGAACAGCAGTTGCAGACTGTGCAATCGGTACTTAAAGACCTTGGGGCGGAAAATACTCCCCGGTTGATAGTGTTCAATAAAATTGATCTGGTAAAAGATCCCTTTGTCAGAAAGCAACTCTCAATCAAACATCCGGAAGCTATATTTATTTCAACGTACAACAAAGAGGATATAGCGACTCTGAAAGAACGTATTGCACGGGCGGTAGCCAACTTTGAAAAAGAAAAACAGATCGCAGAAATCATCAAACGGAAAACCAAAAAACTGGTCAATTCCTGATCGGGCAGAAAACGGCTTTGATAGATGAAAACAGCCGCACTTGTAAACCCAAAATATCTGATACCGCTAAATCTCAATCTCAGAGCCAAAATGATAGTCGAGGGCACTATCGCAGGGCTTCACAAAAGTCCTTATCACGGATTTTCCGCTGAATTTCTCGAATACCGGCCCTACCTTGAAGGTGAATCCACCCGGAGAATCGACTGGCGCAAGTTTGCCAAGACTGATCGTACAGTTGTAAAACTCTTCGAAGATGAGACGAATCTTTTTGCGCACATTCTGGTTGATAAGAGTGCCTCGATGGCTTTCAGTTCCAGCGGGAACATGACAAAATTTGAATATGCCCGCACACTTGCCGCATCATTGGCGATGTTGCTGGTTAACCAGCGCGATGCTGTCGGTCTGGCGGTTTTTGATGAGCAGATCGGGACATTTCTTCCTCCAAGATCTACCAATATCCAGCTCAGGAATATCATCAATTCATTAAACTCGATTCAACCCGGTGCAGCCACACTCTGCGGCAAGGCGGTTGATACCCTTGCCC
>Ga0116189_1003624_pt1 | contig 11029 bp, 6 predicted proteins | sample AD_JPNTR3_MetaG_FD_89895 | JGI IMG/M metagenome (GOLD analysis project Ga0116189, IMG submission 89895) | Active sludge microbial communities of municipal wastewater-treating anaerobic digesters from Japan - AD_JPNTR3_MetaG | ecosystem: Engineered > Bioreactor > Anaerobic > Digestate | place... | reverse complement strand
TAATTATATCAAAAAGACGGTCAACTTCATTTGAAATTGAATTTAGAGTATTATCAACATATTCCTTTCTTGTTTCCTCTATAATTTGTAAAGTACTATGTAATTTTTTAAACAAATCTTCTTGTTCATCTGCCTCTTTTCTTTTATTTGTAATTGAAGTTAAGCTCCTTTTAATAATATCTAATGTATTTTTAGTTTTCAATTCATTAGCCAATAGAGTATTTAATTCTATCTTTGAATTTTTTAATAGTGAATTAAAATTAAAAATCATCTTTGTTTCTTCATCTATATCTTTATCAATAATATCAGGATCAAATCCTCCAATTAACCTGTCTTTATTCAGACATAGAGAGGATAAATCTGCATTATTTAATATGTTTATTTTGTTAAAAATCTTTTTAGATAATACTCGGATTTTATTCCAATAATCTTTTAAAATCGTTTCTTGTTGATTAATTTCATTGTTTATTTCTTCTTTATCTTTTAAAGCTTTTACTAATGATTCCATTTTAATTATTCTTTCTGATATTCTTTTCAACAATTCGCTGGGTATAATAGCTTGTTCACAAGTTGGACATATTTTAGAAGATGGATTATTTGTAAGATATGTTTTAGATGCTTCAAGTACTTTTAAAAGTTCAGAACTATTATATTTGAAATCTCGTTCTTGTTTTTGTATTTCTTCATTTACTTCAGTTAGTTGTTTGCATAATAAATTATGTTTTTCATTACTCATTACCCAATCATCAATTTTTTTATTTAATTCATCTATTTCCTCAATAATATCCTTATAGAAGGAAATATTTTTGTTTAATACACTATCGTCTTTCTCAGTCACCTTGTTTGCCATTTGCATATAATCATTTTCTGTGTTTTCTTCATATTCAAATATAGATTTTAGTGTTTCTTGCAATTTTATAATATCTCTAGTTGTATCTGTTCGCCTTCTATCTAATTCGTCAACTGCTTTGCGAAGTGTTTCTTCCTGCTTTTCAATATTAGGAAGAGTGACAAAATGTTTTAGTTCTTCATAGCGATCTTTTGGTTGAGCTGAAATTAATTTGATAATTTCATTTCTACGGAGTATTTTTACTATAGGCAAATTTATATTGGGTTTCACTACGATGCTATTTTTATATGTTGCCTCCCATTTTTCTTCTCCGGATATAATTTCTATCGCAATATCATTTAATCTTTTCCCTATTGATGGTGCATATAATTTTTTATTTGTTCCAACACTTATATTGTTAAGTGATCCAAGATTTTGATTACATATAAAATCAAATGCATCTACTATAGATGATTTCCCTGTCCCATTTTCTCCAAAAATAAGTGTAATAGGTTTATTTTCAAAATTGAATTCTATTTGTTTTGATGAACCCCTGAAATTGTTAATTCTTAGTTTATCGATTCTCATTATGTTCCTCCTCATTTTCTGACCTTTCAAAATCAAAGATAGATATCCATTCTTCTTGATTCATTAGACCTTTTTCCAATTTATCAAGAAGTTTATTTATGGATGTTGCACTTAGTAATTGCTTTTCTCTAAGTTTATTACCAATTTCTTCAATAATTTGTAATTCACTATTATTCATCATAACCTCCATTTTATATTGTGATTTAATATATTAATAATATTCTTTACCTTTATAATGAATTTGCTAATAAGAAGAAATATAAGCAGATCACTTTCTAAAATTTCCCTCGTTGCAGATTTTGGCAAATTGATCGTTTTGCTGATGTCAGCAAAATGATCTAAGGTATTGTTACCGATATTTTTACACGCTTCTTTAGCTTTATCTATAACATTCACAAAATTTCGCCATTGTGAATATCCGAGGGTTTCTGCAAGTTCTCTGGCAAGCCAATATTCTGAGCCATATTCATTTACTTTTTTTAGTTTCTCAAAGATGTTGTCCTGATAACTATCCAGGTCTTTCATATAACCTCCAAATTATTTCAAACTGATTGGTTTGAATGATATTTTGATTCAGTTTGTTTTCAATTTCTTGGATAAGATTTTCTCTTTGTGCATCAATTTTATCTTGTTCATCAAATAGAGCTTTTCGTTTTGCATTTCTGGATTTTTCCAAAGTGCTTAGTTCTTTTTGATATTGAAGTTTTTCTTCCAGAGATAAGGCAATACGGGCAGATTTTCTCACTTCTTTCATTTTTTTATCCAGTTCTTTAATTTCATATTCCAGTCCATTTTTCAGGTCATCACTCCAGGATTCTATTTTCTGCGCTTCGGCATCAAAGAATTGAGCATTTCTTTTGGATATTTCATGTTTTATGAGTTCAATTTGTTCTGTCGTTTTCTTTCCCACATCAGGGTAAACAGGATATTTCATTATATCTTCTTTAGTCAATTCTCTTATCACTTTTGCCGGAAAATTGAATAGTTTGGGAATTTCATCAGGAAAGATAACTTCACTTTCATTAGTTGCTGCCGAAAATACAATGTATTCTTCTATTTGATCAAATGATTCAACTGTTAACAATGTTAAGGACAGCAAACCCTCTTTATTTAAGAATTGTTCCAGAGCATAGTTTCTACCGGAGGAAGAATTGTAGCAAAATTCAATTTCGGCAGGTGGTAATTGTCTTTCTTTGGCTTGATCAATCAATTTAATTGCCAGTTTATGTGATAATCTATATAAAAATGCCTCACCCGTTCTACGTGGTAATTCATATAAACCAGTAGGAATATTTTCTTCCGGGAAAGGATTTTCTTTTAACAAAAAACTGGAACTATCTTTAAATTGGCAATACTCCTTTAATTCATATTCAGTTAATTTCATTAACAGCTGTTCATATTTATTTAAGAGATAGTTGGATTTATTCTCACGGATTTTAAGTTTATCGCGCACTTCCTGATCAAAATTTTCCAGTAAAAGTTGGCGTGATTGAGTAACTTTCTCATCTATTAATTCCATTAATTCACTTTGAAGTTCATCAAATGCTCTATTTATTTCTTCTTCTTTGCGGCAATTTTGGTATATATCCACAATTCTTTTTTCTAAATCCACACCGGATTCTATTGCCCCCAAAACTTCATCACTGGCTCCAAAAATACCCTCAAAAAGGCGGAATTTATCATTTAAAAGTTCATATACTCTTTGATCTGCAGCGTTCTTATTATTCAGAAAATTAACAACTACAACATCAAATTTTTGTCCATAGCGATGGCATCTGCCAATTCTTTGTTCAATTCTTTGAGGATTCCAGGGTAAATCATAATTTACAACCAGAGAGCAGAATTGAAGATTGATTCCTTCAGCTCCTGCTTCAGTTGCGATCATAATAATTCCTTCATCTTCAAAATAATCCACTATGGCATTTCTCATATCGGCTGTTTTGGAGCCGGTAATTTTATCTGTTCCTGAATATTTTTTTAGCCATTTAGTGTATATTTCCTTAGAGCGTTCATCGTTATTGGAACCGTTAAAAAGAACAATATTATCTTTATAGGGCGTTTCACTAAGAACTCTTAAAATATAATCTTGTGTTTTGCGTGACTCAGTAAAAATTATTGCTTTACGGGGAGCACCTAATGTTTCAGCTCGGGCAAATGCCTTTTCCAAAGCTAATAACAGTGCTTTGCCTTTGGCATTAAATTCTATAGTTGTAGCCAATTCTTTCAGTTTTGAAAGCTCAAGAATTTCTTCCTGAAGGGATTTAATATCTTGAGGGCTAAGTTCGTCCTGGTTATTACTATTTTCCATTTCTTCCGCATCTTCTTCAAAGCATTCATAATCTTTAGCAATATCTTCTGTAAGCTTAGTAGTAATCAGAGTATTTCGGATTCTGTCTTTCAATCTTTTTATAATTGTTTCCAAAGCTCCGGCAATAGCATAAGAAGAGGAAGCCATAAGTTTTCTCATCACCAGTATTATTAAACTTCTCTGACTGGAAGGAAGAGACATTAAATTATCCCTGCGTAAAAACTCGGAAACCGAATTATATAGTTTGTCTTCATTATCTTCGGGAGTAAATTCTTGCAAAATAGCGTGGCGTCTTGTATATTTTATATATGGCTCAACCTGTCTTCTTAATGTTCTATGGCAAACGGGCTTAAGACGAAGTTTCAGCTCTGTAAATGTATTTTCTTCGTCAAGATAAGTGTAGCGTTCTTTATAAGTTCTCAGGTCTCCAAATATTTGATCATCAATAATACTTACCAGACCATATAATTCAAGAAGAGTGTTTTGTAGGGGCGTTGCAGTTAATAAAAGTTTGGGAGCACTCATCAATGCTTGTTTTAGCGTATTTGCCATAATATTGGTTGGTTTATAAACATTTCGCAGACGATGTGCTTCATCAAAAACTACCAGGTCCCAAGGAATGGAGGCAATATCAGATGCCTTGCTTTTAGCAAAATGGTATGAACAAATGTTTATAGTATTATCTTTCAGGAAGGGGCGTAAATTACCTTTGCGTCTCTCACTATTATAAGATTTTGTTTCCAGAATCTCACAAGGGATAAAAAACTTTTCCATTATTTCCTGATACCATTGCTTCCGTAAACTGGCAGGAGTAATAATAAGAATTTTGCGTTTGTATTCTGCCCACTTTTGCGATATTAATAATCCTGCTTCAATAGTTTTACCAAGACCTACTTCATCAGCAAGTATTGCACCTCTGGATAAGGGAGAATGAAAAGCAAATAGAGCAGCATCAATTTGATGGGGATTAAGATCTACTTGTGCATCTACCATAGTTCCGGCAAACCGCTCATCGCTATCAGAAGAACATTTTTTGGTCAGCTCGAAGGCGAAATACTTAGAGTGATAATTAGTTAGTGCATTATCCTTCATTTTCTATTTCTTAAGGTTTAGATAAAAAGGCGATAATGAATAAATTTTTTGGTTACATTGCATAATTCTACTCATCTTTTTTAGCTTCAGTATCAAATATTTTGAACACAGCCCTGAAACTGATAACTCATATCTACTAAACCTCCTTAATATCCAACTTTAATTTTACCGTCTCTTGTGAATCAAAAAACTTGTCAATAGAAATCTAAAATTGGCATTCCCATATTTTTTTACAGGAGTCCTATTTTCATTTGATGCTGGTTGTTACATTCTGCTAAGCTTAATTTTCGTTTATACTGGATAATAAAGTTAATGCATACTGTAATAACTTCAGCTATTCTGTATTATATGAATTCTTTAGACATAGATATATCTTCTTTTTTTTGTTTATTATTTTAGGGAATTCAACAGCGAATTTGGCAATATACTTTTTAGCCATATAGCTGAAAAACAATGCTAAAGCAATGAGAGCATTAATATTTTTAATAACATATCTAACTATACAACAGTGTGTTATAACTTATCCACAGCATTTTTTGGGGGGACTGCCTGGCAATTGTAAGATAAAACAAAATATACTATTGCTGTCTCCTATCCTCCTTTCCTAAAGCTATTAATCTAGCGTTTATCATACCTTAATCAAGCGTTTACTATTAACGCTTGATTAAGGTATGATTAACACTTGATTTATGCTCTCAATATAGGGCGAAAACGGTGTCTGAGTTGAGTCCAAAATGTTGGTGTAAATTCCAACTCATTTTTTTACAGAAGCTTGACAATTTTTCTTTCACGAATTCGGGGGTTTCATTCTGTATTACTAATATGGTGGTCTCCTAATGTTTAATTGATCCTATAATTGTGAGACCGCCATTTTTGTAAGGCATTTTATTTCAAATTATTATAATATTTTTCTGCCCAATAATTGATTTATCCACAAGGTTAATTCAGAATTATTTGAACTATTTTCAAAATTTAGACACAAAATTCGTCTCACCCCCAAGAAAATGCTTCTATTAAAGTATTATGGGCTTTATATGACATAAAATTCTCGCTTGCTGATTTTGGTTACGAAAAGTTTTGAGAAAAAATCCTCTTTCTCACTAAATAACAAAATTAATACTTTGGACATTTACACCATATATCTAACTATACAATAGTATGTTATGACTTATTCACATCGTTTTTTATGGGAATGCCTTGTATTTCTAAATTTCTTATAAATTTATATCATATCCCTCGTCATAAATCCAAAAATTGGAGAAGAGATTCCGTTAATATGCATAATCTTATAACAGGATTATTTCTACCCTAAATGATTTGTTAATTCAGGAAATTGTCTTCAATAAGGTTTTAAAAAAGTGGTGGGTGATACTGGATTCGAACCAGTGACCTCTACGATGTGAACATAGCGCTCTAACCAGCTGAGCTAATCACCCTGTTCAATATTAAGTCATATATTATTATATCAGGCGGGTTCCCAAAAAGACAAAATAATAAGCTAACCTCATAACTATCAGTAAAAAAAGAAAGTGGTGGGAGATACTGGATTCGAACCAGTGACCTCTACGATGTCAACGTAGCGCTCTAACCAACTGAGCTAATCACCCACTGCAAGGTCAGGTTTCCTAAAAGGTTATTTTTGTCAAGCTCCGAATTGTATGCAAGGATAAAAAACTGTATTATATCTGTTACTTCAAGAGCAAAAAGCGTCCTGCTTTACTATTGCTGTTTTGCAAGCGATAAAAATAAACGCCGTTGGGAAGCGAAGTTTCGGGAACAAAACTGATTTCATTTATACCCTGATGAAGATCAATAGTAGTAATGCACTGCACTTTTTGTCCTTTCACATTATAAATATCTATAGTTGCAGAAGTGTTATTTTTAGGAGAAAAAAGACGAAAGACCGCACTGCCGGAAACGGGATTGGGATATAATCCATTAACCCTTAAAGCCACAGGGCTATTGGTTTCATCTATCACAGGAGTGCCAACAGAATAACGAAAAGGTATACAATAACTACCAATATTGGGACTGCTGACAATAAAGCGAAAATCCACAGTTGCAGGGGAGCCAATTGTTAAATTCAAATGGAAGGATAATACCTCACCTGCAGCCATAGAAAACGAACGGTCAATATTTCCCGGATAGCAGTTTCCCGTTTCATCACAATAATTCAAATACCAGTCCGCAGGTGCATTATCTGCTTCCAGGCGCATAGTGTAATTTTCTGCGGCACCAAGATTGAAGAACCATAAAGGAGAAGAAATGTAAGTAGTGTCTGCATCTCCTTGTATAGAAGGATTCCAGTCCATTGCAACCCGAAAATTATATTCAGGCAAAGGAAGTGAGGAAACACACTGAACTATTTTTTTATCCGCTAACTGCAGAAATACAATTCCCCACAAGTTACTTAGCACCCAGGAAGGATTTAAGCTGAAAGTTTTGTTATAATTATATGTATCTCCATAACCCGATAAAGAAACATTGTCATCGTAAAGAATACCTCTTACGATATGGTCTTCCTCTCCCACATTATCTTCCAGCAGATAATATACAAGACGGGCATCGGAAATTGTTACATCTGGCGAAATCATTATTACAGACCCGCTTACGAAACCCCTTTCAAAGCTGAAATCAGTCGGCACAATTTTTATCGGGGAAGCAGCATAGCGGGTTAAAGCAAGAGCGTTAAGATAATCGGTTCCGTCTGCAGTTCCTTCTCCTATTCCTTCTAAAGATACAACTCCGTTGAAAATTACATTGGGCAGACCGATTACATTGTAGTAAGAAAACCTCTCTTCTATAATAGCATTGCTGAGGTCTCCGCTGGTTGTAAATAACCTGGCACTGATAAATTCACTGTTATTGGTGGCTGAATGAACTTCCTGCAAACCCTGCCAGGCAAGAGGACAATTCATACACCAGGTAGCCCCGAAATCTTCTGCTAAAGTTGTTACAGGCATATAAGCCGGCTGTCCAAAAAGAATACTGCAAGCCAATAGAGCAAATATCAGATAAATATTTTTCATTTTCATCTCCTTGTCTTTTTATATAATAACTGAAAACAGAAAAATTGCAAATGTGAACGACGAGGACATCGTTCTTCCGGAAGGTTGATGTCCTCGTCAACCATAAAATATAAGTAACAAAATATATTTGAACTCCCGTAATGAATCCCAACTGCTAAATAAATCTGCGTAATCTGCGTGAAACATTCTTTTTAAAAGCGGGTGTTAAGTTCAACGCATAAACCTTCAAAGGGAGCAACATAACGGCAAACACCATTCCGGCAAACTTTTCCGCCTGCTTCTTTTCCGCCAAAAAGGATTATGTCACTATGTTCAAAAAGTGGTAATTTTATTTGAGCAGAAGCCCAATAGGGGCTGTCAAAAATCTCGCTTATATCTTCCCAGTTGCTTTGTGCACATAAAGAAAGGGAAAGTTTTTTTAATGTAAAATTCGTTTGCAACTTTGGTTCAAAATGTTCACTTTCCGCGTCCTGTCTTTGTTTGGAGACCTTTTTATATTCCGCTTGAATTTGTACCGGGATTTTTAGCCCAGTAAAGTTTGTTTGTAGAGCAGGAATTAAATCTTGTTGCCAAGTGTTATTCAGGTCATCCACTTTTTCAATATGGCTGTAAGAAGCAAGCAGGGAAAAGGAATTTCCCGAATATTCCAAAGCCAAAAAGGCATCGTTCATTTTCTTGTCTTTATCGCTATTGAATGCTTCAGCATAGTCCGCAGTAAAATTAAGACCATCCGTAAAAGCAACAGTTCCAAAGCCCTGCCAGCCAATTTCATCTTCTCCTGTAGCAGAAGCATCGGAAAGGGTCTCATTATGGTAATTTACTGTTGGCAGGTCATTTAAGCGATATTGAAACTTATCATACTGCTTATAAGCACCGCCTAAGGTAACGGGACCAAAGTAATAACTGCCATTAACATAAATTGCTTTTCCGTTTTTTGTGTCAATGCCGGGTTGATGATAAAGTTTGCTGACTGCCGTCTCTGCCTGCAAATCAATATATTCTGTAGCATAATTTAATCTGCCGGCAAAAACGGTCCTCTGGTTATAGATATTAGTGGCAAGCAAATTGCGGAAAGCCATTGTGGAAGCTCCTAAGGAAAGTCCTCTGAAATTGGGACTTTGCAAATCGGCACCATAAGCCAAATCATATTTTCCGTTAATAGTAGGATTTTCTATAGCGCCGTAAATTGCCTTAAACTTAAAAGCATCGTTATAGCTGAATAAAAAGCTCTCCAAACGGTTATCTATGTCAAACTCCAGGTCTTTATAACTACGAAAAACAATACCGTTGCCAAAACTTTCTTCGGTTATCCCGGCATATATTTTACAGGCATCTTTTTCGTAAGAAGCATACAATTCCTGCCACCCAAGCTCCAAACGGTTGCTATCCAGTTCATCCAAAAGTTCTGTTTGTTCTGTGGAATATTTGGGTAGTTCAGCAATAAATTTCATTCCAAAGCTGAAATTCCTGTAGGCAAGGTTGAAACCGAAGGTATCGTTAAAATAGGTATGCAAAGAGTCCTCAACGGTGCGATAGATGAATTTTGCCTCATTGGAGCCGTTTACAAAAAGGACATTTTGAGCACTAAGCAAAGTAAAGCTGATTAACAGCAATAAAAGCAGAGTATGTTTCATTCTCTATTCCACCATTTATGTTATTCTCTCACAGATTAAGCTGATTTCACTGATACAGATTTAGAAACGAAGATTTCCAGATTTTGAGTTAATGATAACATAGTTAGCAATAACACATTAATCTTGAACATTCATTCCTTTCCTTCTCATTTAAGTGAAGAATCATTTGTTCCTTTAGCACTTTCCTTTTAGAAATTGTTGATGTTTTTTGCTGCGGAATGGTTTCTTCCAGCTATACATTATTTAGAGTATCCCTAAAATCTTTTTAATCCTGTTCATCCCTTACCTATTCCATCTGCGAAATCTGCGAAATCTGCGTGAAATTTTACTATTCCGCATCCGTTTTAAGTCCCAGTAAATTACGGATATGCATTTCATATTCATTTTCCACACCTGGTTCATAGCCAATATGGGAATAGACAATTTCACCTTGTTTATTTAAAATAAAAGTATGCGGAGGGTTTGTCACTCCCAGTTTTTTGGCTAAGGTCTTTTCGGAATCAAACATAGTTATAAACTTATAGTTCTTGCTTTTCAGATAGTTTTTTGCCTTGGGCAGATTTTTGGGGGCATCTATAGAAATCATCACAACGGTAAGCGAATCATACTTTTCAGCTAAATTATTTAATTGAGGCATAGCATCTTTACAGGGTTTGCAGTAGTCCGCCCAAAAATCAATAATAACAGGTCCTTTTCCTAAAAGTTCCTGCAAAGCTACATTTTTTCCTGCTGCATCAGGTAGTTTGAAATCGGGCATCACTTCTGCAAAAACAGAAGAAACCAAGAGCATCAGAATCAAGCAGGTAATCAGCTTTTTCATCGTGAACCTCCTTTTTTAACTGTAAGGGGAAATTGTAAGCCACTATAAATTGTAGCGTTATTGGCAAAGGTCGCAGGTGTTTTTTGGGCAAAAACAACTAAAGCGGCATCCTCAGGAATTGTAACATTAGCATCAAATTCAAAGGCAACAGCATAACTTAAATCCACAGCGCTTATATCAATTCGTTTTCTGCCTATTACTACATTAGTAAGGAAATCTCCTTCAGCATTTACTGCCGTGGAAACAAGATCAATAACTGCCAGATTCAGAATCAATTCTGCCTGATTGAAAGATACAGATAAAGGGGTAAGTTTTACGCTACCGGAGATGTTTTTTCCTTCTACGGTAGCATTTATTACCCTGTAATCCATCTGACTTAAGGAGTCCAATTCACTTTGCACGGTAGGAAGATATTGGTCTAAAATATCCTGATTTCCTCCAGCCAGTTTATGTTTTCCCTGGATAATAGAAACGGGAGCACTAAAAGCATTATAATAAGCATAAAGAGGATCGGTGAAAGCAACGGGACCGGAAAGCTGATGCGTTAAATAGATAAAGTCATCACCAAATTGAGAGCTTAAATTATGCAAAACATCCTCTACCGCAGGACAATAACTGCAACCCACATTGGTAACATATTCCACAATCACTTTTTGAGTTGGCACCTCGGGATCACAACCACATTGATTTCCCCGCAGCAGCCATTTTCCGTTTTCTTTTCTTAAGCGT
>Ga0116189_1003622_pt1 | contig 11029 bp, 5 predicted proteins | sample AD_JPNTR3_MetaG_FD_89895 | JGI IMG/M metagenome (GOLD analysis project Ga0116189, IMG submission 89895) | Active sludge microbial communities of municipal wastewater-treating anaerobic digesters from Japan - AD_JPNTR3_MetaG | ecosystem: Engineered > Bioreactor > Anaerobic > Digestate | place... | reverse complement strand
ATATTAACCGCAGTAGGAGCAATTGCTTTATGGCTCTGCCTCTATCGTTCAGGCATTCACTCCACATTTGCGGGAGTTGTCCTTGCCATGCTTTTGCCTGAAAGAAAAATCCATATCTATGGAAAGAAAATTCATATTCCCGTTAACTTTATCATACTGCCTTTATTTGCGCTGGCAAACACAAGCATCCTTATTGCGGCTGCCTCCATGGGTAATTTGATTTCAACCTTATCGTTGGGAATATTCCTGGGTTTGTTCCTCGGAAAACCGACAGGCATTATGCTGGCTGTATTTTTCTTATCGAAAAGCAAAATCATTAAATTGAATCCTTCCGATTGGGTTCAATTTATAGGAGTTGGCATTCTTGCCGGAATTGGATTTACCATGTCGATATTTGTTTCGACACTTGCTTTCGCCGACAAAAATATTCAAGATACAGCCAAGCTTTCTGTTCTTATTGCTTCCGGTTTTTCCATGATTGTGGGATACTTATGGCTAAAAATTGTAACTCGCTCAAAGAAACCAAAACTAAAGTAATCAGATAATAATAAAGATTGTCATTGCACGACACACTAAAAAAGGATCCACTTCAAAACACAAGTGAATCCTCTTTTATTTTTTAATCCTGTACTCGGAGCGGGACTTGAACCCGCACAACCGCTATGGTCACAAGATTTTAAGTCTTGCGTGTCTACCGATTCCACCATCCGAGCAAACCTTAATCATTAGGTTGATTTTTCGGAATACAAAAGTACAATTTTTTCAAGGGAATCCAAACATTTTCGGATTTTTTCTCAATCTCTTCAGGAACCAATCTACCAACTTCAATAAAAGACAAAAAAATGAAATCTTCTCATTTAACTTCGAAAAATAAATTGTTGGCTGATCTTGTGTCAGATCGTTGTGTTTTTCTGAATGGAATAAAAAATTCTTTTTTTCAAATCTTCAGATTCATCCTGCTGCAAACACGATTTATCTTTGTTTTCGAACAAGATAATCTTTTTGGCCGTTTCGGCTATATCGGCAAGTTTAGGATCATCCCTTAATGTTCTTTCCCAATAATCAACGGCAGTATCGGATTTATTGATTACATAATCCAGAAAACTTTCGTTAACCAAGAAATCGGTTACATCGTATTTTTTCACAAATTACTCTGTTTTGCATTTTTTCTAAGACGAAACACAAAAACAGAATGTACTCATTTTTTCATCATTCTTTCCTCAATTCATCAATTTTAAATGGCAAGTGCACGTAACCTTTCCAGCCCTCTATGGATAAGATTTCTCAGCGACTGATAATTGATTCCCATAATATTGCAGATATCGTCATATTTTCGTTCCTCAAGGTAGTAAAGGGTAATAGCTTCTCGCTGACGAGAAGATAATTTGCCCAATAAAAACAGAACTTTATTATTTACCAACTCTTTTTTTTCTGAAGAAATATACTCGGCTTCTACATTATCCAGGGCAAGCGGCTGATAATCATCAATTTGTTTTTCTGTAAGATGACTATTCTTTCTTAGCTCGTCATATAGTTTGTTTTTTAAGGATACAAACAGATAGGATCTGAAATTTAAAACATTATGCAGTTCTTCTCTTTTGTTGTAAATCTTGATAAATACATCATGAATACAATCTTTTAACAATTCACGGTCATTTGTCAACTTGCATCCGTAATTAAAAAGAACATTCGCATATAAATCGTATAGCTGCGAAAATGCTTCAACATTCCCCTGTTGAAACTCAACCAATAAGTATGATGCATCTCTATCTGCTGCATTTACGCAATTCATGTTGGATTGATTATTCGTAATCATGGAAAGTAAATCGTATTATTTGTTTTGCATTTTTCTTTCTGCAAACATAAAAGACATACTTCCGAAAAACAGGTAGTAATTGGTATTAGAATAGAAAAAATTGATAAATATGTTTTAAAACATAGAAAATTAGCGATCGATTCGTTTGAACCAATATATTCTGTTTTTTTCTCCCGAAAGATGCAATATATAGTGGTTCTTTACCTTTATTTTATTTTCTATAATTGCGACCTTCCCTGTCACTTCATTGACAGATTTTAATTGATATAATCCCGGATCAAGAGGTATGCGTATTTCGGGATACACATCTTCTACATAAATAATAGCTCCTGTATCGGATTTTCCCAATTGGTAATAGCCTTTACTTTCCGTATCAGCAATATCCATTTTTAAAACGTCTTCCAAAAAAGAAGGATCATCGATCGAAGGTAGACTCGGCAACGATCCCCCTGCCATAAAAACTGCCCATCCCATTTCAGGATAATTTTGGGCAAAATAGGTAACGGCCTTCTGCGGATATATTTTCCGATATTCGCTAACTGCTCTATAAGCGTCTTTAAATGTCACCTTCCCAACCTTCATTAATCTGGCATGTTGACGTGGGGCTAAATTTTTACCTCCTTCCGGAGCATAAAGCGATCCGTTATCTTTATAATGCCAATAACGAATATCGATAATATCTACAACAGAAGCCCTGTCGGAATCCGACAAAATTGCATCCTGAACATCCTTGGTTGCACTTAGTGCAATAAGCGCATCTTTCCCGGTCTCTTTTTGCCATTCTCGGATTTCGTCTATCCAAAATTGAACAAAATGCAACGGACCGGTAAATTCGGCACCGGTTAACTGCACCACATTTTTATTCTCGGTAAATGCATCCAAACATTGTCTGATGTATTTTTTATGTAATTCTCTTCTTTCAGGATGAGTAATGTCATAAAACATATCAGCCATAAAGATCCTTTTATCTCCGGCAAACGGTACCGGTTCAGGAAATCCGGTAGCGTTGATATTGTTGGCCGTTCGCCATGGACAATCAACCCAGTGTGCGCCGGCTTCCAGGATATTGTGTTGAAAATAGTTTTCATGAAAAAGAAGGATGCCATCTTGAGCGGCCTTGTCGGCAAATTCTTTCAATCTCGACCAATACCAGGCATTAGGTTTATTTAAATCGTACTTGCTTAAGCCATCCCATGCTGTACCTTTTCCACTGCGAGCAAAAGCTTGTTCATAAAACGGGCCCCACACGTCGCCATTTTTTCGCCTTATACGCTGATGATCATCCCTTCGTCTATCGTACCATAAGCCATAATTATGATCGAGAACCACAAGGTGATTTCCATTCATAAAAGCAATTACCGAGTCAATCCTATCTGTGAGACCAAATCCTTCTCGACCGGGAACAAAACGGGTGATATGTGGTTTTGCTTTAGACAAATAATTGTTTCTTAATTTTCCACTCCACCACGGAACTTCGATCCTTCCACCTGTTATCAAATGATTATCTATACTTATTTTTCCATTCTTTATCTCAATGGGAGAAATTGGTGTTTCAGGTTTAACCTTAGATTTTTTCTCTAATTGTTCAGCACTTTTCAGGTTATAACGATAAGATGTGAGTAAACACAAACTATCCTCTATCCATTTCTTCAACGTTAGTTTGGGTTTATACGCTTCTTTCGCTAATTGCATGGCTAAGTCCACAGTGGGGCTACTTGTAGCACTCGTGTTAACCGGAAGAATCCTTGCTCTCATCGAACAATCTTTACCCAAACGTTCAGCTAACTGAGCATAGAAAAAGCTTCTTGGTTGAACATGATTATTGGATTCTTGCCATTCACCATCACCGGAGAATTGTCCCCAACATCCATAGGCTCGATTTTTATCTTCAAATGAAGGTGAAAAACATTCTATTCCGGAAGCAGTACATTGCCAAAACAAACTGTTGGAAGTCCCCCAACCTGCGCCGTTGGTGTTTTGTCCAAGATTTTTATAAACCAAATCATGACCGTCAATATTAACAATATCGAAAAGCAGGCCACAAGCCCAACTATCAATTGCACCACTATAACCAAAAGAATTCATGGTTTCGCATTGGACGAAAGCATTGGGCCCGGGTGCACAGAATCCTGCACCAAAATCATGAATTCCCTCTTCTGAATAACAACGTTGAAAAAGATTGAGTTGCCCCATTGTGAGAAATGTATTCCTGCGCATCCCTCCGATTTCGGAAACGGGTTCTGTAGAAATGCAATCTTCTACTGTTATTTTTGAGGTAGTTGGCTGAAGAATTACGGCACTCCCTGCAAAATGGCTGAAATGAATCCGCCTGATCCAACAATCCGAAGCATTTTCCACAGAAACTGCCGTCCAACAATGATCTTCATCTTTCGGATTAGTCGAATCATAATCCGATTTAAGCCACAAATTTTCTATTCCGCAATTTGAAATGCGTCCCGGCCATTTATACACAAATATCTTACATGCAGCATCATTCGCATTCAAAGCCATTGTCAAGGGTGCATCAATTTCCACGGTACTATCCTTTATATCTGTAATAGTTCTATCCCAATAAATATCAATATCGCCTTCTTTCCATCCAAGTGCCGTAATGCCTCCGCCAAAATGATCGCAACCCAGTTTTTTTATCCAAGATGCAGTAGAAGGCCTGTATATAAATATTTGATCTCCTTTTTTAAGACGAGATGCCTGATCTACGACCAAAAAACGAGAATTCACAGGAACATATTCAGAAAGGAGTGAAAGGGTATCGGTATAATGCATAGTATTAAGTCCCTCGATCATAATGAAAGCATTTCGATCGACACCTTTCTTTTTCAACACGGTTTCATTTTTACCTGTTCCTCTTAAGACTACTCCCGATTTATGAATTACTAAGGGTTCATTGAGAGTGAATGTGCCTTTATCCAATAAAACAGAACCCCTGAATCCGGAAGCATCCAAGGGAAGCGTCTCAACAAAATCGATAGCTTGTTGGATCAGTTGCGAGGAATTCTCTTCCTGATGTGGCACAAAAATTTTATTTTCTACCAAAGGAATATCTTTCTCTGAGTGATGATAACCACAAAAAGAAAAATCGAGGACCCTATTGCCTAAACTATCAACGTTATAGATCAATTTCTCATTATTGACATTCAAAGATGGATTCTGTGAAGCAACGAAATAATTTGCCAATAAATAGAAAATCAGGGTTATACATATGTTTTTTTTTCGTACCAACATCCTATTCGATTATTGTCTTATTAAATAAGACGATTTAAGGGAATTTATGTAATGGAATTTACGTTTATTTTTTATAAGCATTTAAATAATCACGTGGTGACAATTGGTATTTTTTCTTGAAACATTTCCCAAAATATCCAGCATCCTTAAAACCAACGGCAAAAGCAATTTCCGATATCGACATATCGGTTTTTCTCATCAGTTCAACTGCTTTATTTAATCGAATATCTTTTACAAGATCTACCGGGGCTAATCCGGTAATGCTTTTCAATTTTTTGAAAAAAGCGGAACGACTTAAATTTAAACTCGATGCGATAGCATCGATATTGAAATCGCTATTATCCAGATTTTCTTCTATGATTTGACGAATCTTATTTAAAAAATCTACATCCTTTTCAACAAAATATCTTCCGTAATCATCAGGATGCTGATCCGAATTATCATTTTTATTCCAAAATCTTTCTCTAAATAATTTTCTTTCATTCAATAATTGCTCTATTCTTGCTATTAAATGTTTCTTACTGAATGGCTTTGTTATGTATGCGTTTGCGCCCAAATGAAGAGATTGAATCTTGATCTCGTCATCATTTTTTGCAGTAAGCAGGATTACCGGAATATGACTTATCCGAAAATCATCCCGTATTTGTTTCAACAACTCCAATCCATCCATAGTTGGCATTACCTGATCGGTAATGATCACATCGGGATAATAAAGATGAACCTTTTTCAGGCCTTCTTGTCCATCATGGGCTATATAAACGTTAAATTTATCTTCTAGTTGCAATTTAATCAGATTACACAAGGCTTTATTGTCTTCCACCAACAAAAGAGTAGGCAAATCGGATTGCGCCTCAGTTGTTTCCTCAATTTCGGCTTCATCGTTTTCTTCCCCTTCTAAACCGGGAAAGTCTTTAACAATATCACTAATATAAAAATCTACTTCCGAATCTTTAAAATGTTTTTTTCCTAAAGGAAGTTCAATTGTAAAGGCCGAACCTTTATTTTGAACGCTTTCAACTTTTATTTCACCATGATGAAGAAGAACAAGTTCTCTCGACAAAGCAAGTCCGATACCTGTTCCCTGATATACCACATTTTGAATATTGCCACCTTGTGAAAAACGTTCAAAAATTTCATCCAATTTGTTTTGAGGAATTCCTATTCCCGTATCCTCAATACGTATGAAACATTGTTGCTTTTCTTCCTCAACTCCTGCAGTTATCAAAACACTCCCTCCCGATGGCGTAAATTTGAAGGCATTGGAAAGGATGTTTCTCATCACTGTTTCAAGCTTCTCCTTATCTGCCCATAGGACAACATTTTCATGCAATAAATGATAATTATAATTGATATCGTTTTCTTCTGCCAAGACTAAAAATTCATCATAAAAGGATTTTATGATCATATTCAGATTAACGGGCGAAACGTGTAATCGCATTTTTTTGTTCTCGATTTTTCTGAAATCCAAAATCTGATTAACCAGATTCAACATCTGATTTGTACTGTTCTCCATCAGACTCACGTATTGTTTCCCTTTATCTGAAAGATTTTCGTTTTCTTTTAATTCCTGAATAGGCGCTTTTATTAATGTCAATGGCGTTCGCAATTCGTGAGAAACATTCGTAAAAAATTTTATCTTGAGATCAGAGAGCTTCTGTTCGATATAAACATCGTTTTTCATCTTTATCATGAGCGTAATAAATCGGAACAAAGCATATAAAAAAATTGTTAAAAGAAGCATATAAACAATATACGCCACTGTAGATTTCCACCACGGAGGAAGAATAGTTACATGAAGGGACCTTTCGGAAGACAAAACAGGATTGGCATCATCAATTGTTCTGACTTTAAATAAATATTCTCCCGGCGGCACATTGGTGTATGAAGCTATCCGGTTTTTCCCGTTGAAATGCCACTCTTTTTCATATCCTTCTAATATATATTGATAATTGATATGGTTTTGGTTATAATAATTGAGTGCGGCAAATTCGATAGTGAACATGGCCTGATTATGCTTCAGCATGATTTTATCCAGATATTTGACGGAAATACTATCGGTATTCCATTCGTCGAAATCTTTGTTTGATACTTTGATATCCACAATATAGGTGGGATAAGCTATACTGTTTGTTGTTATTTTTTGGGGATCGAATTGCAGTATGCCTTCTTTACTGCCAAACCAGATGGTCCCGTCGTTGCATCTCATAGCGCTTCCTTCTTCCATTTTTATCGAAGGGAATCCATCGTATTTATCGAAATTACGAAACATTTTTGTACTCAGATTAAACCGCGAAATCCCCATTTCTGTTGAAAGCCAGAGATTATTGTAATTGTCTTCAACAATTGACAAAATAACATCGCTGTTTATCCCGCTTTTTAAGTTATAGGATTCAAATAAAGGTAGTTTTTTTGCGTTGTCATAGTTGATCATTTTATTAAGCCCTCCTCCAAATACACTTACCCAAATCTGACCTTTTTTATCTCTATATAAACCATAAATGTCATTGTTATTGATATTTAAACCGTTTTGATATATTTCGAAACCGATTTCGTCAGAAGAATTGAAATTTCCATCAAAAGACATTAATCCGTCGGTGGTTCCAACCCATATTCTTCCTTCTCCATCTTCAAGAATATTTCTAACTTCCATGTATCGACCATATTCCGGATATTTAGAAAAACTGTTATATTTATGTTTGAAGATGACCCGTTCATCTTCCTCCTGTAACAGATTTAAACCACCTCCAAAAGCACCTACCCATATTCTTCCTTTGCTATCCTGATAAGTGTAATAAATATCGTTTCCGCTGATTGATGAAGCAAGTGCCGGATTATGAATAAACCTCTTAAATTGAAAACCCAGTGGATTCGTTTTGTCAGGAACGGCACATATGAGTCCTTGTCCTTTTGTTGAGAACCACAATCGTCCTTGTCTATCTTGCATAATATGGTAGACGTTTCCGATATTGTAATTTTTTGAAGAAAAACAATGTTTTACTTTTCCCTCTTTCCCAAAATGAAAAACTTCTGACTTTCTGGTGCCAATCCATATATCGCCGTTTTCATCCTGAAAAAGCGCTTTTACTCCTCCCTCATCATCTTCTGCTTTGATGTCGGCATGGCCAAAATCAGAAGGATTAAATAAATGAAATTGCTGTTTCGGAAAACTTGCCCGATAAATGCCATCGTCGTAAGAGGTAAGCCATAAAATTCCATTTTCATCAAACAACAGATTTGATAATTTTTGTGGAAAAGAACTGATTGATTTTTTCAACTCCTCCATTTTCATATTTTCACGATCAATCCTAACAATTGACCCCGATCTGGTTAAGAAAAACATTCCCAACTCTTTACCGTCCTGCCAACCAACGTTTTCATTAATAATTGAGCCATCAGGAAAAGTAAATATTTGAGTACGACTTTTCTTCGAGTCGTACGATATGACTTTATTGTCGGCTGTAACAAACCATGTCAAACCATAGCTATCACAAAATGAATTTGTGATGGTTAGTGGAGTCGAAATAAAAACAGAACGAGTTGAATCGGAATCCAAATCGCAACAATAAATTCCATTATTTTTTACCGCAATATAGAGCTTAGACTTATCAACCAGTAAATTTTGAATTTCTCCTAATCCGATCAATTGATCGAAGAGTTCAATATCTCCATTGTTCAAATTTATCTTAAAAACATTCCCTTTTTGATCTCCCAACCAGAACACATCATTCATAAAACAAGAAGATGTATAAGGTGAAACGGAAATTTTGGATAGTTTTTCAGTAATATAATGAGCAGCTTCTTTTTTCAACGTTTGATTTTTCCGACACGAAATAATGGAAAAATCCACCCCAACCCAATTGATGAATTTTTCGCTTTCATGAAAAATGTTATGCATTAATTTTGAATTAGCCGTTTCAATATCGGAACGATACAATAAAACCACAGTTGCACGTGCATCTTTTGTAGGCGAAGCCAGCAACAGATCTTTATCTTTGGTTAACAAAAGAAATTCATCATCGTTCGTTTCGGAGATTTTAATGACCTGAGCATTCACTGAAAATTCTTTCGGTAGTTCATTAGAAAGGAAATAAAATTGTTCTTTCTTTTTGTCGAATATATACAACTTGTGATCAATTGTCTTCACCCAAAGATTACCATATTTATCTTCCTCTATATGCTGTATCTTACGAGGCGGTATAGTTTGATACTTGTTCCTACTATTATATGTTTTGAACTTTACACCATCGAAACTGCATAGGCCATACCATGTGCCAAACCATAAAAAACCATCTGAAGATTTCAAGGCACAATGAACGGTTTCATGCGGAACACCATCATCAGTAGAATAATGTTCAACAATAATATTGCCATTTGCAAAAAAAGAACAAATGAAAAACAAGCAAATAAACAAAAAAATTAATCTCTTCATCTTATTCATCTTCCCCTGAAAAGAATTACTCATCATTTTTTTTAGTCGCCACTCGACCAACAAAAAATCCAACGATAAATATAAGCATTGTTCCGAAAACTATCGCCAGATAATGATGAAATAATGTCTGACCACTCAGTGTCATCCAAGCAATTAACACAACCCCACAGACAACGCCGATTAAAGCATGAATACTTCTTGCTTTACGGGAAAGATACCCCAATAAAAACAAACCCAACATTCCTCCACTAAAAATTGATGCCATACCCCACCATGCATCCAACGCGCTCTTCACCGACATCATAGCTAAACCAATGCCAATTCCCAATAATCCCAAAATAAAAGACATGGTATATAAAATAACCATTTTCTTTTTCTCCGAAATATCTTTTTTCCCATGTTCGAAAAAATCGGTTAATATAATAGTTGCCGAGCTGTTTATACTCGTAGAAATCGTGCTCATGCCGGCCGAAAATATAGCCGCGATCAACAATCCGGTAACTCCAACGGGTAACCCGTTTACAATGAAATACGGGAACACCTGATCTCCTGTAATATATTCAGGCAATAATCCGGCTTGAACCTTATAATAGACAAATAAAGCTGTACCGATGATAAAAAACAAAAAACTGACGGGCAAATACAATAATCCGCCAAACAAGGCAGAAAAACGGGCATTTTTTTCGTCCTTTGCACTTTTGTAGCGTTGAACGTAATTCTGATCAATGCCATAATTTTGCAGGTTGATAAATAACCCATAAAATAGCGTGACCCAGAAAGTGGGCATATTCACCTCACAATTAAAAGAGCCTAAAGAAAATTTATCGAATTCTTTTCCTACTGCAAAAAACTGACTCATCCCCTCCGGTAATGAAAAGAGTAAAACAATGGCGCTAACCAATGCTCCGACAATCAAAATTAAACCCTGAATGGCATCCGTCCATATCACGGCTTTTATTCCACCTAATACGGAATAAATAACAACACACAACCCTGTAATGATGATAATTGAAGAGATGCTCCATCCAAGCATGAAATGTAAGGCTAATGCCAACAAAAAAAGCACAGAACCTATGCGGGCAACTTGAGTTAACAAATAACACACAGCAGCATAGGCTCTCGCCCAATATCCAAACCTTTCCTCCAAAAAACTGTATGCGGAAACACTACTTATTTTTCGATAAAAGGGAACAAAATAGTTACTGGCTATGATAGATGCTATGGGAATGGAAAGACTGAACACAAATGAATTCCAATTTCCCGCATAAGCACTTCCCGGTAACCCCAAAAAACTTATACTGCTCACATAAGTAGCAAAAATAGACATACCGACAATAAATCCCGGCACACTTCCACCTGCCTCCGTATAGTCGGAAACATTTTTATTTTTCCGAAAAAAAGATATCCCAAAAAGTATGGTTCCAAGTGTAAAAACCAGGAATATAGCAATATCCAATATGTGAATCTGCATCATCTTTTTACCATCAATGCTTAGCAATTCATTTTACTACAAGATCATTTTCCCTTCAATTGTCTCCATT
>Ga0116189_1003618_pt1 | contig 11033 bp, 10 predicted proteins | sample AD_JPNTR3_MetaG_FD_89895 | JGI IMG/M metagenome (GOLD analysis project Ga0116189, IMG submission 89895) | Active sludge microbial communities of municipal wastewater-treating anaerobic digesters from Japan - AD_JPNTR3_MetaG | ecosystem: Engineered > Bioreactor > Anaerobic > Digestate | place... | reverse complement strand
ATCTCATACTACAGATTCTGCCCGCAGGCGATGAGGTTATGAGAACGGGCGCATCGCTCAGCGGCGTTAAAGTTTGTGCCGCTGAGCCCATGCGCCCCAAAAACCTGTACTGCTCAGCACCCCCCGCACGAACAAGTGCGTCAAGGGTCTGCGTCCCTACGATGGGAGTCTACTTTACAAGATGGCAGGCGATATGATGCCCGCCGAAATCGCGCAGCTCGGGTTCTTCTTCCCCGCAGACTTTCATGGCATAGCTGCATCTCGATTTGAACCTGCATCCTGGAGGAGGATCGATCGGGCTCGGGACATCCCCTTCAAGAATGATCCTTTCGCGCTTAGCCTCCACATCCGGGTCGGGAATGGGAATCGCCGACATCAATGCCTTAGTATAAGGATGAAGCGGGTTCTTGTAAAGCTCGACACTGTCTGCAAGTTCCACGATCTTCCCGAGGTACATCACTGCCACACGGTGGCTCGTATGCTTAACCATGGCCAGGTCGTGAGCGATGAAAAGATACGTCAGATCGCGTTCTTCCTGCAACTCCTCGAGCATGTTTATAACCTGCGCCTGAATGGACACGTCGAGCGCGGATATGGGCTCGTCGCATATGATAAAACTCGGCTCCACAGCCAGAGCCCGCGCAACCCCGATCCTCTGCCTCTGGCCCCCGCTGAACTCGTGCGGAAACCTGGTAGCATGCTCAGGGCTGAGGCCTACAGTGTGGAGGAGTTCATGTATCATGTCGAGCCTCTCCTCCTTGCTGCTCGCAAGGTTGTGTATGTCAATGGGCTCCCCGATGATGTCACCCACAGTCATGCGCGGATTCAAAGAAGCGTAAGGATCCTGGAAGATCATCTGCATCTTTCGCCTTATAGGCAGGATTTCCTTGGGACCGAGCGAGAAGATGGGAATCCCGTCGAATATGACTTCGCCGGCAGTAGGCTCGTAAAGCCTGCATATAGTCCTGCCCGCAGTCGTCTTACCGCAACCGCTCTCGCCCACAAGCCCCAAAGTCTCGCCTCGGGGTATGCTAAAGCTGATATCATCTACAGCTTTCAGCGTCCCTTCCTTGCTCTTGAAGGTTCCTCCGCCAACACCGAAGTACTTCTTCAGGTTTTTCACCTCGACCAACGGCTCCATCAGGCCACGCCCCCTCTCTCCACGCGATCATATGTCGGCGCCAACGGGTACTGCAGCCAACATGCCACCTTATGATGATCCGAGAGCTTAGTATAGTCAGGCGGCTCATTGGCGCAGATCGACATCGCGTAATCGCACCTCGGAGCGAACGGACACCCGGTCGGAGGACTTATCAAGTCCGGAGGCTGTCCCAGAATGGGCACAAGTTTTTTCTTCTCTTCCGCGTCCAGCCTCGGTACGGACTTCAGAAGGCCCCATGTGTAAGGATGCTGGGCATGGTAGTAGATGTCGCGTACTGTACCGGTCTCTATCACTTTTCCAGCGTACATCACCAACACGCGCTGGGCCAAACCCGCAACAACACCGAGATCGTGGGTGATCAGTATGATTGACATATTGAGCTTCTTCTTCAGCTCCGCCATGAGGCTTATAATCTGAGCCTGAATCGTGACATCTAGAGCCGTTGTGGGTTCATCTGCAATAAGAAGCATCGGGTTGCAGGCCAGAGCCATCGCTATCATCACCCTCTGCCTCATGCCTCCGCTGAACTCGTGGGGATACGATCCCAAACGGCGTTCGGGCGAAGGAATCCCTACCATGTGAAGGAGTTCCACGCATCTCTTGACCGCCTGCTCCCGGGTGACATGCTGGTGGAGCATGATGCTTTCCACTATCTGAGTCTGAATCGTCAAAACAGGGTTTAGAGACGTCATAGGATCCTGGAATATCATCCCGATCTCGTTTCCGCGCACATGTTGCATCTGATTCTCGCTGAGCTTCAACAAATCGCGTCCATTGAAGAAGATCTCCCCGTCTGTGATCTTCCCAGGCGGCGCCACCAGTTGCATTATGGAAAGCGCCGTGACGCTCTTACCACACCCAGACTCGCCAACAATAGCTATTGCTTCACCGGTGTCCACGTGGAAGCTCACATCACGGACTGCCTTGACTTCGCCTGAATATGTGAAGAACGATGTGCTAACGTTTCTGACTTCCAAAAGTCTGTCCAAGAGGTATCCCCCCTACTCTATGTCCACCGGTTACTTGCGCTGCTTGGGATCGAGCGCATCTCGAAGACCGTCTCCGAGGAAGTTGAACGCGAACATAGTAATGCTTATAGCTATAGCTGGGAAGAAGAGCTGCCAGGGATATGACCTGAAGCTCTGTAGCGCGTCGGATGCCAACACGCCCCAGCTGGCCATTGGCGCATTCACGCCAAGTCCAATGAAGCTCAAGAAGGCTTCGGTGAATATAGCCGACGGTATATTGAGCGTGGCGGTGACTATGATCGGGCCCATCGCATTTGGAATCAAGTGTTTGGTGATTATCTGCCAATTGCTTGCCCCGATCGACCGCGCTGCGAGAACGTAGTCCTGCTCCTTCAGACTAAGAACCTGACCTCTCACGATCCTCGCCATACCGAGCCAGTATACAAGGCCCAGCGCTATCAGGATGTTCTGCAGACCAGGCTCGAGAATGACCATGAGCAATATGACGTAAAGCAGCATAGGAATGGCATTGAGCACCTCGACTATGCGCATCATGATATTGTCGATCTTCCCGCCGTAAAAACCCGAAATCCCGCCATAGATCACTCCTACAGTGAGGTTGAGCAGACTCGCCAAAAACCCGACCGTAAGCGATATCCTGGCTCCGTACATGATGCGCGTCAACAGGTCGCGCCCCAGATCATCAGTGCCCAGCCAATGCTTTGAACTGCAATACTGGTTCTGCTCCTCTAGATTCTGGTCAGAGTAGCTGTACGGCGATACCATGGGGCCGAATATGGCAATCACGAGAATCGCCACGATGGTCCATAGCCCCACCATGGCCATACGGTTCTTCTTCAACCTGCGCCACGCATCTTGCCAGTAGGTAACTGACGGACGCACAATCGCTTCCGCGCTATCGATATCCTTGTTAATCGGTTTGAACATTTCAGCGCTATATTCCACAGCTGCTCACTCCTTCGCGTCCGTCAGCTTGATCCTGGGATCGATCCAGCAGTAGGCAATGTCTACCAAGAAGTTCAGCATGACCAAAAGCGCGCTGTAGAATATCGTAACACCCATTATGGTAGTGTAATCCCTGTTGTAGATGCTCGTCACATAATAGCGTCCAAGCCCGGGTATGGCAAAGATATTCTCTACAACAAAGCTTCCAGTGATTATTCCCGCAATCAGAGGTCCCAAATAGGTAACCACCGGAAGTATAGCGTTCTTGATCACGTGCTTGTAGACGACAGCACCCCAGGAAAGTCCCTTGGATCTGGCTGTTCTGATGTAGTCTTGCGATAGCACATCCAGCGTACTAGATCGCATCAACCTTGCAAAGAAAGCAGTGGGGAACCCCGCCAGCGCCAGCATGGGAAGGATAACGTGTTTCGGAGTACCCCACATAGCAGCGGGCAGCCACTGAAGCTTTACAGCAAACACATACATGAGCAATGTTGCCATGACGAAGCTTGGAACAGACACTCCTATGATGGCAAACGCCATTATGAAGTTATCCTGCCACTGATTCTGTTTGAGGGCGGATATTATCCCGCACGGGACCCCCACCAAAAGGGCGAAAACGACGCTTACAAGTCCCAGATGGGCGCTGATAGGGAACCCCTCCCGAATGATGTCATTAACAGATCGGCCCAAATACTTGTAGGAAGGCCCCAGATCGCCCCGGAGCAAGTTGCCGATGTAGTCGACATACTGCTTCCATAGCGGGTCATTCAGTTTATACCGTTCCTCAATGTTCCTTTGAATCGCAGGAGGCAAGGCCTTCTCTCTCTTGAACGGGCCGCCCGGGATAGCGTGCATCAAGAAGAACGTCGCAGTCGCCACCACGAATATAACCAGTATTACAGAAATGAACCTTCGTAGGACATATGAGCCCACCAATATCAGCTCCCGTCAAATGCCAGAGCCGGGGGCATGCTCCGGTAACCCGTGCATGCCCCCGGGCACTGATGGTTCATATAGATACGTGCGCGCCTATAAGCGCCTTATCAATGCTCAAGCACGTATGCTGTCGAGAAGTCGATGAAGCCCAGAGGCGATCTGAAAGCGCCCTTGATCCACGGCTTGATCACGGTCAGGTTGACATAGAAGTAGATCGGCATTATCGGCATCTCAGTCATGAGAATGGTCTCTGCGTCATGGAGCATCTTCGCACGCTTAGCTGTATTCAGCTCTGCCTGAGCTGCATAGATAAGCTCATCGTACTTCTTGCTGCCCCATCCCGTATCGTTGTTCCCGCCGCCGGTCACCCACATGTCGAGGAAGGTCATGGGATCAAGATAGTCACCAATCCAGCCTGCACGGGCCACCTCGTAGTTGAGCTGGGTGCGGGAATCGAGGTAGACCTGCCATTCCTGGTTGGTCAGCCTAACGTCGATCCCGAGGTTCTTCTTCCACATCTCCTGGATCGCCTCGGCGATCTTCTTATGGTTCTCGCTCGTGTTATATAGAATCGTCAACGTCGGGAAGCCTTTGCCATCCGGATATCCTGCTTCAGCAAGAAGCTTCTTTGCAGCAGCGAGATCTTCCTTGAAGTAATCCCCGCCAATCTTCCGGAAGTCCTTATCAGGCGTTGCATCGCCGAGCCCATACGGCACATAGGCCAGTGCCGGAAGCTGTCCGCCCCTGACGACACGGTCTATCAGAGTCTGACGGTCGATAGCCATGGTGAGAGCCTTGCGGACTCTCGCGTCGTTGAGAGGCTTCTTAGTGACGTTGAACATGTAGTAGTAGGTTCCGATGTACTCCGACTTATGTAGTAACCCTTGCTTCTCGAGGCGTTCTATTTCTGCAGCAGGAGGCGCATCGAACCAATCCAGCTGACCGGTCTCAAACATCGAAAGAGCGGTCTGAATATCATCGACCAGATAGAGGTCGAGCCTTTCCATGCCAACCTTCTTCCTATTCCAATAGTGCGGGTTGGGCACCAGCTCGATCTTGGAGTTGTGCTGCCACGATACCATCTTGTAAGGGCCGTTTCCAATGTAGTTCTTGGGATTCTGGAACCACCCTTCAGGATCCGCCTCCACAACCTTGCGGTAAACCGGCATCAAAGTTGGGAAGTTGCAGAGCTGAAGGAAGTAAGGGGTCGGATTCTCCAACACAACCTGGAGAGTATAGTCATTGACTGCCCTTACGCCAACCTTAGACGGGTCTTTCAGCTTTCCCTCGTTATACGGTCTTCCGTTCTTGATGTACCACAGCTGATATGCATACTCGGAAGCTGTCTCGGGCGCCAGTGCGCGCTTCCACGCCCATTCAAAGTCGTGGGCGGTTACAGGCTGCCCATTTGACCACTTTGTCTTGCGCAGCTTGAAGGTGTAGACAAGGCCATCCTTGCTGATCGTCCAGCTCTCCGCGATAGCTGGCTGAGGCACGTTGTTCTCGTCCATTCTCGTGAGGCCCTCAAAGCAGTTGAGCTCGATAATGGCCTCCGGGATTCCAGTGGACTTTGCCGGGTCAAGCGTCGACGGTTCTGTTCCCACATTGAAGCTGAGGATCTGCTTCTTGGCCAGTTTCTCTGCTGCAAAGCCAGTGGAGGCAATCAGCAGGACAGTCATGAAGCAAGCAAACCACAGTAGGGACTTACGAATCCGCATACGAAACGACCTCCCTCATTTTTTGGCTTCCGGGCAGGTATTCCAGTTTCGGGAATAAGCCGGGATACCCGTTCCCCTTACATGGTTATTACATGCAGTATTCGCTCTAACAAGTGATAATCCTGCCAGCTATCCTTATGTAATAGCGGACCCTTATTTACACAGACTAGGTGCTTAGGGCCATACTATTGGCACACATACTGGAAAGCTGGTGTTACAATGGGTATCTTCAATCCAGCCCTTGCCATAGCCGCGGGGAGCGGAATAGCAATGGCTTTTCAAGGCGTCGTGAATTCTACTGCTGCAAAAACAATTGGACTTTGGGAGACTACTTTCGTGGTCTTGGCCTCCGGAGCGCTCCTCGCCGGAGCAGGACTAGCGGCAGGGCTCAACAGTGGAGGCCTTGCGCGATTAGGCGCTGCCCCATGGTGGAGCCTCCTTGGCGGACCCGTTGGACCATTAATCACAATCGCAGTGGCTTACGGAATCCGAAAGCTCGGCGCCGTAAACGCCACAACAGCGATCATAGTAGGCCAAATCGGGATGGCCGCGATCATAGACCACATGGGTTGGTTCGGCGTCAGGCCAATCGCCTTCAGCCCCATCAAAATACTAGGACTTACGCTGCTTACTGTAGGAGCCAGAATACTTCTAAGCTAGATCCAGGGCCTCGCGACTTCGAGCACCCACACGGGAGACAGCTGTCGCGCCGAGTTGGTTGCCGCGGGCAAGACTGGCGGCAAGTCCCTCACCATGGGAGTAGGCCATCACAAAACCCGCTCCAAAAGCATCGCCGGCGCCGGTAGTGTCCACCACTTGAGTGGGAATCGGAGGCAGCCGACTCGGCTCAGGTTCATGCCGTGATACGCCAAGACAGCCGTCCGCTCCGAGCTTGAGAGCGACCACAGGGAAGTACTCTACAAGGCTGTTGGCAATATCTAGCGGATCAGAGAATCCGGTCATGGCACGACCCTCATCTAGGTTTGGCAAGATGACCGTCGCGCCGGCACATAGTTTGAGGAAATCACTCCTTCCTACGGCATTGATAAAGGAATAGGCAGCTGGGTCCACTGATACGGGAATGCCTGCCGCTAAAGACGTTTCCATGGCCCGACGGGCCGCTCTGGCCGGACCAGGCTCGAAGAACGCGTATCCCGATATGTGCAGCCATTCCGCCTGCCTGATAACCTCCTCTGGGATGTCATCAGGAGACAAGCGGGTATTAGCACGCCTATCGCAGATCATGTCGCGTTCGCCGTCCTCCGAGATAATTACCCCAACTCGCCCTGTGGCACACTCTGGGTCGAATACAAGGAAGGGTTGGACTCCTTCAGATTCCAACTCCTTCACCAATGCATGGCCGAGGAAATCATCGCCCACACGGCCTATAAGCCCGGATGCGTTGCCATAGCGCGCCACCCAGACGGCGAAATTTGCAGCCGATCCGCCAGCCGCAAGCTCAACGCAGCCAACAGTGTCGGTGCGCGGGTAGCGCGAATTGGGTGTGAAAAAATATGCGTCTATCATAACATCGCCGAGGCTAAGTATCAAGTGCATTTTCCTCCAAACCGTATCTTTTTTCAGTGTTTCTCATAAACTCTTGCATAAGAGTGCTCATTCGTCCTTTCGTACGGCCTATTCCAATCACCTGTTGGCATTTCCCCCATAAAGCCCGCACCCGTATTCGTAGACAAAAAACCCTTGGAATACTAGGAATGGCTTGTCCATTAAAATCCCGCCCGGCATACAGCATCCGCTTGTTCTGCCAGACTTTCAAGCCATATCAAATGATACGGCAGATCCAGCAAAACCTGATCTCCCTTGAGACGATGTTTCGCACAAACGAACCAAGTATCCTGCCTGGAAAATATCGGCCCAAGGAGGGCGCATGTGGTGCACACGATTGCAAACGGGAGATGGAGTATTGGACAATCCATGTCTTGCAACATCGCATGGAGAAGTCCGCGCGTCAGACAGCAAAGGTCGCGAATACCCTAACGGTCCATAGAATTCGGTTCACGCTGCGCTTATGGCGCCAATTCTCTCCCCGTCAAACCGTGTGCGGAAAGATAAGGCCCTCATTGGCAAATCCCTTCAGAAGCATTTACAACTATATTTTACCATTCATGTGAACCTTCCGCCACACATATGTTGGGACACATCCTATGGATGCACATCTCAGAGGATTCGGCTCCCCCTTGGCGAAATTCTGAGCCGGAGGTGGTCAATCTTGACAGGCTCTCTAGTTTTTGAATTCTTTAGGAGAATCGCAACTCCCGGCCTCGACAGGGTAGTAAAGATCATAACCGATCTGGGCTCCATTTCCTTCTACATGATCGCGATACCCATTATCTACTGGTGTATTGACAAGTCTGTAGGATTCAACTTGGGCATGGTGACCTCCATCTCCTCGTGTATCAACGTGGGCCTCAAGTTTGTCTTCAAAGTGCCTCGACCTTATGTTGCATACCCTCATCTCGATGCCCCGAACTTCCTGCTCGACACCGGAACCGGATGGTCTTTCCCAAGCGGCCACGCGCAGGGAACGTCCACCTTCTGGGCTTACTCTGCCTGGCATGTCAAGCGCGCCTGGTTCACCGCGCTCAGCGTCATTGTAGTCGCAGTAGTGGGTCTCACACGGATCTATGCAACAGTGCACTACCCCAAAGACGTACTTGTAGGCACGGCTCTGGGACTCATCATTGTTCAGGTTTACATGCTCGTCGAGGAGTCCTTGGCCAATCGGGAGAAGAAGACGTCTGTCAACACCGCTGTCGCCGCGTCTATAGTAATTCCAGGCGTGATCTTCGCCCTCTCATCCCTCAGCTTCGAACTGGCCCGCGAGTCCGCAAGCCTTCTTGGATTCACCATGGGCCTCGGAGTTGGATACGCTCTCGAAAAGGAATATGTGAAGTACGATGTAAGGGCGAGTTTTTTCATTCAAGTGATCAAAGTCGTATTTGGCCTGGCAGTTCTAATGGGGATACGTTACGGTCTCAAAGCGATATTACCCGAGGGTTCTTTCTGGCAGATGCTGCGCTACGCTGTGATGGCGCTGTGGGGCACATATGGAGCACCCCTAGTGTTCAAAGCCATGTTCAGTAAAGAGGCTTGAGGGCTCGTTCCAACTCCGCATAGGTCATTGCGCCTATTCTGAGATCCTTTATTATCCTCTGCCCATCTATGATGAAAGTGGTCGGAAGCGCGGTGATGTCGTAGGCTTGAGCTATTTCGCCTCGGATATCGGCGATCATGGGAATGTCGAGATCGTTTGCTGCCATGTAGCGGCCTACGTCATCCTCCCTTTCGAAGACGGCGACTGCTATGACGCAACATCGGTCCTGCCGCTCCCGGTAAAGTCGGTCCACAGCCGGCATCTGGGCAATGGACGGGGCAGACGTGATTCTGAAGAAGACTAGTATTATGGGCATGCCTGCGCAATCGTCGAGGGATATTATAGTTCCATCAGGCAGCCTGCCTACGAAATTAGGCGCACGATAACCCGGGGAGGGCTTTACAGGGAGTAAGCCATCGCCGTGCTCCGAATCGAGGGGCGCACGCGGTGGCTTCTTGATATAGCCTCCGAAGGGCCCCACAAATAGCCCGCCTGATACAACTCCAAGTATCAACCCGATCAGCACAAACCAAGCGCCTATTCTGGCCAATGTGAGGATGACTCCCTTTCCGCTATCAGGGCGCTGGGAAAGCCTCATGCCTCGGGGACAACTTTTCAGCCTATTTCGAGGCGCAGCCCAATCGCACTTCCATCTCCGCTTGTGCCCTTCCGAGCTCGCCCGTTCGGTAGCACCCGAAGCCCTGTCGGCAGTCTTAGTCCTCACGAAAATCCGTTTCGCTTGTTCCATTGCAGATCCCTCCGCTAAAATGTGTACGAACGGAGGCTAGGCCACTATTACAACTGTCTCTGGCCTTTTTTACAGCATTATATCGGACATAACTAGGTGCTCTGTGATTCAGGAAGCTTCTCCGGCTTTCTTTATGCACACTATTGCTATCGGCTGGTCAGACGGGCCATTCGCACTCTTCGGAAGCTCATCTAATGCCTTATGAATATCCTTCAAACGTTTATCCGGGGCCATCAAGAGACTCCATACAGGTCCATCCGGGCGCGCCGGAGACTTCTGCTTAATCCTAAGGCCCGCATTGGGAGTGCCGGAAACCCACGCCTTTATCGCTTCGGTAATATCGAAACTGAGATACTTGACTTCAGTATCTATGTATTGGGAGCTATAGACATATCCGTTCGAATGTTGCGTCTCCCACCCTACGTCATGAGAAAGCCTGGCGCTGGAGATGGGTTGTACATCGTTAGGAAGTTCGCTGGAGTGTAAGAACTCAGGAATGTCGGGCCATTCGCCCATTCCCGAATCATACGTCCATTTGACCATGTATATCTCAAATGTGACGGCACCTGCCACTCTCGAAAAGGATTGGCAGGGCAACTTCAATGTGGCTCTTTCAATGGACTCTGGCTCAAGATCACAGGGCAGAGGACCAAGGTCGAGCCACACTCTCAGCCCGTCGCCCCTCCCCAACCTGTGACCGAATACTTTTTCCGAGTCGATGACTCTGATAAGCTGATCTGGCTCCCAAGCAACCCTGACAGGAAGGTCTACGAAGGTGTAATCTCCCATATTGCACCCGCTCGTCGTCAGGCAAAACGCGCAAATAACAGCTAGCAAGCTGAGGCGCGAACCGAAATGCCTTCCCTTCATTCAATAACCTCCCTGTAGCATTGGTCAATACCTACAGTGTCCGGATTGTATCACTTTCCCAGTGCTTTGACATACCATACTATTTATCCTGCCATAGATGCCTCATATTTCACTGAAGGATGGCGTGGCCCGTCCTTCATGTTGGGCCACACGAAAGCAGAAAGAGCATACAACACCTGCCCCACAAGGCATGCACATCAGTAGTCCTGTCTCACTATGAGCCCAACACAACCATCAGCGACTTCCCGGCACAGCTGACCCTGCAACACTAGGGGCGCCCCCTTCCCGCTTTGACTATGCAGACCTTGGCAGTCGCTGTCGCCACACTCTTCGAGGATGCCCCCGACATTAAGGCCTTCACGGCTTGAGTAATGTCAATCTCAAGTATCGATGTGCTCCATCGAAATCCGGATAGGGAGATATGTGCCCGTGTACCACGTTTTTATCCTTGCATCACGTGAAAGGCTGCAGCTAAAGATGGGGTCTGCGTTGGAATGCACCCGGCCAGGGATGGGGAAGGAAGAAGCACCAGGCTACATCTGGCAGT
>Ga0116189_1003614_pt1 | contig 11041 bp, 5 predicted proteins | sample AD_JPNTR3_MetaG_FD_89895 | JGI IMG/M metagenome (GOLD analysis project Ga0116189, IMG submission 89895) | Active sludge microbial communities of municipal wastewater-treating anaerobic digesters from Japan - AD_JPNTR3_MetaG | ecosystem: Engineered > Bioreactor > Anaerobic > Digestate | place... | reverse complement strand
GGTACTGGCGAATTCGAACTGACAGAAGCGGTTCGAACGTTCGGCACTTCGTAAGGCGTCGATATCGCAGCACTTCCCGCATTTATGTTGGTGAAATCCCAGGCGACAATCGAATTGCTGTCGTTCAGCCCGGCTCTGCACTCGATTACGGCGGCCGGCCGGCAATAGGCCCAGGTAAACTCCTCCTCCCGCGTCCATCGGACCGAGACCGGACGGCCCACCGCCTTGGCAATCCGCGCTGCCTCGACAGCCGCCTCGGCGCTATGCTTGCCTCCGAATCCCCCGCCCATGTCCGGAATAATGACCCGCACCTTTTCCTCGGGAAGACCGCAGGCCTGGGCAACGTCGCGTCTGGCCCGGAACGGCCCGTCGCAACCGGCCCAAACCGTCATCCTGCCGTCGCTCCATTCCGCCACAGCCGCCCGAGGCTCCATCGGAGCGTGCTGAATATAGGCTAACGTGTAGGTTTCGCTCAGAACCTTACGTGCCTGCGCGAAACCCTCTTCAACCGAGCCGGTCACGTTTTCCCGGGCACCTGAACGATTGGCATGCTCCTTAAGGTAAGCGTGAACGTTTCGATGAGAAACCGAAGGGGCGTTCAGTTTCCAGGAAGCGCTCTTACTTGCCGCAGCCATGGCCTGCTCGGCTCGCTGGGACGAGGGGGCGGCGAAAGCCACGAACTGCCCTTCGCGTACGACTACGACATCCTTCATCTGCTGGGCTACGGACAGGTCGATCGATTCGAGGGTCGCTCCATAAGCGGGAGCGCGCAGCACCCTGCCGTAAAGCATGTTAGGACGGACGATGTCGGACGGATACCGGTGCTTTCCGGTCACGATATCGCGCGCGTCGAGCTTCGGGATCGGCTGGCCAAGCACCTTCCAATCGGTTACCGCTGTAACCCGCACATCGGGGCGAACGGTTTGCGCAAATGCGGCAACCACTTCTTTCGCCTTGGCGAGGTCGGCGTACGTCATCGTCTGCCCAGTCTTGCTATTGGTGATGACGCCGTCTCGAACTTCCAGACTGGCCGGATCTACTTGCCATACCTTAGCGGCATGTTCTGTCAGCAGTTCGCGGGCGGTGGCGGCCGCCTGGCGCATCTGAATGACATTGACGGGAGTCGTCCGGCTCCCAGCGGTTATCCCGTCATCAGGGACGAGGTCGGTATCCGCCATGATCATTCGAATCCGGCTGATCGAAACCCGTAGTTCTTCGGCCGCGGCCTGGGCAAGTTCAGTGCGGGGACCTTGTCCTTCCTCGACCTTGCCGCTTAGTGCGGTAATGCTTCCATCCTCGTTTATGTAGAGGCGGGCCGAAAGCCGGCTTACCGGCGATCCGGCAAACCCTTGGGCGCGAATAAGCGGTTCACTGACTGAAATCAGGATGCCGGATCCAAGCACCTGCAGAAAGGCGCGCCGGTCAAGGGAAGATCTTTCCGGCTGGGCTGACCGGGTCAAGGCGTCCGGTCTGGCTTTGTCGAGATCTCTTTCCATGGGGCCTTACCTCCGCATTTTTTCTGCGGCGCGGCGCACCGCGTTTTGAATTTTCACGTACCCGTTACAGCGGCAGATGTTGCCGTTCATCCCCGCGACAATCTGCTCATCGGTCGGGTTCGGATTCTCCTTCAGGAGCGCGACAGCGGAGATGATCATGCCGGGAGTACAGTACCCGCACTGCATCGCCCCTTCTTCAAGGAACGCCTCCTGAACGGGATGGAGCGAATCACCGGAAGCCAGTCCCTCAATCGTGGTAACTGACTTCCCGCCAGCCATGGTGATTGGGACGCGACAGGAGTAGGCCCGTCGGTCGTCCAGGAGGACCAAACAGGCGCCGCATCGACCCTCGCCGCAGCCATACTTTGTGCCAGTCAGGTGAAATTCCTCACGGAGCACGTCAAGAAGTCTTCGCTGTGGGTCCGTGGTTACGGTCCTTTCCTCGCCGTTTACTCTAAGCTTCACGGTGACGTCCATTGGTTCTCTCCGTAAAGGTATTGTAATAAATACACTCGCGACTCTCGCCCTGCCGCGGTCAAATTTAGATTAGCCTCTCGGTCAGCCTTCGAGCAACGACTTCCACTGATCCTTCTCGAGAAAGCTTCCGGCCACATTGGCTTCCATTTCCTCGTAGAGGGCAAAAGGAACCGAAACAGTGACCAGGTCGCTGCCGAGCCGGCGCAGCTGGCGTCGGGCCGAAATATCGTTTAAGCCCACGACTGCACGCGGCCTGGCGGCTTTCGCTTCCCGATACGTGAAAATGCCGATTGACTGGCAGCCGGCGCCATGGGGAATGATTGCATTTTCGCTGTCACCACGCCCGTAGTTGGCCATTACGACCAGGGCCGACATTTGATCGGGATTGGCGAGGAATACAACCGCCACAGGTTGCTCATCCTCCGTCAGATGACGCATTTGTTTGAAAACCACGTATCGGGTGGGGACTTCGGTAATCGGAAGAGATTCAATCCATTCGGCCACCAGCTGAGGTTCCTTGCGGTAACGTTCGCCGTGAAGAAAATGCTCATACAGCTCCCCCCTCATCCAGGATGCGCATTGGTTGGCGACGGTCCTTCCTGTTTCGGTTTTTTCGTTGCCGTCTGACAGAAAGCTGCAGAAACAGGCAACGCCGCCGGGAAAGCCGAGATAAGCATTCCCGAAACCGAGGCCGACCCCGCCTCCCCAACAACCAAAGGCCTCCCGGCTGAAGGCGGCAACGCGACCACGCTGGGCGACGGTGGCAAAGAGTGCCATCACGCACCCCCATTTCCCGGGGGCAAAACTGACTGCATTGGAGGGGAACTCATCGGTCCAGATAATGGCTACCGGTTCGTATTTGAGCTTTAGCGCTTGATTAAGAAGACTGGTCATGACTCGGGGATTGTAGCACGCGGCTTGGGAGTGCGGATTGCCGGAGAAAAGGACGGAAAGGACCAAAGAAAGCTGGAAACAACGAGGGGTTTGAAAAATCTTCGGGCCTTTTTGTCGATCCATTTTGATTGCAGGGACCTTTCTTTAGGATTACCGTGAAGTGAATGCGGTGGACAAAAAGGACGGCGGCAGAGCCGGAAGACGACCAGACAGTAACCGGGGCTTCGCTCGGTGAACTCGCACTGGTCTTTTTAAAGCTGGGTACAGTGGCATTCGGCGGGCCGGCAGCTCACGTCGGGTTAATGGACAACGAGGTAGTGCGGCGCAGGCGCTGGCTTTCGCGCGAATCCTTTCTCGACCTTCTGGGAGCGACCAATCTCATCCCCGGACCTAACTCGACCGAAATGGCGATCCACATCGGACATCGACAAGCGGGATGGCCGGGACTGCTGGTGGCCGGCGCCGCTTTCATCCTGCCGGCGTCATTGATCGTGACCGCCTTTGCCTGGGCCTACGTGCGCTACGGGCAGCTTCCGCAAGTGCAGTCGGTGCTCTACGGAGTCAAACCGGTTATTATCGCGGTAGTTCTTCAGGCGCTCTTAAGCCTCGGAAAGACCGCGTTCAAAACCAAACGACTGATTGTCCTTGCCTGCGCGGCCGCTACCCTGGCTTTTTTCAAAGTTAATGAACTCGTGATCCTCGGGTTGTGCGGGCTGGGCATGATACTCCTGAAGCTCGCCGGCCAGGGAATCGGGAAGAAGCTTTGGGGAGTCTTCGTCTTCTGGCCGTTCACTTACGGCTCTTTTAATGTCGCCGCCGGAGCAGTGGGGGCGCCTTTCGGTCTGTGGCCGCTCTTCCTTTTTTTTGTTAAGGTCGGGTCGGTCTTGTATGGCAGCGGCTACGTGCTCCTGGCTTTTATCCGGGCGGATCTCGTGGATCGATGGCATTGGATCACGGAGCAGCAACTGTTGGACGCGATTGTTGTTGGACAGGTGACGCCAGGTCCGGTGTTTACGACGGCAACATTTATCGGATACCTGCTGGGAGGATACTCGGGAGCAGTTATCGCAACCGTCGGCATTTTTGCGCCCGCTTTTCTCTTTGTTGCCCTGAGCGGCCCTCTAATTCCGAAAATTCGCCACTCTCTGCTGGCCGGAGCGTTTCTGGATGGGGTCAATGCCGGCTCGCTCTCGCTAATGGCCGTAGTGACGTATCACCTGGCCACGACCGCCCTGATCGATGTCCCAACGATCGTCATAGCGGTTGCGGCAGCCGCGACTCTCTACTGGACCCGGCTGAACTCGGCATGGTTGGTTCTCATCGGCGCGCTGGTGGGGACGGTCGTATCCTAACAGTGCATCGCTAATGTTGGCACAGACTCATTGTGGTCGGACTCTCCGGAGTTCGACCCCGATAAAAGACGGGAACTTCAACCACCGCCTGGGTCCCCTGTTAGTAGTCTACGGCTTCACAAAATAGGTTCTTTCAAAAAGAGATCGGTCCTGGCCCTAATGCTTGGCCAGCGTCCCGTTTCGACCATTTGGACTTTTTCTCCTGACCGGAGGTCCGTCAGGACCGACACGTGACTGGCAGCTGAGCCCAAGCGGCAAAAGTGGCCTTTTGCCGGCAGACGCTGACAGGTGAGGAGGCGGTGCAGGAGTTCACGCGCCGGTCTACGGACCTGGGTCTTAAGCCTTTCGGTCGTCTCTATAAACGTGTCGGTCCTGACGGACCTCTGATGCGACCAGCACCGGCCTCATGGTGGTCAGGGAGCAGGACAACAGGTCTGGACGCGCTCGAAGTCTGACGAAAACACGGAATCGCCTAAAGTGGCATCAGAAAGGGGGTAAAGTGGCCCCAAGAGCGCCTTATGCGCTCCTGCAAAGGACTGAAAGTAAAGCACCTAATATCCACCCCCGGTCAGGTCGTAACTCACGGGGCTGAAAGCAAACCAACGGGCGATATCTTGCGGTGCAACCCGGCGGCGAGACTGGATCAATTCGCGCTTCTTTTCAAACCGCGGACGCAGCCTTCGCACTTCCTTGAACGCCGCCAGCGAACTGCGCTCTCTCAAAAGCGCATACATTACGATACCCGCATCTCTCAGCCACATGTAGGGAAAACAACGCCTTCTGACTGCGGAATCCATGTTTTTGATCCGAAGCAGATATCGGTTCTTGACCGAGTGGAAGTTGACTAAGTCGGACACAGCCCGACGATTTGATGGGAGGACCGCACGTCGATGTAAAGCGGTCGCCTGCGGCTCGTAGACCGCCTTCCATCCGTAAAGCTGAGCTCGCCAGGACAAGTCGGCATCCTCACGATAGGCAAAAAAGTCCTCGTCAAAGAAATCGTCGCCAACACGTACGTCTTCCAGCATCTCCCTGGAACAAAGGACCGCCGCCCCGGTAATGCCGAAGACCAACTGGCGTTTGTCAAACTGTCCGCGGTCCGGAGTTTCACTTCCGCGGTCAAAATGACGCTGCGCTGGGGTGAAGTAAATTCCGGTGCTGTCCAGTATGGGACGTCCGTCCCTGGTCGCGAGCGCGCCGTCAGCAGTGAAGCGCAAGAGCTTTCCGCCGGCCATTCCCGCACCTGGCACTTGCTTCAAAGCGCCCAGCAGCGTCTCAATAAAGCACGGATCGAGCACGACGTCGGGATTCAGGATCAGGATATAGGGAGAATCATCTGCCCGAATGTTCCGATTATGCGCGGCGCAGAATCCGAGGTTTTGCTCTGAAACTGTCAGGCGAACCGGAAAACGTTCGGCTATCTGGCGACTTGCATCAGTTGAACCGTTGTCAAAGACCGTTACTCGAACCCTGGCGGACTGGTTCAGCACGGATTCCAGGCACGCGGACAGCCAGCGTTCGTGGTTGAACGTAACGATACTGACCGAGATCGTCTCGCTCATTTACCCCCTATCAGAATTCGAATCCAGCTGCCCAACTGGACAGGCAACCAGAGGAAGGGATACCACGCGGGATGATGTTTTTTAAGGTATCGGAGCTCGTTAGCGTAATAGCATCGGATGAAATCGGAATAGTCCATGACGGAAAGGGAAATTCCACCCCGGTGGACACATTCCAAGTCAGGGAAAAACCGAATCTCCCAATCGGTCGCCCGGAGTCGCTTACAGAAATCAACATCTTCGAACCAGGCGGGGAAAAACGACTCGTCAAATCCTCCCAGTGTTGCCCAGGCTTCGGTACGGAGAAGCCAGAATGCTGCAGCCGGCTGCTCCACGGGGATTCCCAACTGCGCCTGCAACGATTGTGGAGGAGACGTGCGTGCGCGCCTGAAGAGTATCCTCGAAATCTCATCGAAAAACAGAGCATCAGAAAAGACACTCCAGAAACGAGGAAGAGGTCGAAGTTGAAAGGCTTCCTGACCGCTGCCGTCGAGGTTGACGAGGCGCCCGCAGGCAATGGCCAGCCTGGGCATTGCCTCTGCCCGGCGGTACAGTTGTCGGATCGCCGGAGGCCGGATCTCGACATCGGGATTGAGAAGGAGGATGAACCGGGATTTCGCCTGTTCAATCCCGAAGTTGGCAGCAGCCGCAAATCCGCGGTTGGATGAGAACCGATGCAGAATGACAGGATCAAGACCGGCGGCGGGTTCCTGGCTTCTATCGCCGGAATTGTTGTCGACCACGATCACCGACCGCAGTTCGGGGAGCAACGGTTCGAGCGAGGCAAGCAAACGGCCCAGGCAGTCTCCGCTGTTCCAGTTGACGATCACGACCCCGAGGTCCATCTGAGGGCGTAATGTACTACAACGAGCCGGCCGCTGGTATCGCGTCGGGTAGAATAGTGCTCGTGAGTACTCCGATAACAGAACCGGCCCAGGTGCTGGAGAAGCTGTTGCCCCGATGGCGAATTCCCCGTGAGATTCCCCCGCCCCAGCTTGCCGAAGAAGTGCTCGAGGTGACGGAAGCTATCCAGGTGGCTCGTAAGATGGACCGGGTCAGCCGCGAGGACTGGCATCTCTACCTCGAGGTTACGTCCCACCCGCGGTTTCTGCTCAGCCTCCCCAGCCGTCAGCATCGATACCGCTGGGCCCAGACGACTTTTGATGTCATCAGGCATTCGGACTTCGGGCTCCTGGAGATGTTCCTGCAGCGTGTCGAAGAGCATCCGGATCGACCACTCTTTCAGGAACAGGAGGACCAGGAGGCGCATTTTTGGTCTTACGCGAGAATCGCCCGCAGACTGGAGACAATCGCAGCGGTGTTTTACGGGGCGGTGGATGAACTGCCGCGAGTTGCGGTTCTGTCTGAAAACAGCGTCGATAGCGCGTGTTGCGATTTGGCCTGCCTTTTCTACGACATTTTCGTGACTCCGCTGAGCGTCCACTTCGACAGCCGGACGTTGGCCTGGATCTTTAATCGATTCGATATCAACATCGTGGTCACCGACAGTGAGGACAACCTCCATCGGCTCTCGCAGTTGAAGGATCACGTCAAGAAGCCGTTTCGAGTGTTTCTTACCGGCGACTGGCGCGAGCGGCCAAGCGGCGAGCACACCCTCTTGCGGGCGGTATGCGCTCGCATGGGAGCAGACGAGATAAGGCAGATTCTCGCCAGCCGTCCGCGGCGTTCCCTCTGCGATCCGGCGACCGTGATGTTTACATCAGGCAGTACGGGGACACCCAAGGGCATCTGTTTTACGGAGTATAACCTGGTTACCAAACGCTTTGCCCGCGGCGCCGCTCTGCCGAGCGTCGGCGACGGAGAGACGCTTCTTTGTTATCTTCCCTTGTATCATACCTTTGGACGATACCTGGAGCTGCTGGGAAGTATCTACTGGCGAGGAACTTATGTGTTCGCCGGGAACCCGTCTGCCGAGACCCTGATAGCGCGCCTGAAGCAGATTCAGCCGAGTGGACTGATAGGTATCCCATTTCGTTGGACCCAAATCAAGGAGCACTGCCTCGAGAAGATGAGTCGCGCGGTCAGCGTGGGACAGCAGGAAGCGATTTTCCGTCGAGTTGTCGGGGAAAGGCTCAGTTGGGGGCTGTCGGCCGCTGGTTATCTCGACCCGAAAACTTTCCATTTCTTCAACCGGCATGGCGTCGCGCTGTGCAGTGGGTTCGGGATGACCGAAGCCACGGGAGGAATCACCATGACTCCACCCGGTGAGTACTTTGACAACAGCGTCGGCATTCCTCTTCCCGGCGTCAGGACCCGCTTATCGCCTCAGGGAGAACTGATGATCAGCGGTCCGTACATCGCGCGTTACCTGGACGAAGACGAGAACAAGGAGGACGACGAGGATCAGGAGTCCTCGACGCCGACAACAGGCGATGGAGACGAGTACTGGCTTCCAACCGGCGATTTGTTTGAGCTGCGGCCAAACGGTCACTTTGAAATCGTCGACCGCATCAAGGACATATACAAGAACGCCAAAGGGCAAACGATTGCCCCACGTCGTATTGAACAACGATTCACGGATATTCCTGGCATTAAACGCACTTTTCTGGTCGGTGATGGACGAGCCTACAATGTTCTGCTGATCGTCCCCGACCAATTGGACCCGGTCATCCGGGGCTCGGCCGGCGAGGAGCAGGTTCGGGAATACTTTCGAGCTATCGTGACCGCGGTCAACGATGACGTCGCGCCTTATGAGAGAGTGGTAAACTTCGCCATTCTCGATCGTGACTTCGACGTCGAACGAGGGGAGTTGACTGCCAAGGGTTCCTACCGGCGGAAAGTCATTGAAGAGCATTTTGCTCCCGTTATCGATGATCTCTACAAAAAGCTTGAGATCGAGTTGGAGGTCTCGGGGATAAGGGTGATCGTTCCGCGCTGGTTCCTCCGCGATCTTGGGGTTTTGGAGGACGACATCCTTGCGACCGAGGAAGGACTCCAGAACCGCAGGCGCAATCTCTTCCTCAAAATCAGCAGGGCTCCGGACTCGGCAATACGCGTAGGGGACCTTGAATATTACATCCAAAACGAGGTAGTAGATCTTGGCGTTTTCGCACGCCAGCCGAGACTGTGGGTCGGGAACCTCGCTCTGACCTCCTTCTGCCCATGTCTGGAGGGATGGGATGTCCCGTTTTCGTCGGTTTCGCCTCAGGTCGGACTGCCTGAAACGTTTAATCTGCCCCCCACCGTCATCGACTCGCTTCGACTTCCGCTCGTTCGCAAGCCGAAACTGAAGAGGGTGCACGCACTTTGCGTCCAGGCGCTTTACTGCCGCGGAGAGGACTCTCTAGACGCGGTAAGAAAGCTGACGGAACTGCTTGGCCACTCGGACGACCGTATTTCGGCCGTGATACGGCGGAGGCTCGAAGCTTTGGCACGTCATCCCGACATTAAGACTCGATCCCAAGCCTACCGAACCCTTCTTTTGGACGAGCCTATTCAAGACTACAGTCGCGCTTTTCCGGCCTTTATCCAGTCCGGTCTCCCTTTCCTTGACGAGGAGTCGATCGAGACGATAGCAAAGGCTCATTTCGAGCAGCGGCGCTTGGAAGCACTGCGCCGGCGCCTGCTGATCTACCGGACACAGCTCTCCTGGCCGGCAACTGACTTGGTAAGAGCGCAGTTCAAGAATCTGCTCAAGCTGCTGGCGAATTTTGCGCGTTATCACCCTGAAGCCCAGGCGACAGTTCGGGAAGAGCTGGCTGCGTGGGTTTTGCACCGCGCCGATCCGGAGCTTTCGGCCGTCGCCGAAGAGCACCTGGAGGAGCTGTCCTGCGGGTGCAGGGGAGAATTGACAGAGGAGGAAAAGAAGGTCAACTGGTCTGAAAAGATAACTTTCGAAGATGGACTGCCCGCGAATGAACTCCAAACACTGAGAAAAATTCTGTTCAAGACTACGATGCTGAAACAGTCCCTGATGCTGACGTTTGACGAACAGGATTTCGATATTCGTGAAGTACCGCCGGGCGGCATCTGGGTGACGAGAATTGCATCGCGCCCTCCGCACAATCGGTACCGGGTGACGGTCAATACCATGTCCGGCAAGCATTTCGACCTCCAGTTGATTCTTCAGGAAAATCTGGATGACGCGCGGGTTCGCGAGACGATGTTCTGGACAATCGCGATCGGAGGCTATGCTCATGGATCTCCGGTCCTGCCACGATTCGGTTGCGCCCGTCTCGATTTGGGCGCCATGTCGCTCGCTTACGTCAGCGACCTCACCGTATGGGAACGAATCCGCGGATTTACCAGCATCCAGCCAGGAAGCACCGGGCATCCGGGAGTGCGTGACTGGCGCAAACTGTTCATCCGCGCTTTCGGGGCTGTCTTTCGGGCCTGGCGAAACAGCAATTTTCAGATTGTGCCGGGAGCGGTGGCCCCGTCCAACGTCGTTGTTCCAGAGCCGGATTTTCGGCAAGGTTCCTGCGTTCTTTCCCTGACCGGATGGACTCCCTACGTCAACACGCTTTCGCTGATCGAGCCAATGGTCCGCAACTTTTACGACTACACGGTTGCTCATTGTCCGTGGGCCAAGATGTATCTGGATTACTGCTGGATCTTCGATGGATGTGTGGAAGCCCTCGGAGTCGAGAGAGCCAAGGAGTTCCTGGGACGCCTGGATCGTGACCTCTCCACGGCGAAAGCTGTAGCGCACGGAATCGAACTGAAACGAGAGCTGCTTAAGTACCGCCGGCAACTCGACGAAAGCTATCACCCGCCCTTGCCGGTCGATCTGGCCATCGACCGGTTTAAGGAATGGGAACAACTCACGCCTCTACCTACGCCCGAAGCGCGGGAACAAACCGTCGACGAGCTTCAAAGGCTGTACAGGATCGATAGATTTCCTGTCATCGCTCGCTACCATCTCTATCGGCACACCTTTTTTGCTCATGCTGCCGAGGACACACGTGAAGCTTTCGACCTGCTGCTTCGTGAAATGTTCAAGCGTCCAGGGACTGTCCCTACTCAAATGCAGGAATTGTCCGACCTGCAGTTAACCCTTCGCGATCCCGTCGACCGGGCAGTCTTCAGTCGCATGGTCTTTCCGAAGGTGAAGCCGGTTCCGAACATCGAAGTCCTAAGCATAGGGGAAAGCGATCGCCGGCATGTCATTGTGCGATCGGAAATCACGGACAAGCATGGAGTGCAATACAGTGTGCGGGCGCCGCTTGAGCCGGCCGAGATCGGACAACTGTATCGTCTTCTCTTTCAGGCTGACTTTCCGAAGGTCATCTCGGAACAGGAT
>Ga0116189_1003613_pt1 | contig 11045 bp, 10 predicted proteins | sample AD_JPNTR3_MetaG_FD_89895 | JGI IMG/M metagenome (GOLD analysis project Ga0116189, IMG submission 89895) | Active sludge microbial communities of municipal wastewater-treating anaerobic digesters from Japan - AD_JPNTR3_MetaG | ecosystem: Engineered > Bioreactor > Anaerobic > Digestate | place... | reverse complement strand
GCTGCACAGCTTTTATTGCAGCGTAGCATCACCAATGTTAAAGAAGCACAGGGGTTTCTAAAACATATCTTAGATGATCTATACGATCCGTATCTGATGAAAGATATGGATAAAGCTGTTTATAGAATTCAAAAAGCTATCAATGACAAAGAAAAGATTTTACTTTACGGAGATTATGATGTAGATGGTATCACATCTGTAGCCAATTTATATTTATTCCTTAATAGGTTTACTAACAATATAGACTATTACATACCAGATCGTTATTCAGAAAAATCTGGTATTAGCAAACAATCTATAGATTTTGCCATTGAGAATAATTATACTCTATTGATAGCATCTGATTGTGGTACTAAAGATGTAGAAACAGTAGATTATGCAAATTCTAAAAATTTAGATATTATCATTTGTGATCATCATAAAATTTCCTCTGAGCTGCCACGAGCAGTTGCTTTACTAAATCCACAACGAGTAGATTGCGATTATCCTTTTAAAGAATTGTCTGGCTGTGGTGTTGGGTTTAAACTTATACAAGCATTATCTAAAACTTATAATATTCCAATTACAGAACATACAGATCTTATTCAACTTTTAGCCTTATCTATTGCAGCTGATATGGTGCCAGTAGTAGATGAGAATAGAATATTAGCTAAATATGGATTAAAATATATTAATGAAAAACCAATTCCAGGACTTGAAGCTATACTTAAATCTTCTGGCATAAAAAGACAACCAGATAATATTTACCATAAAGAGCATTTTTTTAATAAACAGATAACATTGTCTGATATTGTTTTTTTGGTAGCTCCTAGAGTGAATGCAGCAGGTAGAATTCAAAATGGAAGAGATAGTGTAGATTTATTAGTATGCAAAGATATTGCCAAAGCTGAAAAATTAGCAGATCAAATAAACAATTATAACGAAGAGAGAAAAAATATCGATTTCAAAGCAACTACTGAAGCATTAGAAATGATGGAGCACTATAATATTTCAAATTATGCAACTATTTTATACAATCCTAAATGGCCAAAAGGTGTTCTAGGTATAGTAGCAGCTAGGTTAACAGAACAATATCACCGCCCTACAATTATCCTTACCTGGTCTGAAGATGATCAACTCATCAGTGGTAGCGCTAGATCTACTAAAAATTTTAATCTCTATGAAGCTCTAGATCAATGTAGCGATTTATTAGAAAATTGGGGCGGACATACCTATGCTACTGGAATATCTCTAAAACAAGAAAATTTAGATGCCTTTATAAAACGCTTTGTAATTTTAGCAGAAAATTCTCTTACCGATAATATGCTTATTTCTGAAATAGAAATAGATGCAGAAATAGATTTTAATGATATTACTAAAAAATTTGTACGTTTATTAAAAGATTTCGAACCTTTCGGTACAGGAAATCCTCAACCAATATTTTATTCAAAAAATGTTTATGATGCTGGAGGATATACTAAAATCATTGCTAATAATCATTTAAAACTTTTTTTATCACAACCTAATTATAAATTTGGGCCTGGATTTCCAGCTTTCGCATATAATGCTATTGAATATTATGAGCATATTGTTGCTGGTAAACCAATAGATATAGTGTATGCTATAGAAGAAAATGATTGGGTAGGTAACAACACTATAATACAATTAAATATAAAAGATATAATAAAAAAAGAACCTGATTATGAATAACAATATAGTAGTTAGTGGCATTAGACCAACAGGATATTTGCATATTGGTAATTATTTCGGGGCTATACGCAATTTCGTAGAAATGCAAAATGAATATCAGTGCTATTTTTTCGTAGCAGACTATCATAGCCTCACTACTAATCCCAATCCTAAAGATTTACAAAATTTATCTTTACATCTACTAGCAGAGTTATTAGCTTGTGGACTCGATCCTCAAAAAGCAACATTGTATTTACAAAGTGAAGTACCTGAAGTCATAGAGCTTTATCTAGTTCTAAATATGAATGCTTATCTAGGAGAACTAATGAGAGTAACTACTTTCAAAGAAAAAGCTCGTAAACAACCAGAGAACGTAAATGCGGGACTATTAACCTATCCTACTCTCATGGCCTCTGATATTCTAATACACAAAGCAGCTAAAGTACCTGTAGGTAAAGATCAAGAGCAACATCTAGAAATGACACGTAACTTCGCAGCTCGCTTTAATCGCATTTATAATGTTAATTATTTCCCATTGCCAGTAGCTTTTGACTATTCTGGCAATTTGATTAAAGTACCTAGTCTAGATGGTAAGGGCAAAATGGGGAAATCTGAAGATCCAATAAGTACAATTTTTTTAGTAGATGATGATGAAACCATTAGAAAAAAAATTATGCGTGCTGTTACAGATGCTGGACCTACAGAAAAAAATCAACCTGTCAGTGAATCAATTAATAACCTATTTAATATAATGTCTCTAGTATCTACTCCTGAAACCCTTCAATATTTCAAAGATAAATATAATGATGCTACCATCAAATATAGTGAACTAAAAAATCAATTAGCTGTGGATATGATAGCTGCCATATCACCAATTAGAGAAAAAATTAACGATATCTTTGAAGATAAAAAATATCTATATGAAGTTATAGATATGGGAAAAGCTAAAGCTCAAAAAAGTGCTCGTAAGACTATTAACGATATAAGAGAAATAATAGGATTTAGAAAATTATATTAATAAAAAACTTGTTTTATAGTAAAAAGTTATTGAAATAGGTGATTAGATAATAAAGTCTTTTTTAACATTTTGTATTATAAAAGAATACCTTTACCATACTTAGTAATCTCTAGCACATCCGCATTTCCCCAGCGGAGACTTTTCTTTGTGTAGTTGACAAAGAAAAGTAAATTAAGAAGAAATTTATTTAAAAATCAATTATATTAATAAGAAATATAATTATTACATTGAATTAACCAGTAATAATTTAGATGTTAATATAAGGCATAAATAAATGTTTAAATAAAGTAATGATATATTAATTTATATAAATTACAGTCAATACTTTCTGTATTATAGATTATAAAGAAAATGATTAAAAATTAAAATTTAAGAAAATATTTCTAAAAAATGTTCATAAATAAAGAATTTAAAAATGATAAAATTTCTAAATATATATCATTACTTAATTTAAACAAATAATACATGATTATGTAAAGTCCTCAATAACAGATAGATGTAAATAATAATTTGGTTATTAATTAAACACCTAATTAAATAAAGTTAATTTTTTCATTTTTATAGGATATCTTGTTTTTTATTTTTTATTTTGTAAAAAATAGTTATGGAAATTAAAGAAAAATTATTAGAACGCTTCCTTCGTTACATAAAAATAGATACGCAAAGTAACGAAGATAATGATACTTGCCCATCTACAGAAGGGCAAAAAGTATTAGCAAATATTTTAAAAAATGAATTAATACAAATGGGATTATCTCAAGTAGAAGTAGATGATAATGGCTATTTGTATGCTTATATACCACCTACTAAATCGGTGGATGCACCTGCTATAGGCTTTATCGCACATTTAGACACAGCACCAGATATGAGTGGCAGAGATATTAAACCTCAAATACATAAAAATTATGATGGGGGTCCGATTATTCTTAATGAAAAGTTAAATATTATTTTAGATCCTAAAGATTATCCTCATTTATTAAATCATATTGGCAAAACTTTGATTACTACTGATGGTACTACACTATTAGGTGCTGATGACAAAGCTGGTGTTTCTGAGATAATGACTGCAGTAGAATATTTGATAAATAATCCAGATATTTCGCATGGTCCTATTTATATAGCTTTCACGCCAGATGAAGAAATAGGCAGAGGAGTAGATAAATTTAATTTAGAAAAGTTTCCAGTTAAATTTGCTTACACTATGGATGGCGGTATAGAAGGAGAACTAGAATATGAGACTTTCAATGCTGCTTCTGCAAAAATTTTTGTTCAAGGGAATAATATACATCCTGGTGAAGCCAAAAACAAAATGCTAAATGCTATCAATCTAGCAATGGAATTTCATAACATGCTTCCTCCACAGCAGAGACCAGAACATACAGAAGGGTATGAAGGATTTTATCACCTAATGCAGTTCAATGGTAGCGTGGAGAATGCTTCACTGTCATACATTATTAGAGATCATAATAGAGATATATTTCAATCAAGAAAAAAATTTATTGAACAAGTAATTGACTTTCTTAATACTAAATACCCTTCCAGCCCTTTCAGATTAGAAATGAAAGATCAATATTACAATATGAGAGAAATCATAGAACAGCATTTCGAAGTAGTAGAAGTAGCTAAACAAGCTATGGAGACACTAGATATAGAACCTAAAATAGTACCTATCAGGGGTGGTACCGATGGGGCTAGACTTTCATTTATGGGGATACCATGTCCTAATATTTTTGCGGGTGGATTAAATTTTCATGGGAAGTATGAATACGTAGCCATAGAAACCATGGAAAAAGCAACACAAGTAATACTTAAAATCATAGAACTTGTTAAAAAATAATTATGAAAAAGATTTAGGTGGGTTCTAAAAAATCATCTAATGTATTTATTAGAATTACTCGATAATTATTTATGAAAATGAATTGTTTAACATTGTTATTTATTAATTTATTCATGGCATACAATGAGTCAGACTTATCTTATTTTATTCGAATAGGAAATGTAAAAAACATGTATGATACTGAGATTGTATGTAAAAAGCCTCATACTTTGGATTCAATCCCAAATTTAGCTGCATTTACACATCCCCAATTTTTTTATTCAAATAATTGCAAATGCTGTAAATTCAATTTTAACTTTTTTCAATTAGAAATATATAATAGACCAACTGATTCTATAATTCCATATCAACGAGCGAATCATTACATAATTCCTCCTAATTATGAAGCAGGGTATTCTGTAATAATTACAGGTAAACAAGGGGATTTTTTTAGAATAAAATTTAATGAAGATGAACACCCTATTTGTTATAAATGTAATGATAGTAGCTACTATGTTAAGAAAGGGACTCTGGGAACATGGATATATAATTACAATGACAGTATTGATGATTATGATTTTGTACCACTTTATGAAAAACCTTGTGCTGATTCAAAAATCATTAACAAAGTAAAAAAGGAAAACAGTGTAGTAATAATTTTAGATATAGAGGGCAGTTGGATGCTAGTAGAAACTATAAAAGGGAAAAAGCAAAAAGGGTGGTTAGATCATCGAATGCAATGTGGAAATCCATATGGTATAGATGCAGGTATATGTTTTTAGTTGCAATAAAACGAGCAAGCCGTGTTGGACAAGAATAAATTTTGTAGGGGTTTAAATTTTTAAACCCCTAATAGCATTTCCCCAGCGGAGACTTTTCTTTGTATGGCTGAAAAAGAAAAGTAAATTAGATAAAATTTTATTCAAAAATATTCATTAATTTTACATAATAAAATTTTATAAATGAAAATCCACTTTCACTCAGACCATCTCGGCTCTGCCTCTTTCGTAACAAATGCTGATATCTTTAAAATTAGAGGTGATGATAATGGGAAACAACTTTTTGAATTTTTTGCTGATAATACAAATGTAGAATGGGGACATGCTATGACAGGTATAGCTGGAGATAAAGGATTAAATTTTATAACAACATGGCATGATGAAGGTTCAGAGCCAGGAATGACAGCTTTGTTGAATGGACAGTTGTTTAATGGTTATACAATTAGGGAATTAAATCATAATCATACAAATGGAAATTATTCACCTTCAAGTAAAGATATGCTAGGGGCAGCAGAATATAAAGCTGCAAATCCTAACGTTAAACTACAAATATACACACATCCAAATAGGTATAGCGAGTATGATGAAAAAGGCACACTGGATTTTGGTGTTTTGGGACCAACAATAATAATAATTGAAACTAAAAATAAATAAATTATGTTAAAGGAGTATTTATTAATTTGCTTTGTCTGTTTTAATATTATGGTTGCAAAATCTGAGAATATTGGAATAAATGATTCTTTGCCTATTTTGAAAGTAGAAAATAATGAACTTTTAAACATTATAGATAGTCTTTTAGAGCATGAGAAGTCAATGGAATATTATGATTCAAATCTTGTATTTCATATTAATATTCTGAACAGAAACGGCATTACTTTGGTGTCAATTAGTTCTACTGATATATTTATTAAAATAGGAACCGAAATAGGATGTTTCATGTTTAAAGATCATTTTTTTATTGTATCGAGCAACATTGAAACAAATTTGTTTGAGAGAACAAAAGATAAGATAAAGTTTGATTTCTACCAGCCACAGGAAGAAATTTACGATTCTTCAGGATATGTTATAATAGATATATATGAAGATGACAGATACACCCAATGGAATTACATACTATTAAATGGAAATTTCATTAAAATACAATAAATAAAGAATCTGATAATTTTAGAATTACACAAACAGATATTAATCAAGATTGCCCTAATATGGAATATTTTAGAGATTATACTACAGATAAAGAAGCTCTAATACAGCCACCTTTTAAAACAGTTTATACGACATTTAAAAAAATATTTTATTAAACAATTAAAAATGGCTAATAATAAAGAATATAATTCATATAATGGAGAAAAAACTGGTAGAAGTGCAAGTGCTACATTTTTTCATGAAGTTTTAGATGAATTTTTTAATTATTTTACTAAAAAAACAGTAAATTATCAATCGCCACAAATAGTTAAAATACAGTACCAAAATGCTGCTTTAAGAAATTTAAGAAAAACTGAAAGAGATGGGAGCCATCATCAATAAGATATTCAACATTTAACACTTTGTCATATGAAAAAAATAGTTAACATTGTTTTGGTATTTTTTTGCCTATCAAGTTATTGTGCTGGACAAGATTATGCGAGTAAAAACGACTCAATTGAAATCACTCTGAGTTTTACAAAACATCAAATTAGTAATTATAGCATTCCGATTTTCACTAATGAAAGCTTTTACTATAATTATTCTTTGTCAAATGATACATTGCTAATAAAAATACTTCCACCAGTTGATACTATCTATGTTAAGAACGATAAATATATTTATTTCGACAATATTTCCACTAAGTCAAGAACTCAAGTTATGAAAATTCCTTTAGGGTATCTTGAAAATGTAAGTTATTTATTAATAGAATCCAAGTACATGAAAACCTACTTGTTTGTAAAAAAGCGAAAAGATAAAAATCGTTTCTTTTTAAAATACATTTATTGAAGATGATTGCAAAAAGTCCTGAACTTCCAGGTCTTTTTTTATGTATAAGCCTGTATAGTCCTGAAATCCATTATATACGTATCAATCACATTAAAGAGTTCTATTTTTTTGTCAGTAAGCAATTTTTTTAAAATTATCATCGAAACTGTAATATTTATTGCCTTTAGAGACATCAAAAATACCATAAAAGCAATGAAAATTAAGCAATTGTAATCGTAAAGAGCAATTATTTTAAAAATAGAAACAGATTTTGCTTGTTTTTTATAATCAAATCTTGTAATATTGTAGCCAAATTTTATTAGTGTAAAATTTATTCAAAAAAAATAAAAAAAGAGGTCAAGCCGAAACTCAAACCTCTATTTTAAAAAAATTTATCAATTATGAAACTAGGAAAGCACTCTTCTCTCCTTAATTTTAGCTTTTTTACCTCTCAGTTCACGAAAATAATAAATACGAGCTCTACGTACACGACCTTTTTTATTTAAATCTATCTGAGCAATATTAGGATTGGTAAATGGGAAAATACGCTCTACACCAACATTATTAGAAATTTTGCGTACAGTAAAAGTTTTGTTTAGTCCCTTACCTTTTATCTGAATGACAACACCTTGAAATTGTTGTATTCTCTCTTTATTACCTTCTTTTATTTTATAGTGTACAGTTATCGTATCACCAGCTCTGAATTTGGGGTAATCAGGCTTTATATTTAACTGCTCATCTACATATCTGATAATGTCATCTCTACCCATAGCTGTATTTTTTAAAAATTGAATGCAAAATTAAACATTTTTTTTAATATAATAAATTTATATCCAAAAAATATTTTACAATTATTATTTTTTTACCTTTCGATCTATTTTAATATCATTAAATGATGCAGGATCATCATTAGGTTCTATGTGAGTAGTTACATTCACTGGAGTATCAAACATCTTTTCTATATGTTGCTCTAGCTCCTCGGCAAAGTCGTGAGCTTCTTTAATAGTCCAAAAATTGGGTACTAACAAATGTAAAGAAATAAATATTCTCTGTCCAGCTTGTCTAGTCATCAACGAATGATAAGAAATATTTCTATCCTTAAAACTGTCTAAATAAGCGGATACCTTCTCTAAATCTGCATCAGAAATAGATGCATCCATTAATCCACTAACAGATTTATTGATAAGTCGATATCCAGTATAAATAATATTAATAGCTACTAATATAGCAATTATAGGATCTAGAATATAAATATTTGTTAATTTGACAATTAAAATAGCAATTATTACACCTGCAGATGTTATAACATCAGTCATTAAATGTTTGCCATCAGCTTCTATAGCAATAGAATGGTGTTTTTTCCCATTTTTAATAAGTATTATAGCTACAACTAAATTAATCAATGATGCACCTACCGAAAATAATATACCTATATTTAAATTATCTAGAGGTCTAGGATGTATCAATCTCAATATTGCTGACCAAATGATACTGATAGCAGCTATGATAATTAATGCTCCTTCTATAGTGCTAGAAAAATATTCTGCTTTAGTATGTCCGAAATTATGACTCTTATCAGCAGGCTTGGCAGAAATAATTAACATTATCAATGCAACTACGGCGCCAGCTAAATTAACTAACGACTCTAATGCATCTGAATAAAATCCTACTGATCCAGTAATATAAAATGCATAAAACTTTAATAATATAGTAGATATAGCAGCACCAATAGATAGATATATATATCGTTGAATTTTATTTTGCATTATAAAATAAATTTAAAATACAAAAATAAAAATTTTTTTAGAATTATTACTGACTTTATTAATTTTCACTATCATTTTTTGATTATTTTTGCCATAAATAAAAATTTATGTTTAGAGAAAATATTCTTTCAGTATTACTTATTATATGTTCATTAAATCTTTTCGCTCAAAAAGCTAATCTATTTTCTTTACCCATAGACGATGATCCTAATAAAAGTTTGACTTATGAGCAAATAATGAAGCTATCACATGATCTAGCTTTGAAATATTCAAATAATATTAAATTCACATTTTTAGGATTATCTGAACAGAATGACACTATCCCAGCATTGATTATTTATAAAGATAATGCTAATAATCCCACAGAGATAGCTATGCAAAATAAATCTACACTCATGATACAAGCAGGCATACATGCAGGAGAACCTGACGGAATAGATGCTGGTTTTATGCTTATTAGAACATTATTTTCTGATCCTAATTATTTGAATTTACTCAATAAAGTTACTATAATATTTATTCCTGTTTTTAATGTAGATGGATTGAAATTGCTAAGTCCATATCATCGCATCAATCAAAATGGTCCTGAACTCCAAGGCTGGCGTGCAAATGCTCATAATCTTAATCTGAATAGAGATTTTATGAAAGCAAGCTCTGCAGAAATGAAATATTGGTTGCAATTTTACTATTATTGGAATCCTGATTTATTTATCGATTGTCATACTACTAATGGAGCAGATTATCAATATGTAATGACTTTTGATATGCAATTGCCACCTTTTATGAGTTCTAACTTCAATAATTTTTTTAAAACAGAATTTATCCCATATTTCACATATGAAATGGATAAAAATGGCTTTCTAACTACTCAGTATGTAGCTTTTAGAAATTGGTTTAGCCCAGAGAGTGGATTGGCCACATCTCTTTATAGTCCTATACTATCTCATGGTTATCCGCTTTTAAATAATAGACCAGCATTATTACTAGAAACACATATGCTAAAACCATATAAACAAAGAGTTTTAGCTACTCATCAGGCACTTTTGATAGTATTAGAATGGATGAATGATAATACAAATATATTAAAAAATATTTTATCAAAAGAAGATGAATTTTCTCTATCTAGAGCCAAACCCAATATACCTTTTCCCATTAAATATAAGCTAGCCGATCATAAAAGTAAAAAAGTATTAAAAGGATATGAAATGCATAAAGTAACAAGTCCTATTACAGGTTTATCATACTATACCTATGATAATACTAAACCAATGGATGTAACTTTAGATTTTTGGGATTCTATAGAGGTGCCGAATAATGCTATTTTACCTTTCGGCTATATACTTGGTCCTGAATGGAAACATCTAATAGAAATACTAAAGCTACATCAGATATCTTTTATTACTTTTTCAGAAGAAATGAATTTAAAAGTACAATATTCATACTTGACAAACCTCGAATTTGATAATACTATTTTCGAAGGCACTTTTAGACCAATATTTTCATATCAAATACGCGATACTTTATTAAAATTCCCTATAGGTAGTTATTTTATCCCAATTCACCAAAAAGCATGGAAAAGTATAGTTTACCTTTTAGAACCTGAATCTTCTGTCGGATTTATGCAAATGGGCTATTTCAATTCTATGTTTGAAAGAAAAGAATATGGAGAAATATACGTGCTAGACACATTAGCTCAAAATATGCTAAAAGATAAAACAATAGCAACAGCTTTTGAAGAGAAAAAAACAACAGATCCAGACTTTGCTAAAGATGGGTGGGCGCAATTAATGTGGTTTTATGATAATTCACCATGGAGAGATCAGCGTAGACTCACTATTCCAGTTTTTAAAGTAATGGACGAGGCGACATTTAATAAAGTTTATAACTGATAAAAATCTTCTATTTATACTAATTAAAACATTTTTCATATTTTTGAAATTAAAATTTATGAAATTATGAAACTTTCTATTTTGACATACAATGTTAATGGCATAAGAGCTGCTATTAAAAAAGGATTGATAGATTTTTTAAGTGGAGATAATAGT
>Ga0116189_1003611_pt1 | contig 11048 bp, 8 predicted proteins | sample AD_JPNTR3_MetaG_FD_89895 | JGI IMG/M metagenome (GOLD analysis project Ga0116189, IMG submission 89895) | Active sludge microbial communities of municipal wastewater-treating anaerobic digesters from Japan - AD_JPNTR3_MetaG | ecosystem: Engineered > Bioreactor > Anaerobic > Digestate | place... | reverse complement strand
GCACCATGGTGATCGACGAAAAACTCGAGAGCCTGCGCGAAGCCGGCCCCGACGACGTGGGCGGCATCCTGCAACTGATCGAGCCGTTCGAGAAGGACGGCACCCTGGTCACACGCAGCCGGACCGAAATCGAGCGCGACATCGCCAACTACACCATCATCGAGCACGACGGCGTGATCTTCGCCTGCGCCGCGCTTTACCCCTACCCCGAAGGCAAGACCGCCGAAATGGCGGCGCTGACCGTCTCGCCGCAGAGCCAGGGTCAGGGCGACGGCGAAAAGATCCTCAAGCGCATCGAGCAGCGCGCGCGAGAGATGGGCCTCAGGAGCATCTTCGTGCTCACCACGCGCACCATGCACTGGTTCATCAAGCGCGGTTTCGAGCAGGTCGATCCCGACTGGCTGCCCGACGCCCGCAAGCGCAAGTACAACTGGGACCGCAAGAGCCAGGTGCTGGTCAAGCACCTGTGACGGCCGGCGGCGCCCTGCCGCCGAGCGCCCGCCGCCGGCTCGCCTTGGCTCGGGGTTAACCCCGAAGTCATAACGCAGCCCATACATCCGCTATCGTGCCCCCTGTATGCCAGGGGGCGGCCACACCGCGCACGATAGCGATCGCGACGGCCGGCTGACCCATCCCCCCGGGCAAGCCTTCACCGCTGGAGCCGCAGATGACAACCCTCAGTCCTTCGACCGCAAGCCCCCGGGCCGTCCGCTTCTTTCATCGCGGCGCGGTGGTGTCGGTGGCCGACGCGCCCGTCACCCGCACCGTGCTTGACTGGCTGCGCGACAACCGGCGCCAGACCGGCACCAAGGAAGGCTGCAACGAAGGCGACTGCGGCGCCTGCACCGTGGTGCTGGGCGAGCTGGACGAGGCCGGCCAGTTGCGGCTGGCCAGCGTCAACGCCTGCATCCAGTTTCTGCCCACGCTGGACGGCAAGGCCCTGTTCACGGTCGAAGATCTGCAGGCACTGGGCGGTGCCGGGCACGACGCCCTGCACCCGGTGCAGCAGGCCATGGTGGAGTGCCACGGCTCGCAATGCGGCTTTTGCACGCCGGGCATCGTGATGACGCTATGGAACAGCTACGAGCGCCACCAGCAGACCGGCACCCAGCCCACGCGCCAGCAACTGGCCGACGACCTGTCGGGCAACCTGTGTCGCTGCACCGGCTACCGCCCCATCCTGGACGCCGGCCAGCGCATGTTCGACCTGCCCGCCGCACGCCTGGAACGCGCCGCCGTCACCCAGGCGCTGAAGGCCCTGGCCAGCGCGCCGGCCCTGACCTACGCCGCCCCCACCACCACGCCCGAGGGCGCGCGCACCGACCACTTCCACGCCCCGCGCAGCGTGGCCGAGCTGGCGGTCCTGCGCCAGGCCAAGCCGCGGGCGCGCCTGCTGGCCGGCTCCACCGACATCGGCCTGTGGGTGAACAAGCAGTTCCGCGACGTGGGCGATCTGATCTACACCGGTCAGGTGGCCGAGCTGCGCCGCATCGAGCAGCGCGGCGAAGAGCTGTGGATCGGCGCCGCCGCCTCGCTGGAAGACGCCTGGCGCGCCCTGGTGCAGCGCGCGCCCAGCCTGACCGACGTCTGGCTGCGCTTTGCCTCGCCGCCGATCCGCCACGCCGGCACGCTGGGCGGCAACGTCGCCAACGGCTCGCCGATCGGCGATGCGCCGCCCATCCTGATGGCGCTGGACGCGGCGGTGGAGCTGCGCCGGGGCGAGCGCCTGCGCCGCCTGCCGCTGACCGGGCTGTACCTGGACTACATGAAGAACGCCATCGAGGAGGGCGAATTCGTGCAGGCCATCGTGGTGCCACTGGCGGCCTTTGGGCGCCAGGTGCGCGGCTACAAGATCAGCAAGCGCTTTGACTGTGACATCTCGGCGCTGTGCGCCGGCATGGCCATCGAGCTGGACGGCGCCACCGTGCGCAGCGTGCGCCTGGCCTATGGCGGCATGGCGGCGGTGGTCAAGCGCGCCGCCCAAGCGGAGGCGGCGATCGTCGGCCAGCCCTGGACCGAAGGCACCGTGCGTGCCGCGCAGCAGGCGCTGGCGCGCGACTTCAGCCCGATGACCGACATGCGCGCCAGCAGTGCCTACCGTCTGCAGGTGGCGCAAAACCTGTTGCAGCGCCTGTGGCTGGAAACGCGACCGGACAACCCGCTGCCGCCCGCCGCCACCAGCGTGTTCCAGCTCATGCCGCACGCCGCGGCCTGAGCGGCAACCAGGAGCCTGACCATGAACCACCCTGTTGCCGACTCCCTGCTGCACGCCGCCCTGCCCTTTGCCGACTACCGGCACCACCAGCAGACCCGCCTGGACAGCGCCGCCGAAGCGCGCGCCCAGCAGGCTGGCGCCCGCGTGGGCATCAGCCAGGCGCACGAGTCCGCGGCCCTGCACGTGACGGGCAGCGCCGCCTACATCGACGACCTGCCCGAGCTGGCCGGCACCCTGCACTGCGCGCTGGGCCTGTCGCCCGTGGCAGCCGGCCGTCTGCTGGAGATGGCGCTGGATGCCGTGCAGGCCATGCCCGGCGTGGTGCGGGTGCTGACGGCGGCCGACATCCCCGGGGTCAACGACTGCGGCTCGGCCGTGAAGGACGAGCCGATCCTGTGCGATGGCGAGATCCGCTTTCTCGGCCAGCCGGTGTTCGCCGTGGTGGCCGAAACGCGCGAGCAGGCGCGCCGCGCCGCGGCACTGGCCGGCAAGGTGCTGCGCATCGACGCCGCCGAGCCGGTGCTGACGCCGCGCCAGGCGCATGCCCAGGGCCGCTACGTGGTGCCGCCCATGCACCTGGTGCGCAGCGCCAGCGGGCTGGACGAGGCCGGCATCCAGGCCGCCATCGGCGCTGCGCCGCACCGCCTGAGCGGCAGCCTGGACGTGGGCGGCCAGGAGCAGTTCTACCTGGAAGGCCAGATCAGCTACGCCATCCCCAAGGAAGGGCATGGCATGCACCTGCACTGCTCGACCCAGCACCCCAGTGAGATGCAGCACCTGGTAGCGCACGCGCTGGGCGTGCACGCCCACGCCGTGCTGGTCGAATGCCGGCGCATGGGCGGCGGCTTTGGCGGCAAGGAATCGCAGTCGGCCCAGTTCGCCTGCATCGCCGCGGTGGCGGCGCGGCTGCTGCAGCGCCCGGTCAAGCTGCGGCTGGACCGCGACGACGACTTCATGGTCACCGGTCGGCGCCACGGCTTCTGGTACGAATACGACATCGGCTACGACGACGAGGGGCGCATTCTGGGCGCCACGCTGCAAATGGTGTCGCATGCCGGCCATTCGGCCGACCTGTCGGCCCCGGTGATGACGCGCGCCATCTGCCACTTCGACAACGCCTACTGGCTGCCCGAAGTGGCCATGCACGGCTACTGCGGCAAGACCCACACGCAAAGCAACACGGCGTTTCGCGGCTTTGGCGGGCCGCAGGGCGCCATCGCCGTCGAATACATCCTGGACAGCATCGCGCGCCGGCTGGGGCGCGACCCGCTGGCGGTGCGGCGCGCCAACTTCTACGGGCGCGGCGAGCGCAACGTGACGCCTTACGGGCAGACGGTGCGCGACAACATCATCCACGAGCTGGTCGATCAGCTGGAGGCCAGCAGCGACTACGGCGGCCGGCGCGCCGCCATCGCGGCCTTCAACGCGGACAGCCCGGTACTCAAGCGCGGCATCGCGCTGACACCGCTGAAGTTCGGCATCAGCTTCAACGTCAAGCACTTCAACCAGGCCGGCGCGCTGGTGCACATCTACACCGACGGTTCGATCCTGGTCAACCACGGCGGCACCGAAATGGGCCAGGGCCTGAACACCAAGGTGGCGCAGGTGGTGGCGCACGAGCTGGGCGTCGGCTTCGCGCGCGTGCGCGTCACCGCCACCGACACCAGCAAGGTCGCCAACACCTCTGCCACCGCCGCGTCGACCGGGTCTGACCTGAACGGCAAGGCGGCACAGGACGCGGCACGCCAGATTCGCGAACGCCTGGCCGCCTGTGCCGCCGCGCACCACGGCGGGGGCGCCGCCGACGTGCGTTTTGCCAACGACCGGGTCGATGTCGGCGGCAAGACGATCGACTTCGATGCGCTGATCCAGCAGGCCTACCTGGACCGCGTGCAGCTGTGGTCGGACGGCTTCTACGCCACGCCCGGGCTGTCCTGGGACCGCGAGAAGATGCAGGGCCATCCGTTCTACTACTTCGCCTATGGGGCGGCAGTGAGCGAGGTGCTGGTCGACACCCTGACCGGCGAATGGAAGCTGCTGCGCGCCGACGTGCTGCACGACGCCGGCCAGTCGCTCAACCCGGCGGTGGACATCGGCCAGGTCGAGGGTGCCTTCATCCAGGGCATGGGCTGGCTGACGATGGAAGAGCTGGTCTGGCACCCCAAGACCGGCCTCTTGAGCACGCACGCGCCCAGCACCTACAAGATCCCCACCGCCAACGACTGCCCGCCGGTGTTCAACGTGCGGCTGTTCGAGGGCCGCAACGCCGAGGACGCCATCCACCGCAGCAAGGCCGTGGGCGAGCCGCCGCTGCTGCTGCCGTTTTCGGTGTTCTTTGCCATCCGCGACGCCATTTCGGCGGCCCGCGGGTCGCGTTTCGACCCGCCACTGTCGGCGCCGGCCACCAGCGAAGCCATCCTGCGCGCGCTGCACGCCGACTGAGCCGCTGAGCCGCCCCCGCTTGCGCCGACGCGAAACCCACAGGACACCGCACCAATGAGCCCGAAGGAACCCGCGTCGCCCGGCACACCGGCGGCCGCACCCGCCGGGCCGGCGGCGGAGCGGGACCCGCTCGAGCGCATCGACCTGCACCTGATCCGCGTGCTGCACACCGTGCTGACCGAGGGCAGCGTGTCGCGCGCCGCGCTGCGCCTGGGCATGCACCAGCCGGCGGTGTCGGCGGCGCTCAAGCGCCTGCGCGAGCTGGCGGGCGACCCGCTGCTGGTGCGCCACGGCGCGCAGATGGTGGCCACCGATGCCGGGCGCCGCATGATCGAGCCGGCGGCCAGCATCCTGCGCACCGCGGAAACCCTGTTCACCGAGGCGCAGCGCTTCGACCCGCGCTCCAGCACGCAGCGCTTTCGCATCGCCGCCAGCGACTACCTGGACCCGCTGTTCCTGCCGCACCTGGTGGCCGACATCAAGCGCCAGGCACCATCGACGCGACTGGAAGTGCACGCGCTGACCGGCGAAGCCGACTACCGCACCCAGCTGGCGCAGGGCGACATCGACCTGGTGGTGGGCAACTGGCTGCAGCCTCCCGATGAGCTGCACATGGCCCACCTGTTCAGCGACGAGGTGGTGTCGCTGGTCAGCCACCGTCACCCGGCAGTGCGGCGCGGCTGGAGCGAGGCCGACTGGCTGGAGGCCGAGCACGTAGCGCCCACGCCCAATTTCCCCGGCGCGCGCGGCATCATCGACCAGGTGCTGGACGAGCGCGGCGTGCAGCGACGCATCACCGTGCGCTGCGCCTACTTCGGGCTGATTCCCGAGATGGTGGCCGGCAGCCTGCTGGTGCTGACCACCGGCCGGCAGTACTGCGAGCGCTTCGTCGGGCAGCTGCCGGTCACCATCCTGCCCTGCCCCATCAGCCTGCCGCCCCTGCTCTATTACATGCTGTGGCATGCGCGCAGCCAGCACGCCAGCGCCGCGCGCTGGCTGCGCGAGCGCACGCGCCAGGTGATCACCGGGCTGCGCACCGACGGCAGCGGCCATCCCCCTGGATTCAACGCGTCATAAGAGGAGACCGAACCCATGAGCACAAGCTGGACCGAACGCCTGTTCAAGCTGGAGGAGCACGGCACCAACGTGCGCACCGAACTGATCGCCGGCCTGACCACGTTCCTGACGATGGCCTACATCATCTTCGTCAACCCGGCGATCCTGGGCGATGCCGGCATGCCCAAGGATTCGGTGTTCGTGGCCACCTGCCTGATCGCCGCCCTGGGCACGGCGGTAATGGCCTTCTATGCCAACTACCCCATCGCGCTGGCACCCGGCATGGGGCTGAACGCCTACTTCGCCTATGCCGTGGTGCTGCACATGGGCTTCACCTGGCAGGCGGCGCTGGGCGCGGTGTTCATCTCGGGCTGCCTGTTCCTGTTCGTCACCCTGACCGGCATCCGCGGACTGATCATCGCCGGCATCCCGCAGTCGCTGCGCTACGCCATCACGGTGGGCATCGGCCTGTTCCTGGCGCTGATCGCGCTCAAGAGCGCGGGCATCGTGGTGGGCAGCAAGGCCACCCTGGTGACCCTGGGCGACCTGCACCAGCCCAGTGTGATCCTGGCCGTGCTGGGCTTTCTGCTGATGGTGGCCCTGGACAAACTGCGCGTGCGCGGCGCCATCCTGATCGGCATCGTGGCGGTGACGATCCTGTCGTTCTTCTTCGGCGGCAACGAGTTCCGCGGCATCTTCTCGGCACCGCCCTCGATCGAGCCGACCTTCCTGCAGCTGGACATCAAGACCGCGCTGACCAAGGGCCTGCTGAACGTCGTGCTGGTGTTCTTCCTGGTCGAGCTGTTCGACGCCACCGGCACCTTGATGGGGGTGGCCCGGCGCGCCGGCCTGCTGGTGCCTGGCAAGATGGACCGCCTGAACAAGTCGCTGTTCGCCGACAGCGCGGCCATCTTCGCCGGCTCGCTGCTGGGCACTTCCAGCACCACCGCCTACGTGGAAAGCGCGTCCGGCGTGCAGGCCGGCGGGCGCACCGGACTGACGGCGCTGACGGTGTCGGTGCTGTTCCTGGCCGCCCTGTTCATCGCCCCGCTGGCCGGCGCGGTGCCGTCCTACGCCACGGCGCCGGCGCTGTTTTTCGTCGGCTGCCTGATGATGCGCGATCTGACCGAGCTGGAATGGGAAGACTCCACCGAGGTCATCCCCGCAGCCGTCACCGCGCTGATGATGCCCTTCACCTATTCGATCGCCAACGGCCTGGCCTTCGGCTTCATTGCCTACGCCGCCATCAAGCTGCTGACCGGGCGGGTGCGCGAAGTGCACTGGATGGTCTGGCTGATCGCCGGCGTGTTCCTGTTCAAGTTCTTCTACATCCCGGGAGGCTGAGCCCGCCATGAACGCCTACCGCGCGCAACTGCTGCGCTTCGACACCGACGGCACGCCGCTGTATGAAAGCGACGGCCTGCTGGTGGTGGGCCTGGGCACCGATGGCGTGCAGCGCGTCGTCGACGCCGGGCCGTACCGCACCGTTGCCGCGCGCCACCCGCAGGTGGCGGTGACGCACTGGCCCGATCGCCTGATCGCGCCGGGCTTCATCGACATGCACGTGCACTATCCGCAGACCGACATCATCGGCGCGCCGGCCGACGGCCTGCTGCCCTGGCTGGAGAACTACACCTTCCCGGCCGAGACGCGCTTCGCGCAGCCGGCCTACGCCGCCGAGGTGGCGAATGTGTTCTTCAGCGAGCTGCTGCGCCACGGCGTCACCACCGCGTTGGCGTTTGCCACCACGCACCCGGCGTCGGTCGATGCGTTCTTCCAGGGCGCGCAAAAGCGCGGCCTGCGCATGATCAGCGGCAAGGTGCTGCAGGACCGCCATTCGCCGGACGGGCTGCGCGACGAGACCGAGCAAAGCCTGATCGACAGCGAAACCCTGATCCAGCGCTGGCATGGCCAGGGCCGCCTGGGCTATGCGATCACGCCGCGCTTTGCCCCCACCAGCACCGACGCGCAACTGCGCGGCGCGGGCGAGCTGGCGGCGCGCCACCCCGACACCTGGATTCACTCGCACGTGGCGGAGAACAGGGACGAAGTGCGCTGGGTGCGCGAGCTGTTTCCCCAGGCGCGCTCCTACGTCGACGTGTACCGCGGCTTCGGTCTGCTGCGCGAGCGCGCGGTCTACGCGCACTGCATCCACCTGGACGACGCCGACCGGGCGCTGATGCGCGATACCGGCGCGGTGGCCGCCGTCAGCCCGACCAGCAACCTGTTTCTGGGCAGCGGCTTCTTCGACTATGAGGGGGCCGAGCGCATCGGCATGCGCCACGGCCTGGCCAGCGACGTCGGCGGCGGCACCAGCTTCAGCCCGTTCCACACCATGCTGGCGGCCTACTACGTGGGGCGCGAAGGCCAGACCAAGCCCGGCCTGTCGCTGGCGCCCTCGCGCCTGTGGTGGCACCACACCGGCGGCGCGGCGCGCGCGCTGGGGCTGCAAGGGGTGATCGGCACGCTGCAAGCCGGCACCGAGGCGGATTTCGTGCCGCTCAACCCCAAGGCCACGCCCCTGCTGGCGCGCAAGACCGAGCGGGCGCAGAACCTGGAGGAGTTGCTGTTCGCCCTGATCGTGCTGGGCGACGATCGCGTGGTCGATCAGGTTTGCATCGCCTGAAGCAGACGTTCAGCGTCGGGCGGCCGATGCGCTGCGCGCCAGCGTCAGCAGAATCACGCCCGCGAAGATCAGGAACCAGACGAAGGACCAGTTGGCGATGGTGCCGCCCAGGAAGGTCCAGTCGACCGCGCTGCAATCGCCGCTGCCCTTGAAGATCATCGGAATGGCGCGCTGAAGCGGGAACGACTCAATCATGCCGTACAGGTCGCGCCCGCATGTCGCCACCTCGGGCGGATACCACTGCAGCCAGCTCTGGCGCGCCGCGGTGAAAGCGCCGAAGCCGGCCAGCGCCACCGCCAGCAGACCCCACAGCCGCCACAGGCCAGCGCGCCCCGACAGCGCCGCCAGGGCGCAGCACACGCCGACGATGATCAGCGCATAGCGCTGCACGATGCACATCGGGCAGGGATCGAGCCCGACCACGTTTTGCAGGTACAGGATGCCGAAGGCCAGCATGCCGGCACACACGGCGGCAATGGCGGCAAACACGAGCCGGGGCCGGGAAAACAGGGAATCAAGCACGATCAGGCAGACCTTCTGGACAATGAATGGCAGGGCGACGGGACAGGGGCGCGCTGCACTGGAGTGCCAATCCACGCCAAGGTTCCCGCAAGCTGGCAGCGCGGCCGCTGGAAGGCGGCTAAAACACTATTGTTTCGATAGCTGCTCGCGCAGTACCCTCAAGCGCCAGCGGCCAATTTTAACCGGATCGCCCAGGATGCTGGCGCACCCAGGCCACGAAGGCGTCGACGAACTTCTGCACCAGCTCCCGGCTGGCCGCGCCGATCTGTCCCTGCTCCACCAGGCCGTCCTTCCACTGGATGTACAGCTCGGGCTGGCCCAGTTCGGGCATGGCCAGGAACGACAGCACGCTGCGCAGGTGCGCCTGCGCCACCGCCGTGCCGATGGCTCCGATCGACACCCCCGCCACCGCCGCCGGCTTGCCTGCCCACTGGCTCTGCCCCCAGGGGCGCGAGGCCTGGTCGATGGCGTTCTTGAGCACGCCGGGGATCGAGCGGTTGTATTCGGGCGTGACGAACAGCACGCCGTCGGCGGCCGCGATGTCCTGCCGCAGGCGTGCGACGGGCGCGACCGGCGGTTGCGCGTCACTGTCCTGGCTGTACAGCGGCAGATCGTCGATGCGCACGAAATGCGCCTTCACCTCGGCCGGAAACAGGCGCACCAGCGCTTCGGCGAACTGGCGGTTGTACGACTCTTGGCGGATGCTGCCGACCACGACAGCGATGTTCAGGGGTTTCATGTCAGGCGACTCCATGTGGGGGGCGAAGAGCCGACTGTACTGCCCCGGCCGGCGCCCCGGGTTCGGATAATGCCGTCATGTCCGAACCCAAACCCACCGCAGCCCCCGGCGCGCCGGCCGCGACCGACGCCGAGACCGAACCGAAGCGCCAGCGCCGCATCCAGTCCATCGAAGTCGGCATGCGCGTGCTCGACGTGCTGACCGAGGCCGGCCAGGCACTGCCGCTCAAGGAAGTGGCGCAGCGTGCCGCCATGCCGCCGGGCAAGGCGCACCCCTACCTGGTCAGCTTCATGGCGGCCGGCATGGTCAAGCAAAGCCCGCTGACGGGCCACTACGAGCTGGGCCCCATGGCGCTGCAAATGGGCCTGGCCGCGCTGCAGCAGCTCGACGCGCTGACCGAGGCCAGCCAGGAAGCCGCCCTGCTGTGCGACCAGGCCGACCTGAGCGTGGCGCTGTGCGTGTGGGGCCACCTGGGCCCCACCGTGGTGCGGCTGGACGAGCCGCGCTACCCGCTGCACGTGAACCTGCGCGTGGGCACGGTGATGTCGGTGTTCAACACCATCACCGGGCGGGTGTTTGCCGCCTACCTGCCCGAACGGATGGTGCGCTCGGTGCTGGAAGACGAGCACCGCCGCGTGGTCGGCGGCGGCTCGGGCGCCTACGACAGCGCCGAGGTGCGGCAGATGCTGGCCGACATCCGCGCCGCCGGCATGGGCCGGGGCCTGTCCACGCCGCAGCCGGGCGTCAACACCCTGAGCGCGCCGGTATTCGACGCCGACGGCAAGATCGCCCTGGTGTTCACCGTGATCGGCCCGCACGGCCTGTTCGACGCCGAGATCAACGGCCCGGCGGGGCAGTTGCTGCGAAAGCACGCCGATGCGGTGTCGCGCCGGCTGGGCTTCAATCCCGCCTTGGTCAAAATTAAACATCAGCAAATTCGTTGACATACATCTAATTTAATCGGACAATCCCTCCATCCCGAACCCGATGGAGCCCCCATGTCCGACAAGAAATTCGCCTCCCAGGCCGACCTCGAAGAAAAAAAAATCAGCTGGGACAAGCTAAGTAGCAACGCCTACGCCTACACCGCCGAGGGCGACCCCAACACCGGCGTGATCATTGGCGATGACGGCGTGATGATCATCGACGCTACTGCCACCCCCGTGGCCGCGCAGGGCGTCATCAAGAAAATCCGCGAGATCACCGACAAGCCCATCAAGTACGTGGTGCTGACGCACTACCACGCCGTGCGCGTGCTGGGCGCCAGCGGCTACAAAAACGAAGGCCTGGAGCAAATCATCGCCAGCCAGGACACGTGGGATTTGATCGTCGAGCGCGGCCAGCAGGACATGGACTCCGAGATCGGGCGCTTCCCGCGCCTGTTCGAGGCCGTCGACAGCATTCCCGGCCTGACCTGGCCGACCCTGACCTTCCAGGGCGAGATGACG
>Ga0116189_1003587_pt1 | contig 11099 bp, 5 predicted proteins | sample AD_JPNTR3_MetaG_FD_89895 | JGI IMG/M metagenome (GOLD analysis project Ga0116189, IMG submission 89895) | Active sludge microbial communities of municipal wastewater-treating anaerobic digesters from Japan - AD_JPNTR3_MetaG | ecosystem: Engineered > Bioreactor > Anaerobic > Digestate | place... | reverse complement strand
TCAAACGCGCGACAAAGTCACCCCCGGAACTTCAGCGCTCTTCCTTATGTCCAAAACAATGGCCGCAGACCGGGTCGTTGGAGAGCTCCGAAACTTGAATCCGGAACTCGTCACCACAAACCTTTCAACCGAGCAGGAAGACCGGCTGCGCGAGCTCTTTGCAGACGCTCAGGTTCCCGTGTAGAGATGGTGCCGGTGCTTTTGTCTCACGGGTTTTCTCGTATTTCGGCCCCTTCGGGGCATAAGCGCCATTTGATGCTGTATTCCTTCCCTGGAAGGGAAGAGCAAATCGCCGAGGTTATCCACTTGCTGTTCCCCTTCAGGGAACCGGTTGAAACGAAAATCGAATGTCCCAGGGTACCTGAAAAACGGTACCCTGGGCTATCTTGCCTTGTCCCCTTCGGGACAAAAAACCAAGCCGTATTTGAGCGCTTATGCCCAGAACTGTCAAGGATGTGTCCGGATAAAGTGTCAAGGATGTCTTAGTTCGTACATTGCAAAAGGCCCAGGGTTAGCCCGTTTCTTGGGCCTACCCCGGGTTGCAGTCATGACACCCTTACCCGATGGGTTGTCATCAGGCGAATGCCTTCGTCCCACAGGGCGAGTTCGTGGACGTGGAAGCTCCCGCGGTACTTCTCGATGTCAGATCCCAGAGCGACAGAAGGGGCGGAGCACAAGAGAACGTCCCCCCGTGCACCGATCCAATCCCGGTGACGGTGGCCGTGCAAGATGACGACGCGGGAAGCATGGGGCGCGATCGCCGCCAAAAGATCGGATGCATTGACGAGAGCTAGACCAATTCGGTCACGCAAATTTATCGAGGCGACGGGGTACTCCACTACCTGATGATGCATCAGGATGATCCAGGAACGGCCGGAGTAATTTCGGAGGATTGCCTTCAGGGCGTCCAAGTGCGAGGGATGAATCACACCGATTGCATTCGTCAGCGAGAAATGGCTGGGGGCATTCGAGTCGAGCAGAATCAGTCCGTAACCTTCTCCGTCGGGCGCAATCTCGACCAACGGAAAGATAGCTGTCCAAGTTTTCGCAACCTCCCGGCGCCCGCGCATCGTTCCCTGCTGTGCTAGCTCACGGAGTAGCTTCCATCGCCTCCCTTCTCGCAGATAGTCCTTTAGCGTCGGCCCCAGTGTCCCAGAGGAGCGGTCTACGAGGCGTGCCCGGTGACCCTGAATATCGTCCAGCGCAACGACCACCCGAAGCTTCCGCAGTGCCAGCCCGGAACTCCACGGCAAATCGAGACGAGCCGGATTAGTGCGGTCGACGATGTTGACGTCATGGTTGCCGGGAACAAACGACAGGCGCGACCGAAGAGTCGGGTACATCCGAAGGAGATCGAGGAACTCCGCCCATTCGGCACGCGTCCCTGCATCGGTCACATCGCCAGTGACCAGGATGCGGTCCACTGGAGTCGCATCATGGATCGCAACTAGTTTACGCAGCGCGTTCCGGAAGGATCGATTACCACGCGGGCCAAGCGTTCCCGACTCCATACGGTAGCCGTATCGATCACCCACAACGTGCAGATCCGACAAGTGCGCCACGCGCAGCCGTGAGAAAGCCGCCGGTAAAACGTTCGGTGTCCAATCGACGACGGGGTCACCAGACCCGAACTCGAGCCAGGCCCAATAAATGGCCTCGAACACAGTCGATATGCCGATGATGATGACTGCGTTGCCCAGCGCCGCTTTCAGTGCCGGCCCAAACCGGACTTCGTCTCCGGTAACGAGCTTGAGACCGATTGAAAGCTCGACAGTTGCGGCAAGCGTCAGGCCGGCTCCAGCGAACAACAGTGCTGCGAGTATCGTACTTATTCGCCGTCTGCTACTCAGTTGCTCCTGTGTGGCCGATGCGCCAGCGACAAGTTCGACAATTGTAACGAGCAGTTCTCGCAGGGCAACAAAGATGGGAAGCACGAGGGCGAAATGAAGGTGGCGCAATCTGGCGAAAGCGGCTTTCAGTAACGGCCGGCCAATCCACAGGGCCACTCCCAGAAGTACCGCCAGCAAGGCAAGCGCAAAAATGATCGAGGTGTCGGCGACAGCCGTGGTCTGGTAAAACATTCGGCCATAAGTCACAACAATGGACGGCGCTATGCCGACGAGCAATGCCGGTAGGGCGACCAGGGCAAAGAACCCGATTGGCGCCTTCAGGTAGTTCAGTTCGAATACCGCGGAGAGCACGAGACTTCTGAAACCGCGGCCATAGGGACTTGAGCGATTGTCGTCGTCATCTCCGCGCCGCAGATTCCAAATCCGCAAAACGCTCATTTCCTTGTGCCCTCGCTCCATCAAAATTCTCGGGCGCAAGCACTTCCACGAGTTTCAGGCGGGCGGTCACGGCGACGGATTCAGCAGCTGCAGATGCACGGGACAGTCGCGGCCTGCCGAGGAACATGGCGTGCCGGTTCGCACTCGCTTCGACGCTTTGGATGCTTTAGATCGGGTGGCTTTATTCTAACATCCGGTTCCTGCAATCTAATACGTTGCCGCTGAAAATGCAGAGTTCGTTCAGCTCCGGCCGCGTTCAGTGCTTTTAGTACTTGGGAGTACTTTACGACACCGTTACAATCATATACCGTCTAGCACGAGGCGAATTATGGCTACGATCAGGGAAATTGCGCGGCGAGCCAACGTTTCCGTGGCGACCGTATCAAACGTAATTAACGGAGGAGTGCGGGTAAGTCCGAAATTACGCCAGCGTGTTGAAGCGGCTATTAAGGAAATGGACTACCATCCGAATTACGTCGCCCGAAGCCTGAAAACGAACCGAACACGCCTGATCGGAATGGTCATCTCCGATATCACAAACCCCTTTTTCCCGCAGCTGGTCAGAGGCGCCGAAGAGGTCGCTCTCACCAATAATTACCTCCTGATCACGTTTAATTCCGACGATCGGGTCGACCGCGAAAAACGCATTCTTACGGTTCTTCGAAACCGCCGGGTGGATGGCATTCTTCTCGTGGTGGCACCACAGTCCGGCGAGCCAACCCACATCGCCAACGTCGTTCGCGCCGGAATACCGGTGGTCTGCGTGGATCGCCTGCCTGCGGGTATACCTGTGGATTCAGTGACGGTGGACAACACCGGTGGTGCCCGGGAATGCATTGAGCACCTGCTTTCTCTTGGTCACAAGCGCGTAGCCATCGTGACTGGGCCTTGCGCCTTGCAGACCTCCCGAGAACGGCTCGCGGGTTACAAAGCGGCATTGGCAGCCGCTGGATTGCCAATCGATCCGAGTTTGATTCGCGAGGGCGATTTCCGAGTTGAGGGAGGCTATAAACTGGGGCGCGAACTCCTTGAGCGACCGGATCGCCCGACCGCCCTGTTCGTCTCAAACAACACCATGGCCCTTGGCCTCCTGAAAGCGGTTGAGGACCTTCGCCTGCGCTGTCCCGAGGACATCGCCATCGCGATTTTTGACGACCTGCCATTCCTGTTCGCTTTTCGGCCTCACCTGACTGCGGTGTCGCAGCCGGCTTACGAGATCGGCCAGAAAGCAGTGGAATTGTTGCTTCGCCGGATCGAAGGTCGGGAGCAGAGCGGGGAACCGGTCTCCATCCGGCTGAAGACCGAGCTGAAGATCCGTGAATCGACTGTGGGAGAAATTAAAGCCTGGCAGACAAGCTGAGCCGGAGTCTGCATGGAAGATTCCGACCGGAACTTCTGCCCGGATCCGGCTCTGCTCGCTCTAATTACAACTCGCGATAAACCTGTCCAGGTCTTCTCGCGTCGGTAAGGATGGTTGAGCTCCGAGGCGTGTCGCGGAGCAGGCGCCGGCCAGGTTGGCGAACCGAACCGCGGAGGCCATATCCCGGCCCTCAGCCAGGGCAACGGCTAGCGCGGCATTAAAAGAGTCACCAGCACCGGTCGTATCAACTGGAGTAATAGCCGCCGTTGGAACGCCACTTTCTCCTTCCGCTCCGGAGAGGAAGGCGCCGGCGGCGCCTCGGGTAATGACCACTGTTTCCACCCCTTGCTGCCTGAGAACACACGCCGCCAAGGCCCACGAGTCCTCTCCAGAAACCCGAATTCCGGCAAGATGCGTGGCCTCGGTTTCGTTGGGGGTGAGTACATCAACCCGGCGCAGCAACCGTTCCGGTAAGCTTTGCGCGGGAGCCGGATTGAGAACAACCCTGGTTCCAGCGCCAGCCGCCAGTTCCGCGGCCGCTTCCACCGTCTCAAGTGGAATTTCCAGCTGAACGAGGAGGACGTCGGCCTGCTCAATGGCGGAGCGAGCGCGTCGCACATCATCCGGAGAGAGCCGACTGTTTGCTCCTGGCGCCACTGAGATGCAGTTCTCACCCTTCTCGTCCACCATGATCAGGGCGACACCTGAAGGCTCGGCCGGATCGATCGCTATGAAGCGAGTGTCGATTCCTTCTTTCTCAAAGTTCGCCAGGGCGTCGCGTCCAAAAACATCATTTCCCACCCGGGCAACAAACGTAACACTTGCGCCCAGCCGGGCAGCAGCGACAGCCTGGTTGGCGCCTTTCCCACCAGCGGCCATGACGAATTTGCCGCCAAGAATCGTTTCGCCCGGCGCCGGGATTCTGCGTGACTGAACCACCATGTCGGTGTTTGAGCTTCCCACTACCACAATTCGGGCTTCGCTCATCGGAACACCACCAGACTGTCTATCCCCACGCGGCTGCCACTGGATTCCCCGTATGGCTCGCCCAGGACTCTCAAACGAACGGTATGTTTTCCCGCCTTCAGGCCAAACCCGTGCCAGACCGATTCACTCCCGCGGTATCCCTGGGGATCGTCCGAATAGACATCGAGCGACCGATCCAGCTTCCCATCCAGGTAGACTTCAATCTTGCCCCCGTCCGGCAGGTAAGGTCCGACGATAATCGCGCCGGTTCCGTCGAAGGAGATCTCCGCCTCAGCCCCTGTCTCGACCGCTGTCTTTGTCTTGGAACGCTCCCGACCCGTTTCCACGGTCCAGTTTCCCTTCCACTTCCAGCGCGGGTCGTCGCTTTCGATCTTCTCCACGGGACTTCCGTAGTCGTCCCACACCTTGAGCCGAAGCGGTTTCGGTTTCTGTACCGCGATATACACGCGATCTCCTTCCACCCGGCCCCCGGTGCGCTTGATTAACTCCAGTGCGCGCTTCTCGGTGCTTTCAACGATTCCAGGAAATGTGAAGTCCGTGTAGTCGAACTTCTTGTCGGAGATCTCGTCCAAGCCGGCCTTCCAGACATCGGGAATCGCGTTATATCCCAGCATGACCCCCAGAATGCCGGCAGCACTCGACGGATTGCAGTCCGAATCCTGACCCGCCCTGGTTGAAATCTCCATGGTCTTGCCAAAGTCTCCTTTCCCAAACAGGAGACCAAGAGCTATGTACGCGCCGTTGAGCTTGGCGTCGATGTTGAAATCGCTCAGAGCCCCCTCGGGACACGGGTCACGCCGATCCCATTTGTCCTGTATCAGCTGCCAGGTCTTTCGCCAATCGTTTGGATCCGCCTTGTACCATTTGAGGACATCGGCAATGAGGCGACCGTACGGACTGTCGGCCGGGATGGAAGCCAGTCCGGCTTCGACTATTTTCGTAACATCCTTTTCGAAAAACGCCGCGCTGTACATGCCGGACACGAACATTCCCCCATAGATCCCGTCTCCATAATTCATGACCCGACCGGCACGCTCGGCAATCTTGTTGGCTGCCTGAGGCATCCCCGGCGCCATCAACCCGATGAAATCAGCTTCGATTTGGAAGTCGATGTCGTTCGTATGGACGTTATAACGGGGGGTACCGGACTGATCGGCCGAAACCCCTCGGCGCAAGGCCCGCCGAGCGGCCAGGTTGGCGTGCCATAGGGCGTACTTCGACTCCTTGAACATCTCGCCGAAGTCTGCTGTGGTGGCATCCAAGCCTTTTTCGTCCAGCACTTTCGCGAAGGTCATGTCGACGTAAAGGTCATCCTGGTGGATCGCGTTGGCAAGCCGCTCCGGTCCCCAGGGCGGGAGCTCGCCTTCGATTATCTTCCCCTTGGATCTGAATTCAGTCGGCGCGCCGTAACTCACGCCGATAATCTGACCAGCCCAGCCGCCCTTGATCTTGTCGCGAAGCTCCAGGAGCGAAATCTCTTTCAGGCGAGCCGCGAAAAGCGGCGCCGCGACGAGGACCAGTAACGACAAGGAGAAAGCAAAGAATCGAAGCCGGCTGATTCCCCTTTGTTTATTTACCATTTGCCGTTTTCCATTTGCCATTTTTAATCCCTCAGTTTTCTGGTTGGAGGTCCGTCAGGACTGACGCGTCGATAGAAAATCGAGAACGACATCATCGAGGCCCGGAGAACTCTTGGACTTTGGTGAAAACATCCATTTCCGGCAAGTTTCGGCACGCCGGAGGCGTGCCGCATGTTTCTGGGGAGTGGTGGGTTTCAATCCGCCCCGTGAAAAGCGCGGTGCGGATTCGAAACCCACCTAGACTACTATGATTACGGCTTACTAGAAATAAATCTTCAAACCGAGCTGGATAATGCGCGGTTCACGTGCCCAGGTAACCTGTCCAAACTGGGAATTCGATCGTCCGTCAAAGCCGGTATTGATGCCTCCCCATTGAGTGTGGTTGAACAGGTTGAAGAATTCGCCTCGCAAATCCGCATTTACCTTCTCGGTGATTCGGAAGGTCTTGGTGAGGGACATGTCCCAGTTGTTGACGCCCGGGCCGCGCACGATCCCTTCGCCGGCGTTACCTTTGACATCTTGCGGCGGTGCCGAAAAGACGCCGGTGTTGAAGTATCGAATCATGTTGCGCTCGCTTCTCGACAGGTTCGGATTACCCGAGACGTTCGGACGATCGGGCTCCATGTCTCGAGCGCTGGTCGCCCAGTTCCACACCGTCTCGGCATTGCCCGATTCGAACGTGGTCATCAAGGTCAGTCGCCAGCCCGCCAGGGCGTATTGCGCAGCTTTGGGCAGCGAGTTGCCCCATGGCACATCCCAGGTCACGGCTGAGAAGAAGCGGTGCGGATGAGAGAAATTAGCCTCGCCGCGTCCCAGCCAGCGGTGGTAGCGATAACTGCGGTCTTGGACTGTCTTGGAGAAGGTGTAGTGACTCACGAACTGCAGCCCGCTGCTCATCCGCCTTTCGACCTTCACGGTACCCGCGTTGTAGAAGGAATTTAGACCGTGCCGAAGCACCCAGGGATCGGCAAAGCGTCCGTTGTTGTTGGGACGCGCTTCGTTGAATGCATCATCAGAAGGCCACCCGGTCCGGTATGCGGGCTGGTTCTGGCTCTCCCAGTAGGGCAGCTTCATCCCGCGTCCGCCGAAATAGGAGACAGACACGACCATGTCTTCTCCCAAGCCCTTCTGGATCTCCAGCATGTACCGGTGGTACATGGGGGTCACCTCAGATTCCAAATCTGAATAGTACGGACTCGCCATCCAGTCGAAGTAACCGGAGCCAGGCCCGGTCGAGATCGGGTAGTTGCCTACCGGAAAGGAAAGCGCTTCCGGAAAGACATCGTCGAAGGTGAAATGCGGGATATCGTCGTGAACTCCGATGCTCCAATTCGCATAATCGGAGCCCACATATCCGGGTACGCTGTTGAAGGCTTCGCCCATCCGGTCTCCACCCACGACGGTTGTGCCAAGATCGTAAAAGATCCCGTAACTGGTCCGAACGATCAGGTCCGACGTAGGACGATACGCAATGCTGATCCGGGGGGCAAAGTTGTTCTTATCCGCAGGCAGGTAATGCAGGTTTAGCCCCGGCGCTCTTCCAGGAATTTTCAGTTGCCAGCCCGGGTAATCGAAGTCCATGACGGCGTTTCCGTACTTGTTCGGCGAGAAGGTGGGAATGGACAGGTCGTATCGCAGACCGGCCGAGATCGTCAGCTTTGGGTTAACTTGGAACTTGTCTTCCACGAAGAAGCCCCAGTAGGGCATCCGGAAGTACAGGTCATCATCGCCCCCGGTTAACTGGTATTTCTGACGCATGTAACTCGGAATTCCCACCAGGAAGCCCGCGAGCGAGTCGCCGCCTATTGAATTATCCACGCTGCCGGCACGGGTGAACTGGTTATCGAACACGACGCCGCGGAAGACATCCCAGTCGCGCTGCTCCTTACGGAAATAATTGAAGCCCGCCTTGACGGTATGACGGCCGCGAAGGAGATTGATGTTGTCCGATAACTGCAGTGTCGGGTTGGAAGACATGAAGGTCTCCCAGGAACCCAGAGTCCCGATACCCGCGATTTCCATCGCGTACAGACCGTAATCGTCTCCCACTCCGAGGTTCTTAAAATACTTGTTCCTTAAGGTATCACTGCGGCTCATATAGTCGATGGCCGCCTGGTCAACGTTGTACATGCGACCCTTGCCCACGGCAAAAATGAATTCATTGGTCAGCGTCGGAGTGATGGTCTTTGCGTAGTTGGCCGTAACTAAGGTGGAACTGTCTTCCACGTTCAGATTCAAATCCGGGAACAATCCTCCTTTGTTGTCATCCATGCCGTGCGACCTGGACACATTTACAAACAGGTTGTCATTCTCCGTAATCTTGAAATCGACCCGAGCATCGATCCTGTAATTGTTGTTGGCCCAGGACTGGAACGTCAGGTGATTGCGCAAATCGTCAGGATCTGCAGGATTGGTATAGCCGCTTGGCCTGGGGAACAGCCCCTCCAGCATCTCGCGCGCGAACGGGTTAATCAGCCCCGGAACGTTGCGAAGATCATTATTCGGGATCGGTTCCCGGATGCTGTCGCCGTCTTCATTAATTACCGTCGAGAACGGGTTATAGATGACGTAGTAAGGATCGCCGGGAAAGCGTCGCAACAGGTGACTGAAGTCTCCCTGGAGCTCTTCATCGGTGGGAACTCGGTAAATCGCATTCTCGCCACCGCGATTCTCTCGCGTCCCTTCGAAGTTTACAAAGAAAAACAGCCTGTCGGAGCCGTCGAAAAGTTTCGGGATACGCACCGGACCGCCGAAATTGGCACCAAACTGGTTGCGCTGGAGAAAAGCTCCGCTGGTGGCGCCCATGGCCTTGTCAAAGGAGTTGAGCGCGTTCAGATTGTCGTTCTGCAGATAATCGAAAATTGCCCCGTGATACTGATTCGTGCCTCCGCGGGTCATGACATTCAACGTCGAGATGTCACGTCCGTTTTCGGCCGAAAACCCGGCCACGTCGACCTTGACTTCCGCCACCGCTTCCACCGACGGGGCGTAGCTCAGGCCTCCGACCCAGTTTTCGTTGACGTTCACGCCGTTCATGTAGAAGCCGTTGTTGCCACCCCCGCCTACCACATAATCCAATCCGCCGATCACGTGGTGGCCGCCAACTGCCCAGGTACCACCCCAGTTGCCGCGCGGAAAGGTGCTGATGTTCGGTGCGAGTGCAACAAAGGCGGTGAAGTTCCGACCTTTGGTCGGCAGGCTCTCTACAAAGGCGCGATCGACGACCTGTCCGACCGAGCCCTGCTCGCTCTTGAGGAGCGGCGCGGTCCCGCGGACCTCGACGATCTCAGACATTTCGCCTACTTGGAGCGCCATGTCAACGCGCAGCGTCTGCTGGCTCGCCAGATTGATCTGGTCCGAAACCGATTTGCTGAAGCCAGGCATCTCGACAGATACCTGGTACCGACCTGGCGTGACATTAGCGAAGGTGTACGTTCCTTCGTCACCGGTTACGGTTTCCAAAGTCTGATTGCGGTCGAGATCAGTCAGGGTGACGTTGGCACCCGGTATGACCGCGCCGGACGGGTCGGTGACGACTCCGGTGATGGTACCGCGTTGAGTAAACTGCGCCCAACCGGCGGACGATGTAAGTAAGAAGAGCAGAAGAACCAATGGAATAGACGCGATTTTGCGTGCTGACATAGGGAACTCCCTTCAAAAGGATGATCGAGCCTGGGAAGCCTCTCGCCCCAAAAAACTTTTGAAACGTTTCAATTTTCTTCGACGACAAAATTTGAAACGTTTCAAATGGGGACAGCGCAAAAGATACTCCCGGCTCTTAGGTCTGTCAAGGGTAAACATTGTGGCGGGTAAACATTGTGGCCGCGAGCAAGAGAGGTGTGTGTATCATTGAACAAAACACGTCGCGACCTGCCTTGGCCGTTAACCGAAGTGCTCAAGGCTGAACTCGGCGGGCTTGAGCGGCCAGGCCTTCAGCGACACGAGGCGCGCCGTTCCACCGGTTGCGAATGCTTCAATCCCCAGGTCGGCCTGCCCGGCTGAAACCTCCGAGTAGACGGCCACAGCGCCCTCGTTGACGAAGGCCTCCGCGACGCACTTGTCCAGAAACACCCGCATGCGGATGTCCTTTTGTCGCCCAAGGACCGCGCCCGCTGACCCAATGCCGAACGTACCTCCGTTGGCATAGGGACCGCCCCCGCCCTCCGTACTGTATCGGACGACGACACCGGCGGCGCCGGCGGAGGAGCAGCGAAGCCTAAGGCCGACACTTGTGGCATTCTCAATCGAGAATTGGGCCTCGATCTCCAGGCAGTCCCCTGAGATCCCGTCCAGCCGCATCGGTTTCCCCTCGAGAGTGGCGGGCGGCACAGTTTGCATTTCCCCGCGAAGCTTCTCAAACTCGGGGGCGGGATTCTGCAGCAGTTCGCCGTTGCTTCCGAGCGAGAGTATGCGCGGGAGAGTCATGACTCCATTCCATCCGCGCTCCGGCGGGTTCAGCGTCTGTCCCCAGAGCCAGAGGATGCAACGGCCTTGTTCGTCGAACGAGACATTGCTGGCGTAGGAGGCGCCCGGGTCGAGCACCCCGTGCATTTCCGGCAAAAAACGGGGAGCGGCCAGATCGAGATCACCAACGAAGTACTCGGTCGGCTTGTGGGGCGATATGAGAATCACCCACTTCGAGCCCAGGCGGAACAGGTTCGGACACTCAATATTGCTGTATTGCCTGTTTCTGTATTCGAACACGGGACCGAGGAATTCCCACCGGTCGAGGTTTTCGCTGGTCGCCTTGTACAGGTAGATTGCGCTTGCGCCACTCCGTGACCACCCGGTCCAATTGCCCCCGCAGACGAGGTAGACATTTCCAGCCTCACGGAAAAGGAAAGGGTCGCGCCAATCGAACACGGCTCGGGCGCCATGCAGTTT
>Ga0116189_1003583_pt1 | contig 11103 bp, 6 predicted proteins | sample AD_JPNTR3_MetaG_FD_89895 | JGI IMG/M metagenome (GOLD analysis project Ga0116189, IMG submission 89895) | Active sludge microbial communities of municipal wastewater-treating anaerobic digesters from Japan - AD_JPNTR3_MetaG | ecosystem: Engineered > Bioreactor > Anaerobic > Digestate | place... | reverse complement strand
CGAAAATGGTTTATTGGATATATATAGTATCATTGGTCCGTGCGATGTGAAAAACAGTATTCCTATATTTGGTAGTGAAGAAGATTTTAAATACATTACCTGGCATGAGTTTAGCCATTCCTTTGTAAATCCAGTAACTAATAAATATATACGCGAGATTAATAAATATTCCAAACTTTTTAGCCCAATATCAGAGAAAATGTCCAATATGGCTTATGGAGACTGGATAATTTGTGTAAATGAGCATTTAGTAAGAGCTATTGTAGCAAGATTTAATGAGTTAAAAGTTAGCACTGAAGAGGCTAATAGTATTTTAAGAGAAGAGATTAATTTGGGTTTTGTCTATATTGAGCATATTTACAATCTATTTAAATCATATGAAAGCAATAGAAATAAATATCCAACATTTGCAGATTTCTACCCCGAAATAGTTTTATTATTTAAAAAATTGTCTGAACTACCTCTCCTCCCAACAAATTTAAGTTCAACGAATGTATCTGTAAATGGTGTAAATCTTAAATGGGATGATAATTCAAGAGATGAAGATGGCTTTAAGGTTTACAGAAAAGAAGGTGAAAATAGTGATTTCACTCTTCTCGCCACTCTTAAAAAGAATACTGAGGAATTCGAGGATATTGATATAAGAGCAGGAAAGAAATATACCTATAAAGTTTCTTCTTTTAATTCTAATGGTGAAAATTTTGCACCTCTTCCTGTTTATGTCACGGTTCCTATGACAAAACCTTCAAAACCAGAAAATTTCGTAGTTACTTCTATTTATGGTAAGAATGCAAAGTTTGCCTGGGAATACTCAAAAAATACAGACGGCTTTACAATTTATGAGCTTCTTGAATCCGAGAGGATAAAAATAATAGATTCAGATAGGAACAAAAGAGAAGTGGAAATCACTGATATTCCATATGGTAAGCATACTTATGTAATTACATCTTACTTTGAATTGTTTGAATTGGACAATTTTGAGAGGCTCTACAGCAAAGATTCAGATCTTCTTAATTTTACAATACTCAAACCACCTACTAATCTCTTAGCTTCTGCATTAGATAGTAAAACTATTAAACTGGAGTGGATTAATGGAGATGATTTTGCTGAAACAATAAAGATATTCAGAAAAAGCAAAAATGAAACTGAATTCATCGAAATCGCGAAAATAAAGTTCTCAAATAAATTTATTGATGAAAAATGCAAACCAGAAACAATATATCTTTACTACCTCGAATCTTTAATAGGGGATAATATTGCATCCGAAAAATCAAATATTGTAGAGGTTACAACACCCAAAGAGGTTAAGAAAATTGTAATACGCTTCTACATTGGTAAAGAGTTTTATTATTTAAACGATGAAAGAAACGAAATAGATGTAGCACCTATTATTTTAGAGGGAAGGACATTCCTTCCAATAAGGTATGTAGCAGATGCTGTTGGTGCTGAGACTAAATGGTTTGAGAAGGAGCAAAAGATTCAGATTCTCCTTAAGAACATATTGATAGAGCTCTGGATAGGCAAAAATATTGCAAAGGTAAATAGGGTAGAAAAATTGATAGATCCATCAAACCCAGAAGTTAAGCCTGTTATTTTACCACCTGGCAGGACTATGCTTCCTGTAAGATTTGTAGTTGAGAACCTTGGATGCAAAGTTGACTGGGATCCCTCTACTCAAGAAGTAAAAATCACATATGAATTTTAAATAATTTAGAGTTTATAGAACTTCTTGAGAAGTTTAGCAATTTTGTAAATATGGTCTGATACTCGCTCGAGGTCGGAGAGTATATCTAAATAAAATATTCCTGCATCGGGCTTACATACACCCTGCATAAGTCTTTCTATGTGAGCGTTTCTTAAATCAACCTCCATTTTATCAATTTCTTTTTCTATACCTTCAATTCTATTAAAGCATTCAATATTAAAATCATCAAAATTCTGCATTATAATTTCATATTCACCATTTACTATGTTTAACATTTTCATTAGGTCTTCTTTTGCCTGGTCTGTAAAATTAGCACCAACTTGTACCTTCTCCTCAACAAGCTCAGCGGTTCCTTTAACGATGTCTCCAATTCTTTCTATTTGCGATGAAACATTTACATAGAGGTTAACTTCCACTGATTGCTCTTTAGGAAGAGATTGAGAAACTAATAATGGGGCAAAAGCTTGAATTTCCTTGTTTATATTGTTGATTGTATTTTCGGTTGTTAAAACTTGCTGTATTGGTTTTTTAGTGTTTTTAATTATCATTCCCCAGACCAATTCCATATTTCCTTTAACTATTTCCATTAATCTTATTGTTTCTTTTTTGAGTGCATCAAGAGCAAATGAAGGTATTTTTAAGAGTCGTTTATCAATAAATTTTGTTCCAGTTTCGATAATAGTTTCTTCGCCAGGAACTAACTTTTTGACCAATTTTACAAATTGATTTGTAAACGGTAAAATCGCTGCAGCACATAATATATTAAAGAAAGTATGAGCATTTGCAATTTGCCTTACTAAATCATTAGAAGTCAATGAAATAAGGCTTAGATAAGGTTTGAATATGATTAGGAAAATAATAGCTCCGAGAATGTTAAAAAGAAGGTGAGAAACAGCAGCTCTTTTTGCCTGAATGTTTGTTCCAATGCCAGCTATTAATGCAGTCACTGTTGTGCCAATATTGGCTCCAATTATTAGGGCAAAAGCAGCATTCAGGTCTATTAATTTTTGTGCTCCTAAAGCTTGCACGATACCAATTGTAACAGAAGAGCTTTGTTCAATGCTAGTAAATAAGGCTGATACTAATACTCCTAAAATAGGATTTTTGCTCATACTGATGAATAAATCTGTGAAGAATTTAGAATCCTTTAGAGATGCAACTGAGTTTTCCATAAATTGCATTCCAATAAATATTAGCCCAAAACCCATTATTGCATTTCCTATGGCTTTAATACTTTCTTTCTTCGAAAGGAAAGAGAGAAGAAATCCTAAAGCAAATATTGGTAAACCTAAACCAGTAAGCTTAAAAGCGATGATTTGGGCAGTAGCAGTGGTGCCAATGTTTGCTCCAAATATAACTCCAACTGTATTTTCAAAGCTCATTGTCCCTGAATTAGCTAAGCTTACAACCATAATGGTAGTGGCAGAGCTTGACTGTATGAGAGCTGTAAATAAAGCTCCAAGAGTTACTCCAAATATGGGTTTTGATGTTATTTTATTGAGAAACTTTCTAAATCCCGTAAATGCGAAAATTTCAAGATTTTTACTTGTTAGGGTAATTCCGTAGATGAATAGTGTTATGCCGCCGATAAAGGATAATATATCCTGAAAGCTCAAAGCATAACCATCCTAATCATTCTTGTTCGTTATTACTCATTCTAAACCTAATAAACAAAACATAACATTTTTAGTATAACAAATTTTTTATGAAAATTTTAATTGGTTCTTATATATAATTTAGCAAGAATATTTCAGAGCTATACTAAGTCAGTTTTTGTAAATATAAAATTTGTGTCAGATGAATGATTTTAAAAATTTTTATGATATAAGATAAATTGAAAAATTAGCAGTAGTGCCTTTTAATTTCTGAAATATACCTCTTACCTATGGTTTTGGCATTTTCAGAAAGCCATCTTGTAAGAGGATATTTTCCTGTTGGAGGATTACTCGAAGTTAATAGATTGTACATAAGACCGTAGATTTCATCTTTAGTTACTAATACATCTTTAACAAAGTAACTAATTATATTTGAAAAAATCAATGCAATCTCTGGCTTTGTATGGAAAAATCCAACATTCCTTCCAATTTTACTTGCAATAGTACGAACTAAATCGTTGTATGTAAATATTTCTGGCCCAATAGCATCTATAATTAAATTATTGGTTTTGAAATCTGGGTTCAGGGCTAAATCTACAAGGTCTTCAATATAAATAGGCTGTAGTTTGTAGTCACCACTTCCAGGTATAGCAAAAATTGGAAATCTTCTTAAAATCCATGCAATATTATTTATAAGCGTGCTTAAATCGCCTCCAAAAATAACAGTTGGTCGAATTATCAGGTAATTAAGCCCTGAATTTTTAATATGTTTTTCAACAATTGCTTTTCCTCTAAAATAAGGAAATGGAGAATTAACATCCGGATTAGTTATACTTATATGGACAATTCTTTCGATACCTGCGGTAACTGCTGCATTAATGAGTATTTTTGAGTTTTTAATAGCTTTCTCAAAAGTAACATCACCATGCTCAAACCTGATCCAATATGTGTTATAAAGGGTTGTTGCTCCTTTAAGGCTATTAACTAATTGTTGAGAATTATCAAAATTAAGTGAAAATGTTTCAATTTGTTTTTCAAAATCTAAAGAAGGGTGATTTGTAAGAGTTCTCACTTTAATTCCCATAGATTGAAGTCTTTTTGTAATATATTTACCTGTATAGCTAAAGGCTCCGGTAACTACGTTTATTTCAGTATTTGAGCTCATTTAAAAATCCCTCCTTGAGTTAGGCTTAACCATTTAAAGTTTTCTTATACTTGGTTAAAATAATGCTTGGTTAATATAATATCGATACCAAAGAAATAAATCAATGAAATTCACTATTAATTAATTGTTTTTTTAAAGGCACTTGTTTTAATTTATTAATTATTATATTAAATTTATTAATTTTAGTATTGACATTATTAATTTTAATATTAATATTATAAAAGGTGAAAATTATGAAGAATATACCAAAAGAATGTCCTTCCTGTGGAGGGGACTTAAAAATTACTGAATTAAGATGCAATAATTGTGAAACAGTCATAAAAGGGGAATATTTGCTACCTGCCGTCATTAGACTGAAGGATGATGAAATGGAGTTTCTTTATGCCTTCCTTAGAGCAAGAGGTAACATAAAAGAAGTTGAAAGACTATTAAGGATTTCTTATCCAACCGTGAAAGCAAGACTTGAAAGCCTTCTTGCTTCTCTGGGTATTAAGATTGATGCTTCTTCTGATTATCAGGAGTCAATTTTGGACGCAATTGATAGGGGCGAAATAAATGTAGATGAAGCCATAAAATTGCTTAAAAAAACAAAATTTTAAGTGAAAGTGAGGATTTAGAATGAGTGATGAGATTTTGAAGATTTTAAAAATGGTTAAAGAAGGAAAAATTACAGAAGAAGAGGGAGAGGCTTTGATTGAATCTTTAAGAAATAATGGAAAAGATACGTCCTTTGATTATAGAGACTTTTTAGAGGATAAGGTAGATAGCGTAAGAGAAGTTCTTAAAAGTGTAAAAAACACTGTTTCAAATACTCTTGAGGATGTTTTCAAGAGTATTGACTTAAAAAGCGTTAATGTTTCTAATCACCTTTCAAAAGGTAAATTTAAGAGATACTATAAAGTTAGTAAAAAATTAGGAGACATAGTAAAGGATGTCAAAATAAAAGTACCCGAAGGAGAACTAAAAATTGTGGGTGTTTCACAAGATTTTGCGATTAGAGGTACAATCGAAATTAGAGGAAACGATGATGAATTATTGGAAAGAGAGCTTCTAAGCTTAGATGTGAAAATAATAAAAGAGGAAAATGAATCCTTGACAATTGAGATCCCAAAAGATATGCAAACACGAACAAAAGTTAACCTTGAAATAGTTGTTCCTTCAAAAATAAATCTTGATTGCTCCTGTCTATCAGCCGATATTGAAGTTCAGAATATCGAGGGAAACATAAATATCTCAAATATTTCTGGAGATATAAATCTTTCTGATATTGCAGGAATGGTGAAGACTTCAACGAAGAGTGGAGATTTTACACTCAAAAGGTTAAAAGGAGAGGTTGAGGCTTATACTCTTTCAGGCGATATTGATGCTAATGAATTAGAAGGAAAAATAAAACTAAAAACCATCTCAGGGGATATTGATATTGACAAATTTAGCTCATGTCAGATCTCTGTTGATACAATATCAGGAGATATCTCAGGAAAAGAGATTCTAATTAAAGAAAAGAGTGGAAATTTTAATTCTATCAGTGGTGACATAGAACTGGATTTTGATAAAGAAAGTGGTGGTAACCTGATTCTGAGAACTTTATCAGGTGACATTTCTATTGACGGAGAACTCAAATATGTTAAGAAAGAGAGAAAAGAGTTGGAGGGTACATTTAACGAGGGAGATGCTCATATTCAGATAGATTCTAAATCTGGAGATATTACTGTCTCTTTTTAAAATATCTTTTCGTAATCAAATTTTGGGAAAAACTTGGAGAGAAACAAAAAATTTTCAAACTTTCTGCACTTAAACAACAAAAAAAACAAAAAATATTGACTTGTTTTTCTTTTTTTGATATTCTCTACCTAAGAGAATTTATTTAAGCTTCTTATATTTGAACGGGAGGCAGTATATGCGTAATAAAGTATTAAGATGTATAATTGCAGCTTTACTTTTATTTTCAATTTTTAATGTTCCATTCGATTTTTTAAACGCAGAAAGCAGAAACTCTGCATTAATCGATTATGAAGACTCAGCTAAAATAGGCAATTATATCCAAAAAGGTTTTAAAATAAGTGAATTATACAGTGAATATTTCCTTTCAGAAATAAATGAAGAACAAAAGCCCTCTCTTTTCATTTCTCCAGAACTTAATAAAAATGAATACTATCCAGATGATGATATAAGAATAAAGATGCAGATAATGAATAAGAGCAATCGAGGCGCGAATGATGTTAAGTTTACGATGACTCTTCCTCAGGAGATTAAATATGTTAAAACTGATGAACAATTTAAAGGTTTGACATCGGTAATTGGAAATATTGTAACTTTTGAAATAGGACAGATTGTAGGAATGAGCACAACTACTTTCGATATCTACTGTAAGGTTAAAAATAATGTTAGAATTGAGAAGAGCGTTGACATAATATTCGATGTAACTTGTAAAGAAGAATCAACTGATAGAAGAGAAGTTCATTTATTGATTAAACTAAAAAGAGGCGAAGCAAGACCTCTTTATTTAGGAATTTATTTAAAGAACATTAAAGTAGACCCAGATACAGGTGAATTTTACATTGATTTTGATACTTCTCTTGAACTAATCTTGAGAATTGATGGTGGTAGTGCACCTTATACTCTAAATATTGACTGGGGAGATGGCTCTTCTAAAGAAGAAAAGAAAATTAGTGGTGGTGAAATCAATCTCAGTCATAAGTTTGAATCCCGTGGAAGCATGGGAATAAAGTTTGAAGTTTCTGATTTAATAGGTAGAACCAAGAAAGCAATTTTTAAGCTAAAAATTAAATAGAATTAAATAGTTGAAAAATAAATTTAATGTTAATATGTTATTAACTAAAACAATAGAAAGATTTAAAATTTGTTAATAAATGATAAACCATAGGGAAAGTTTTATATTAGTAAATTGAAGAAATTATTTAGGCTTCTTATATTTGATTATATTTGAACGGGAGGCAGTATATGCGTAATAAAGTATTAAGATGTATAATTGCAGTTTTACTTTTATTTTCAATTTTTAATGTTCCATTTGATTTTTTACACGCAGAAAGCAGAAACTTTGCATTAATCTATTATGGAGATCCAGCTAAAATAGGCAATTATATCCAAAAAGGTTTTAAAATAATTGAACTGTATAGTGAATATTTCCTTTCAGAAATAAATGAAGAACAAAAGACATATTTAACTGATGAAAAGATATTTTACGAAGAGTTAGGAGATATTACAAAGGTAAAGATTGGTGATTATACAATTTCATCTACCGAGGAAAAAACATTAACTTATCCAGAAGAACTTAACAAGTATATGGTTGATTATTCTCCCGAAAAAGAATCTATTCACATTATTCAATTTATTGGACCTGTTAAAAGTGAATGGAATGAAGCATTTAATAATATAAATATAAAGCTTTATTTTCAAGCTGACCATTTTGCATTTCTCACTAAAATTAGAGGAGTAGATGCTGAAATTTTAAGGAAGCTTTCATTTATAAGAGCTATTGGCTATCTTCCTCCTATTCTTAAGGTTAGTAAAGGACTTCTTAATCTTGATCCGGAATTAAAAGTAGATTTGGAAATTTTAGCTACAGTGGATTTTAACTTAGATGAATTTTCAAAATATATAGGAATCCCTAAGGAGGATATTCGCTTCTCTAAAAGGGAAGATTGTAGTTTGTTTTTTATAAAACAATTTCCACTTATAAAAATCAAATCTCTACAAGAGCATCCAGATATTGTTTATATTAACCAGTATGTGCCTCCAAAGCCTCTTAATGCTGAGGCAGCTCAAGTGGTCAAAATAAGAGGATTATCAGATGAAAATTTGCTGACAAATAATTTACCAGCTGGCTTAGAAGGTGAGGGAGAAATCGTTGGAGTTGGAGATACTGGCATTTCTGTTCATCCAGCCTTTATGGACCCTACATTTAATAACAAAGTAATTGCAACAAAACCCGATTCTGATTGGGCAGATGATGATAGCCATGGGACTCATGTTTCAGGAACTATTTTAGGAACGGGTGCTGGTCATCCATCAGGATCAACAAGATATAAAGGTATGGCACCAAAAGCAAAATTAGTATCTCAGAAGTTTTTAGGTTCCTACGATTATGAGTTCAATGAACTTTTCGGTGAAGCTTATTTTTTAGGTGCAAAGGTACATAACAATAGTTGGGGATATTACTCATATAATATTGATGGAGACTATAATCAGAATTCAGTCGACATTGACGATTTTCTTTGGAATAATAAAGATTTTACAATAGTTTTTGCAGCTGGTAATTGTAGACGTGATGATAGGTTTTCATATAATCCTGATCCAATGGGATCTTCTTTAGATTGGGATGGTGCTGCAAAAAATAATGTAGTAGTTGGAGCAATTGAGAATAATAAACCTTCTGATCCAATAGCCCCGAAATTTCCTACCAGTATGGCATCTTTCTCAAGTATTGGTCCTACTCATGATGGAAGAATAAAACCAGATGTAGTAGCTCCTGGGGATTGGCTTGTATCGACATATTGGCTTGGTGGATATACTGATGCACTTCCTGCAACAAATCCACCAGGTTATCGGTATTTTGATTGGGCGGGAACAAGTATGGCAGCTCCTGTTACTACTGGTTCTTTAGCTTTGATACGTGAATATTATAGAAAAGTAGCTAATCTACCACCAGTTCAAATATCATCTGCACTTCTTAAGGCAACTTTGATAAATGGCTGTGATACTGAAAATTTAGAAGATTATTATTATAGTTCATACTATCCAGGAGGGAATGCTATACTTTCAGTTCCAAGTCCAGTATGTGGGTGGGGAAGAATTAATGTCAAGCAATCACTATACCCTGATAATGGAAATAGTTTTTATTATTTAAACAATAATGGTATGCCAAGAAATGGCAGAGATACTTACTATATTGATGTAAATGGTGGTGCTCCACTTAAGCTTACTCTTACCTGGACAGACCCACCTGGCACTCCAAAACCATACCACTCTACAGATAAAGATCTTATCAATAATCTTGACCTTAGATTAATTAGCCCGGATGGAATATTATATTGGGGTAATCAACTTTATAGTTACCATAACAACAATTTTTATCAAGGTCAAAATTTTGAATCGATTCCAAACCCAGGTGCTGTGGATACAATAAATAATGTTGAAGTTATAAATATCCCTATTCCAATTACTGGTAAATATGAAATAGATATAATTTCAAGTGGAAACAATCAGAGCGTTCAACCTTATGCTCTTGTTGTTTCTGGTGATGCTATAAAATCATCCCCTCCAATTATACCTCCTACTCCTCCTACTCCTCCAACAGACCTTACAGCAGAAACAAAATGTGGTAGTATAGAATTAAAGTGGAATGCTTCAGAACGAAAATCATATCCAATTCAAGCTTATGAAATATATAGAGTTGATATAGATACTGGAATTGTAACTTTAACAGGAACCGTAGAACCCAACAAATTAACTTACACTGATACGAATATCATATATGGAAAGAAATATAATTATTTTGTTAAGGCAAAAGATGATCATAATAATTACTCAGATAGTTCAAATGTTGTAACTGCAGGAGAAATTATTCCACCATCTACCCCTTCTTTATCTGCCTTAGCAAATCCTCTTTCAGTTGTTCTTAATTGGACTCCTTCAAAAGAAGGAACATGTCCCATTGGAAGCTATGCAATATTTAGATCCTGTTCAGTAGATCCAGGACTTACTCCTATTGCGGTGGTTAGTGGCAATACTCGCACCTGGGCTGATACTAATGTAGTTCAGGGTAGCTCTTATTGCTATTATGTTCAAGCAATTAATACTAAAGGAAGCTCCTCTCTACCATCCAATATTATTAATGTATCAGTTCCTATAGGCACTCCAGTAATTACAGTTTCTGCTGAAGCAAATAGAAATGAGTTTTCAACAGGTGATGAAATAATAATAAAAGTAGAAATTATAAATGTTGGAACACTGAATTGTCCTAACACAAAAATAGTTATGTATCTACCCCCAGATATTGAATATATAAAGGCAGATGTGATAAGAGGAATTGTTGGATTAGATCGCTCTGTAGAATTTAATATAGGCAAACTCGAATATGATAAGAAATTTCAATTCTATGTTTATTGTAAAGTAAAAGGTAATGTCACAATCAATAAAGCTGTTGAAATAATATTTGATGCAAAAAAATGTGGAAGCGATAGCGATATAGATGATAGATATGTATTGCACATAATGCTTGCACCAAAGAAAGGCGGAACAAGCTCTCTATCTATTTCAACTTACTTAAAGAACATAAAGTCAGACCCAGATACAGGTGAAGCTTACATTGACTTTGATACTCCTCTTGAACTAACTTTAAAGATAGATGGTGGTAGTGCTCCTTACACTCTAAATATTGACTGGGGAGATGGCTCTTCAAAAGAAGAAAAGAAAGTTAATGCAGCTGAAATCAATCTCACTCATAAGTTTGAATCCAGAGGAACTATTGAGATTAAGTTTGAAGTTACTGACGCAGTAGGAAGAAATAAGAAAGCAACTGTAAAACTAAAAGTAAAATAAAAAAGTTTACCAATAAATACGTTCAGGGATGACAGATACTGAGATTCCTTAAGGACTTGTGCGAAAATACCGCACTT
>Ga0116189_1003570_pt1 | contig 11124 bp, 16 predicted proteins | sample AD_JPNTR3_MetaG_FD_89895 | JGI IMG/M metagenome (GOLD analysis project Ga0116189, IMG submission 89895) | Active sludge microbial communities of municipal wastewater-treating anaerobic digesters from Japan - AD_JPNTR3_MetaG | ecosystem: Engineered > Bioreactor > Anaerobic > Digestate | place... | reverse complement strand
CGACACACGTAGCATCACCGAGGGAGGCATCACTCCTGACGATGTGAATCAAGTGCTGGCTGACTACGGTGTGCCCACGCAGACGGCGCTCAACGTCGGCTTGGCGGCTGTGCCACAGGCGGTATGGGAATATACCGAACGCACATTGACTGAGGTATCAGAATTATTGTCTGGTATAGCCGAGGCGGTCTGGAATTATGCGGCACGGACACTGACCCAGACGGCGACTGAGATTGAATCAATCCTACAGGTTGAGAACGATATTACGGCCCTGCGCGGCGATTACTGGCACATCACGTTGGCTGGACTTGGGGGTCTGGTGGGGCGAGAGAAACTGTATTTCACTGTGAAGAGCCGCAAGTTGCTGCCAGATTCGGCGGCGACAATCCAGATTGAAGAAACGGATGGACTATTGTACCTAAACGGAGCGGCTATGACAAAAACCAATGGGTTGCTAACTGTGAATGATGAAGGCACCGGGGTAGTAACAGTTGTGCTGAAATCGGCGGCAACGGCAGAGTTACTACCTGGAACGTATTACTATGATATACAGGTAATTAACAATACAGGGGCTTTTACTTTGTTTGAGGGTAGATTAACTGTAAATGATGATGTAACACGGGCAATAAATTGAGATTGCGTATTAAGTTTTGATTTTATAAAAAAGTTTTGTAATGAGGAAAATAATAATGAATAAACAATGCTATAAATTGATAAAGTTTTGGGCCGATAAGGAAGTATCAGAGGAGCACAAACATTTATTGAGCAGCGGAGAAGAGCAGAGTATTGAAGACATTAAAGAGACATGGTTAATGTTGCCTATTCAATTTGGAACATTAACTGATACAAAAATAAAGGAAGATGAATCAAGGAATGCGACTTAATAAATATTTAGGTTATAATACTTCTAGGCTTGGGTTACATTGGACGCCCATTAGTGGTCATGCCCATAGTGATTTAACTTACTTTATTGACCGAACCGCGCAAATGGGCATCAATTGGGTATTGTTGTTAGATGATGGGGGCGGGTCAACATTAGAAGCCAATAAATTCTATGGGGGCCGGTGTATTATTGATATGTTTATGGAAAGGGCCATTATCCCAGTTATACGGATATACGCCGCACCATGGGCAAGGTTTGATGCCAGGTTTGAAGACACGGTGGGTCGTTTGGTACAAAAAGGTGTTAAATACGTTTTTTGGTTAAACGAGCCAGAATGTGCAGGAGAATGGTCAGATAGGGGGAGGTCTATTCCTAAAACATGGATACATGACTGTACTAGATTATTTGTTGATGGAGCGTACAAGATTATAAAGTTAGGTGCTTATCCAGGTTGGTGGGCAACAACTACTTTTAGATGGGTTGATGAAAACAATCAACAAGTCAATCCATTTTTACAATATATGTCCGCCCAAGAACGGCAAGACATATTTATTGATGGGCCTGGTTGGGTAGCTATTCACAATTATCCAAAAAACCACCCTATTGATTATCCGATAGATGAAGTGAATTTATATGGCAAACATTTAACTGATGAAGAATATTTGCAGAAGTTAAATGAGGTTGATGAGGAATACAGAAAGAGTACTGGCAATCTATGGGTCTGGAACAATTGGGAGACAAGCGCGGCCCATATAAATTTATTGCGTGATAGTGGCAAGAATCCAAATGCAACAATTGAAACAGATGATGTTTGTTTTAGAATGTATCGGGGCATGAACAGGGTTCTAGCTGAAGCGGGGTTGGTTAATTATGTGCCATTGATTTCAACAGAAATTGGCCCGTGTGTAGGGGAAAGAGATGATGGGCGTTATGCCAAAATAACCCCGCAAGAACAGATAAGAACAATAGAACAAGAAGTAATGGAAGCCAATACAATTGATAATTATTTTGGTTTGTGTTTTTGGCTGGCGGGTGTGCAACGGTTAGATGCAACTACAGCAGATGGGTTTGAAGACCAAGGTTGGTGGACTGATAGACATAATGACCCTTTCAAATTAAACGGTGAATTACATATTGTTACATATTTAATAAATAAACAACTTGGAGTGACGAAGAGTATGAATAAATTAGGCGCGCATATTCAATTAGGTGATGATTCATTATTGTCATTGATTTCAACTATTAAAGCACCGGTTAATAAAACAATGGATTTGAATCCTAATTGGTGCAGTAAATTAAAGGCTGCTTGTCCTAGTTCTTTGTTAGTAGGGCGGGCATTTGTAGAGAACCAAGATAGGTACAAGACCGATAGTGCTGGTTTAATAACCGAGTTAATCAATAAATATGCTCCAGTTATGGACTATTTAGATGCAGTTGAATTTCTAAATGAAGCAATACATTCTAACAATTCAAAGGAAGAGGCGAATTTATATGACCGATGTCAATATGATTTCTGTCAGGCAATTTGGCAAAGATGGCCTAATAAGAAAGTTGTTTTATTCAATATTAGTACTGGTAATTTTGGTTATACTAATGAATTGTCATTACATGACTTCCCATTATCAATGTTTTTTCCAGTTGACAAAGTATATATTGGCCTGCACTGCTATAGTTGGCCGACCTTACAAAATGGGGCGGAGTGGTATGCTTTAAGGTATAGAAAATTATTGGCTGATTTTCCTAAGCACAAAGTTATATTAACTGAATGTGGTGTAACAAATGCAGTAATTGCTGGGCAGCCAGATGTGGGTTGGCGCACCAGAAACAACAGAGAGGAATATATCAATAGTTTAGTTGAATTTAATAAAGAATTAGTAAAAGACGACTATGTTATTGGGGCAACAGTTTTTAATGTTGGGCCGAGTTATGGCTGGGACACATTTAGGAGCGATGAGGAATTATTAGAGGCAGTCAAGCGTATAACTATTGTAGAAGAGCCTATTAAGGTTTTATTAACTGATGGAACAATTAAAACATACGAATTAGAGGAATATTTGAAATATGTTGTACCTGCTGAAATGCCCCCTTCATGGCCCACAGAAGCATTAAAGGCGCAAGCAATTTTAGCGAGAACATACGCCAAATATAGATTAGCCAATCCACGTTCTGAACAATATGATATTTATGGCGATAGCCGTGACCAAGTAGTTAATGAGAGTTTAGTTAATAATATAACTTCGCAAATAGTTGACATAACTAAAGGAATAGTGTATAATAATGGTAATCAATATATCCAAAAATGTGGTCTAGAATATTGCCCATATTGTCAGGGGCAGGGCGGTTATAGCAACAAACAATGGCCCAATAGATTATGTCAGTATGGGGCAAAGACTTTAGCTGAACAAGGGTATAATTATCAACAAATATTAGATTTCTATTTTAAGCATGAGGAAGAAAAACCAATGGATTTAACCGATGCAGAAAAATATGGAATAACAATTACGCCAGTAACCGGTTTGAAGAATGGGGAAATGTATTATAAATGTACAAAAATTTACCATTACAAGCCTAATGAGAATGGGGACTGGCCTGGTAATCATCATCTATATTTGGATGTATTAGATGAGAATAATAAGCGAATATATAATGCAAAATTGAAAGTTACTTGGCCTGGTGATGAGGTGACAGTAATTATTGACAAACCAGAGAATGAACCTGGCGCAAATCTGCCTTTATGGAAGGGGCAAGTTGTATCGGTTAAAGTTGATAATAATTACAAATCAGAAGTAGTCAATAATATCCATACCGCCCATCCAGACGAAAGTGGCAGCAATAACCTTTATCATCACAGTTTTCTGGTGGTATTCCAACGTGCAAAGTATACGGAAGTTGAACAACCAGAATTTACAACTAATATAGAAAAATGGCGCAATAGAATGTGGAATGAAGTAAAAATAAATTATAACCCAGATGCGGCCATAACTAAATTTGCGAGGGAAAACAACTTAGGTATACCTATGTCGAATGAGGTATATTTGAATGATGATGGGGTCGTATTACAAGCTTTTAGCAATGGCTGGTGTTGGGTAAAAATCGGCGATTGGCAAAATATACATACAGAAAAATGGTAATATGGATGCTATTTTGAATGATTTAGCTAATTTATGGACTTCAGTTGGCACAGAACGATTTATTATTTTAGTGTTAATGTTTGTAATTTATTTTTTATGGAACAAGTTGGACACATGTCAGAAGCAATACATAGACTTATTGCAAAAGACAATATTAGCAATTGAGCAAAATACTATGGCGCAAAAAATAATAGACACAATAAACAAGGCAGTGCAAGAACATGAAAATAGTCCCAAATAATATCAAAGAATTATTTTTCAGGAACAGGAATAATTGCACCAAACAGAATGAACGAAAGTTAAATGAGTTATTGAGCGAGCGCGACAAAAATATAAAGCAGTTATTTTCGTATATAAACTCAGTTTATGAGGCAACTTCTTTGGAGCAAAAAAATGAACATTGAATCAATTGTTTTTTTACGTTTTATAGTTTATTTACTTATTTCTTTAATATGTTTTTCGTTATATCTTGAATTCAAAGATGTAAAAGATGGAAGAGTTAGGGTTTTATTATTATTCGATAACTTTATAACTGGCACGTTTTTTATAATTGCTACTTGTCGCGGTTTATTAGATTATTTAGGTTATGAATATATTGGTAATCTAATAATTCTAATCGGTGCGGTTCTTGTTCTAATTGCTAAGGTTATGTTATTTAAGTTTGTACATTAAAAGGAGAATTGTTTAATTGAGGCATGTCAATTTAGAGTTTGAGTATGGTGGCAATAACAATACGTTTACTTTTGTTACTTTAAGTGACCTACATTGTGGCGGGTTAATTGATGAAAAATTATTAAGCAGTGCGGTTAGTTACATTGCCAACAATGACAATGTTTATTGGTTTGGCGGCGGGGACATGATAGAGGCAATAAATAAGAAAGATAAAAGATTTGAACCAGAGGCCATTGCATCGTGGGTATCATTAAAAGACCCGATTGGTTCAGAGATAGAGTATGTTGTAGAAAAATTGCGCCCTATTAGGGAAAAATGTTTGGGCCTTATTGAAGGAAACCATGAGTTTGCGGCGACGCAAATGTGGGAGAGAGACGTTCATCAGAATATATGTACTAATTTGAATGTAACTTCATTAGGGCCTAGGGCAACATTTAATTTAATATTTAGGCGAGGAAATTTACAAAAAAAGGGCGGCGTAGTAACTTTTCCTGGTTTAATTGCCCATGGTAGCAACAGCGGCGGCGGGGGCAGTAAAGGCAATGAGGAAAAAACATTACGAGAACCATTGGAAGCATTTGATACATATAGTGGAGCAAGGATTATTTTAATGGGTCATACGCACGATGTGAATGCCTTGTTAATAAACAGAATTTTTTTAGAAAAAAGCGGCCCATATAGTAAAACTTGTTTAGCGGCCAGGATGGGAAGTTTTTTACAATATACGCCATACGCACAAAGGGTAGGTTATCGGCCTTTACGGCCAAATTATTTGAAATTTTATATTAAGCCTTATAGTGATGAAATATTATTGAACAAAGATGGGAGGTCGTAAAACATGGACAATGTTTTTGTTGGTCTTGGTTTAACTGTTATTATTGCTTTAATTGTTTTTACTATTTTAGTAAAACTGTATGAATTCTTTAAGAATAAAAAACAGAATTACCCGTATGAGGATGAAATAGAGGAAATTGTCTTGCCGTTTGTCTATCGGGGCATTTTTAGTGCGTTCAAGGCTTCGGAATATTTTGTAGATAAATTCGGTAATAGGTTAGACGGGGTAGACAAGAAGAAATTAGCGGACAGCCTTTATGACTTATTGCCATTTTCTATTTGTGTAAAAGGGGTAACAATACCGGTAAAGAAGTTAGTAGATGAGGAAAAGTTTAATAGTTTAGTACAAAGCAAGTATGATGAATTCTTAAACTTTTACAAAGAAAATGAATTGAATTTTATTACCATGGCGGAGAAATGGCTGAAGGAAAATAAAAAAGAGGGGGAATAATTCCCCCTCTTCATTCTATAAATGTTTTATATATTCCCTGCCAGTCAATATCTTTCAAATGTGAATCAATTACATCATTTAACATTTCTCCAAATGGCATACCCATCCTCCTTTCATTTATTTTCTCTAATATTAACTGATGTAAGCCTTCAATATCGAAACCTGCATTTACTGCTTTTTTGCATAATTCTAGTAGTTTGTCATGTCTAAAAATCCAGTTAACCAAACTCCATGTTTCATAATTTTTGTATCCATTGTAGGTCATTCGTAGCTCCTTTTCTTAGTTTTTCGACAAACACTTTTTTCCCTCCTTTCCGTGTTTAATGATAGGCTTCGACATTGAAGCCTATCTAAGTTATTTAATTTCCTCTCCATTCGCCTAATGGTTGTTGCATCCAACGTTCAGTTGCAACACCATAGGCAAAGCCTTGATTATATCCGAAATATGAACCACCATAATTTCCTAGAAAATAGCCATCACCGTAGCTACCACTAGGAAACATTGGTTGGTAATACAATGAATAATTTGGACTACTAAGATAATAGGGTAAGTTATTTAATCCAGACAATAATTGATAACAGTATTTGCTATAAAAATTTGGGTCAAAGCCGTAAGTATACCCGCCATAATTCCAGGCATGATATCCTTGAGGCCCAAAATAGTTTGGTTCTTGAGCGTCAACAACATATATAGTAAAGCAAAGGTTAGCAACCAATATTATCCCCAGTAGCAGAAGCAACTTTTTCATTTCAGCAATCACCCTCACTTTTGTTCAGTATTTCTTCCATAATTTTGTCTATATTAGAACTATTAAGCAGACTTAGTAATAAATCACGCATGGCGCGGCTTTTAGCTAAGGCGCAGCCATACTCTTCATTAAAATAATCTAATGGGTTACACTTTGAGAAACCGTAACCTACAAAATAATAATTTTGGTTTGCTAATGGAACACAAATATTAACAGCAACCATAACATAAGGCCTACGAATTATGGGGGTACAAACGTAGGCATTCTTATTTATATATTGCCAAATAATTTTTCCCCGCTTGTCTTTATTATTTTTTGGCATTATCTATCCATCCCCGATTGATAGCCAAAAGCTGGATTATAAATTTCCAGCGTATTGCCACATATTGTATCCGTCTCTTTTATACTAAAGTGCAAGAAGTCAACATAGAAATATGAATAATTACTCTGTAATATACCAGTATGTTCAATAGTAAAGCCGTTGTATAGATGGGCAATAACATGCACTTCTTTACCAAGAAGGGCCTGTAATCTTTTTCTAGAAGCAGGCATCATATTTTCTTCCTCGTTTAATATTTTAACTTTCTTTCTTGGAGAACCAGATATGACTTTGCAATATGGGTCATATCCTTCAATATTTCCTTCTTCTTCTTCACTGAAGTCATCGTCCTGATTTATATCATTTACAGAATCGTCTATTTCCTCGATAGTTATCACTTGTATTTAACCTCCTTCAATGTGACTATCGTTGAATTTATAATTGCTGAAGGTATTTCATATTTTTGAAATTTATTGGCTTCTGCTAACCACGGTTCAATATTAAATTCAAGTGGCCGCAAATTACAGCCGTTGTTGATTGAATAAATAATGTCATAATTATCAATAATTTCTCTTAGCAAAGCAGGCCCACTGCTTAGCCTATTTTGATAAATCTCAAGTAAGCTGAAGCCAGTATATGAATCAGGATAGTGCATCCTGATTGTCAACTTGGCTACAGAATGAATATAATCCCTAAGTATTCCACGCAATTCTTTACCATATATTTTATCAACTATTTTAATGTCTGTATTCTCCGAAGAGAATGTAGTCAACCAGACATCACTTGATAATAAATTGTCCTCAAATAAACTAGGCGGCATAACATTATAAATTGTTTTATAAAGCCCAATTAGAGATGATTTAATAAGGAGTAATTGTGTTTCAAGACCGGTGAATAAACATTCACTTTTTAAGGCACATAATATAACTGCCCTTAGTGCCCGATAACAATCTATAACTGTTTCGGGCTTGGCGCATACAACGGTGCGTTTATTTGGTAGAATGAAATCTTTTATTTGCATGATATTTCAAACTCCTTCAGGTAAGGAGTTGTTATTCACCCCTATTTCTTTCTCGAAGGAGAAGGAACGAATGAAATTTATTTCATACTTATTATATTCATTTGCCCTTTCCAACCAAGGGCGAATGTCAAATGGTTTTGGTTCTAACATATTTGTCCTATCATAATGATAGGAATATGTTACTTTTCTCGATTCAATTTTATGCAACATACTACCAGGTAGATAAGTATATAATGATTTTAGTTCACAATCAATAGTTTCATCAAGACCAAAAATAAATATTCTAGGAAAATAGATTCCTTTTTTTCTATTATAGAATCTGAATAATTCTATGTGCTGATTATAAAAGAACTTAGCAACTGGGGAAGACTTATCCAGTAGAACCGAACAATCTTCCCTCATCATAAAGGTTTTTACCCATAATGTGTGATATAGTAAATTACTGGCGGAGTATGGGGAGAAAAAATGTTTATCGAAGTTTGTATAAAGGCATTCATTTGCCCAGCATATATATTGTTGTTCAAAACCATAATAAAGCTCGGTGCTTTCCAGAGCAAATAACATCATTGCTCTTAATAATCTTAAGCACTCTAAGTCAGAGGATGGCTTAGCAATATACGTGTCATTATAATAAGTCTGGTCTTCTATTTTATGTATTTGCATAAACCGCCCTCTTGTCAATTGAATAAATTTTAATATTGTCTATACTGTAGGCATTTAGTTTATTAGCTTCTTCCAGCCATGTCCCCATTCTTAATATGATAGGAACATGCTTGTCATCGTTGATTAGATAGTGGGTTTTTATTTCCTCAATTTTTTCAAGCATATACGAATATCTATACATTGATTCATAGGGGTCATAAAACGACAACCCCAATAATGGAAATGTATAACGTATATTGTCTCGCTTGTTTTTTCTTATGTCTTTCAATAGTTTGTTCCATGTTAATTGATATTTTTCAGAATAAGCGAAATTCCATAATAACTCATAATTTGGATTGCCATAATGACATGTTGGATAAAAGGTTGACCGCCATAAACTAAGACTAGTAAAGCACATATCGTCATAAGATGACAATACATGCAATATGTCCTGATTTGAATGTATAAAATCATGTATTATTTTATATTGTGAAAAGAAGCCGCTGTATATATAGTTTGTGCTATTAGCGGCAATAAACATTGCCCTGAGTGTCAATAAATAATCTTTTTCATTTTCAGGATATAGAAGTTCGGCTATTTCACCGACTGGCAGTTGTTGTTCCATTACTTTCATCCTTTTTTGTCCTTTCCATATTTCTAACAGTAAGTACTAATAGTCATACTTTTATCAACTGTGTGAATTTTAATATTATCCAGACTATACATATTTAATTCCTCAGCTTCTTTAAGCCAAGGCCTCATATTCAATGTTGCTGGAATATGTTCCTCATTGTCAAGAATATAAGGACTTATAGTTTGTTCAATTTTTTCAAAAACTTCAATATATTTTGGCATTAAATCATAGGGGTTATAAAAAGATATACCCAATGATGGGAAAGTATAATGTGTCGTGTCTTTCTTTCTCCCCCTTATTTCTTTCAATAATTTGCTCCAGGTAGACTGGTATTTTTCTGAATAAGCAAATTTCCATAATAAATTATAATTTGGATTGCTGTGGTGGCAAGTAGGAAAAAATGTTGACCACCATAAAGCAATGTTTGTCAAGTCAGACAAACAATTATTGACGGGTAATATGAAAATTACATCGCTATCTGAATGTATGAAATCTAGGAGTATTTTATATTGTGAGAAGAAGCCACTATATAAATCATTTGTGCCATCAGCGATAATACACATTGCTCTAATCGCTAATAGGCAATCACTTCTACTTTCTGGGTATAATAATTCAGCAGTTTCGCCGATGGGCAATCGGCATTCCTTTATTTCCATGAATTCTTCCTTTCATTCATATTTTGAAGCATCATTGCTTCTTTTTTAATATTCTGTTTTTTGTTGACTTCTTCGTCAACAAAAGACAATAACATATTCGGACTAGTGAGCAAAAAGAATTTGAAGGAAGTAACCAAGTCATTTTTTGACTTGGTATTAACATAATCAATATAATCTAGCGTATAGTTTATCAATTCCCCTTCAGACGCTACGTCTAATGACGAATACAAAGTTCTAATAACCATATTTAACATTTTACTTAGTTTTATTTGTATAGAATAAGGGAGAGAAACAATTGTTCTATGGCAACTATAAATTAACTCATTCAAATAATGTATTGCGAATTGCCTGACCTTTTTCAAGCTTTTATTTGATAATTTGTACGTTTTCATATATTCTTTCTCTCCTGAAACCATCACTCTAAATTAACGTCAATGAGTCGGTCATAATATGACTTCCAATCATAATCTACTTTGATATTGCCACTAACGGCTCTCGCCGTGTAAGTAATGCTTTTTGTGGCAATATTTTCAAGTACTGAATAAAATGTTGGTTCAAGAATAATTGGCAATGAAACAACTTTTTTATATTCATTTGAGCAGGGAATATCAATTCCCTTAAATGCGGAGATTTTTGCAGAGGAGGTTATAATTAAATTTATCAAATAATTTACGGCCAACCACTCTTCGTCGGTGGTTGAAAACGTATTCAATTCGCCTGGGTGACGATGAATAGTACCTAGTATTATTTCATCGTCCACCAATTGTTTTTCCATAATATCTGCAAGGTCTTCTTTGAACTCGAAACAAGCTACAGAAACTTCTTGTTTCGGTACATAAATCTTTTCAACGTTATAGTCAGTATTTGATTTAATAGTACCTATCAAATATGCGCCCCATTCCATACCTTGGGGTGCATGATAAAACAAATACATAATATCTGTAAACGCCTGCGCACCAATAAAGACTCTACCGGCGTTATTTTCTTGGTGAATACAATTACCGATGATTTTGCACTTACCAAACGACAATTCAGTCACTTCTAACTTCTCCTTTAATTAAATTATTTATATTGAATGAGGTTGGGTATATTTCATTATACTCATCACATAATGTTAAATAGGCGGCCAATG
>Ga0116189_1003568_pt1 | contig 11128 bp, 10 predicted proteins | sample AD_JPNTR3_MetaG_FD_89895 | JGI IMG/M metagenome (GOLD analysis project Ga0116189, IMG submission 89895) | Active sludge microbial communities of municipal wastewater-treating anaerobic digesters from Japan - AD_JPNTR3_MetaG | ecosystem: Engineered > Bioreactor > Anaerobic > Digestate | place... | reverse complement strand
ACCGCAAAGGACGTAAAAAAACTCTGCGACCTTAGCGCATTCTTTGGGAACTCTGCGGTAAAAAATAAAATAATATGAAGATAACGGGTAGTATTAAAAAAAGTGAAAAAAATTATGCTAAAGATTGAAAAATGAGCCCAAAACTTATTCACATTTAAAAAAAACTTTGAGAGCAACTTACAGTAAGTTAGACAATCTCGAATTTGTTACACAAAAGGCATTTAAAAAACCGACAAAAATTACTCGAATTGACAATTTTTTTAATTTCCAAACGTTACGTATAAAAACAATAATGCGTATTCAATAGAAAAAAACATACTTTCAATGGAAAAAACAACAAATGCAGATAAAATCCGAAAACTTAATGCCCGTAAAGAAATCGAATCTATTATGGGAAAAGGGAAAATAATGCGTAAGGTTTTGGAAATTGTTGAACTATATGCAAATCAAGATTGTCCGTTATTGTTTGAAGGTGAAACAGGCGTTGGTAAAGGAGAAATTGTCAGGTATTTACATTCAATTGGTACAAGATCAGAGAAAGACCTTGTTATAATGGATTGTTCCGCATTTGTAGAAACTTTGATAGAATCCGAGTTATTTGGCGTTAAAAAGGGTGCCTATACCGATGCCAAAGAAGACAGACAGGGAAGAATTGAGGCAGCTAACGGCAGTACCCTATTTATAGATGAGATAAATTCTTTTCCAAAACATTTACAGCCCAAACTTTTACGGGTAATACAAGAAAAAGAAATTACAAAAGTTGGTGATAATAAGCCTATTAAAGTAGATGTAAGAATTGTAGCAGCTTCAAATGAAAAATTTCAGGATTTACTGAGACATAAAAGATTTCGAAGAGATCTTTACGAACGTTTTATTGAAATAATTACCATACCTACTCTACAAGAGCGACAAGAAGATTTTAGTTTTTTTATTAATAAGTTCATTAAAGAAAAGTCAAATGAATTAAGTAAAAAAAACGTGCGTATCAGTAATGAAGCAAAAAAACTGTTAAAATCCCATGTTTATGAAGGTAATGTAAGGCAATTAATGAACGTTATTCACAAATTGGTTACCCATGTAAAACAAGGAGAAAAAGGTAGTATAATAAATGTTGCAATGGTCAAAGAATGTCTTTTAAAAGAAATAATAACAAAAAAAGAAGGAGAGTTTAATGATGATTTCACATGGGAAACAGCATTAAATGCTGCACGAAAAAAAGCGATAGAACGTGCATTAAAAGAAACTAATGGAAATCATGAAAAAGCGATTGTACTGCTTGGTATCTCTCGCCGTACTTATTACGAATGGAAGAAAAATTTTAATGCGTAGTGCAAAAAAATGCACTTTTTTTTATATTAAATGACTATGTTTACAGTTTTATTTTTCTGCAAAATATTAAGTATAAATATTATGTAAAAATCAAAAAAAATAAAAATATTTTTAGTGCAGAAAATTGCACTATTAGTGCAGTTTTTCACACTAATTTTGCAGGTAATAGGATGTTTTTTTTTTATAAAAACATGTAAAAAGCTGTTTTATAGTTGTTTATTTAAAATGGTATAATTTTTGACATACAAAAATTAGGTGGAAGTCGAAAAACCTTTAAAGAGTAGGCGAAATAAGAAAGGTCGATGTGAGAGCAACAAAGATATATTCTCTTAGCTAACCAATAGAGTCTGAATGGGACTCGTTCAGAAAATAAAGAAAGGAGTAGAGTTACATGAGTCATAAAAAGGAGAAAAATTTATCCCGAACACTCCTATAAAACAAAGTAGGGTATAATATTATAAAAAAATAAATTATGGATACAGATTTAATCAAATGCGAAAAATGCCCTCCAATTACAAGTGAACTTTCATCACAAGTAAATCATCCATCTCAAATTGATGAAAAATGCGAGGAACTTGAAGTTCCTGCAATTTTAGCTAATTATTTTTTAGCAACACCTATTGACCTTTCATTTCTCAATATGAACTTGTCAAATGGTTTATATTTACCAAGACAAATTAGCACAAGAGAAGGTGGAAGACAATCTCTTTATTACCTTCCTGTTGGTGAGACTGCTATGGCAGGAATAATTATCACAGAAGATTGTTTAATGGTTCGTTCTATAACAAGGGTAACTGGCACAAGTGAACATGCTGAAACAGGAGATATTTACAAAGAGCAATTACATTCAAGAAACGGCGATTTAATTTATGAAGGAGAAGGTCCTTTGCAAATTCTAAACATTGATAAAGGAAAAGGTCAAATTCAATTAGAACAGACTCCCACTCCTCAACACTCACAAAATGCAAATTCTAAAGTAGAAGTTTGGGTGCTCTGGAGTTGTATTCGAATTAGATACGAAAGCGATTGTACCACTTAAAACTTCTTGAATTAAATAATAATTAGGGGATGAATTTTCTATTCACTCCCAATTATTTAATCAAACATATTTGAAAAAAACACAATATAATATGAAAAGTATTAATTTTTCAGTTTTAATTTATCTTTCGTTAATTATATTTAGTTCATGTCATGGGGGTCAAAAATATCCCGAATCCGATACTTGGCAATCTTATTTACGGGATATGCTACCCGGACCAATGATAAGGACTATACTTTCTGATTCTCTTGAGGCGACTATTCCAATTCAAATTAAGGATATTAATAATAAAAAACTTGTAAATGCAGTTTTTATCATTTCGCGTAATGACAGCAGTATCTATTTGAAATCAAACGGTAGTGGTTTGGTTTTTATCACTTTAAATCATGCTATTTTATCAGAAAACCCAATGATAAAAATACAATATAATGGTTTAAAAGCAAAAAATATTCGTTGTTCAATAGGTGGAAAGACTGTTGTGTTTGAAGACGGTAAAAGTGTTAACAGCGAAGTTATTGAATTTGAAAATATACCATATGTTGAACGCGAAGGATTTAAACTCTATTACACAATTGACAAGCATTTAGCCATGGAAAATCTGACGGAGTTCTTAAATATCATAGAAACCATAAAACATATTATGGGTAAATCTAAGGTATTAAACATATTTCCATTACTTAAATATAACAATAATATTTCTGTTATTGGTGAACCTGAGGGTGTTAATATTTTACCTATAAACATAAATTCTTGGCGGGATAAATATTGGCATTTTGTTCATGAAACGGTGGAATATGATTTGATAGGGTTTAATAATTTATATGAAGAAAACCCTCAACTTAGATTTATTGGCGATGGATTGGCTGAATATGTTTCTTTGCAGGTGTTAAATGCACATAATGTTCAGTTTGCAAATGAAATGAAAAACAGCAGAATACATTCTTTAAAGAAATCTAATTCAGAAAAATTCTCTTTATATGATTGGAACATTACTAGCGAATTAATCGAAGCTTACTCTTATAGTTTGGCATTTTGGATAAAGTTGGAAAAAGATACATCTCCCAAAAAGATACAAGATTTTATTCTCTTGTTTAACAACTTGAAAACATATCAACAAGAAGACATTGTCAAACTATTTGAAACGGTTTTTGGCAAAAATGTATCTTTGAATATAACCAAAGACGAAGCAATTAATATCTTATTAGCTTATTAGCTTTACTAAAAGCATATAAAGTTTTAGCTAACAGCAATAAAAAAAAACGAGATTGTTCGGTATTCACCTCAATAATCTCGTTTTGGTTTTGTGAGAATTATTTACATAATCTCACATAGCATAAGGTGTTTAGCTACATTTTTCTTTTTGATATTCTTGAACAATAGCTTTAACACTATCTGTAGAAACTCTACCATAGACTTTTTCACCTACCATTACAACAGGAGCCAAACCACATGCACCGACACAGCGTAAGCAACTTAATGAAAACTTACCGTCAGGGGTAGTTTGTCCGACTTGTATATTTAAAATACGTTTAAACTCGTCTAACACCTTTTCCGCACCACGGACGTAGCATGCTGTTCCCATACATATACTAATGGGATGTTCGCCCTTCGGAACCATAGTGAAAAATGAATAAAAGGATACTACACCATAAACCTGAGCTACCGAAACGCCTAATTCTTCGGCTATTACTTCCTGAACTTCAGCAGGTAAATAGCCAAATACTCCTTGTGTTTTGTGCAACACGTTTATTAATTCACCTTTATTGTTGTTGAATTCTTTACAAATTGCCTTAATTTGTTCAACTTTTGTATTACTTAATTTTATTTTTGCCATAATGTTAAAAATTTATCGAGTTAAATTATTCATCAATTTCGATTACTTTCTTTTTATCGAAATAATGAGTGTGTAATAAATGATGAGATTTTTCGCTCAAAGGTGCACCCAAGAATTCTTTATACAGTTTTTGTATATAAGGATTTTCATGCGATTTTCTGATAGCTTTACTCTTATCTTCGTCGTAAAGAGCTTTCTGACGAGCAAACAATATGGAAGAATCGCCGTGGTGAAGCGGCTGACCGCCTCCGCCTATACAACCTCCGGGGCAAGCCATAATTTCGATAGCGTGGAAACCGCTATTTCCGGCTCTAACTCTTTCTAACAATTTTCGAGCATTACCCAATCCGTGTGCAATACCGATTTTAATTGGAGTTCCGTTAAAATCAACGGTGGCTTCACGAATACTTTCCAATCCTCTTAGCTCGGTAAAGTCAACTTTTTCTAAGGTTTTACCTGTGAAAATTTCGTATGCCGTACGGGTAGCAGCTTCAATAACACCTCCGCTAGCACCAAAAATAACAGCAGCTCCGGTCGATTCGCCTAAAGGAGCATCGTAATCACTTTCGGGCAATGCATTGAAGTTAATATTAGCTTGCTTAATTAGTTGAGCTAATTCGCGTGTTGAAAGTGAAAAATCCACATCGGGATTTCCGTCTGTTGAAAATTCTTCACGACTACGTTCAAACTTCTTAGCCAAACAAGGCATAATAGAAACAACTACCATATCTTGGCGTTTAATTTTAAGTTTATCGGCAAAATAGGTTTTTGCTATCGAACCAAACATTTGTTGTGGTGAACGTGCTGTTGATGGAACATCCAACATATCCGGGAATTGATGTTCAAAGAAATTAACCCATCCCGGGCAGCAAGAAGTAAGAATAGGTAATTTGACAGTGGTATCGCCTTTTAGGTAACGAGCAATTCTGTCTAATAATTCCGAACCTTCTTCCATAATGGTAAGGTCGGCAGCAAAGTCGGTATCAAAAACATAATCGAATCCGAGTTCTCTGAGAGCCGAAACCATTTTTCCGGTAACACTTGTTCCGGGTTTTAAACCGAATTCTTCGCCAAGTGCAGCTCTAACTGCCGGTGCCGTTTGAACAACAACTGTTTTTGTCGGGTCGGCAAGCAGTCTGATAATCTGATTGGTGTGGTCGACTTCGGTTAATGCACCGGTCGGACATACCGCAACGCATTGTCCGCAGTAGGTACATGGACTGCAAGATAAATCTTGTTCGAAGGCAGGTGCTACTACCGAGGTAAAGCCTCTGTTAACTGCCGACAAAGCCCCTACTGTTTGAATTTCGTTACACATCATTTCGCAACGTCTGCACATGATACATTTGTCTACATCGCGAATAATTGAAGGTGACATATCTTTTTTATAAGTCGATTGTTCGCCTTGGTATTCTATTTCGCGAATGCCAAATTCGTGGGCTAATGTTTGCAATTCGCAATTCCCACTTTTTGCACAAATCAAACAGTCTGTCGGGTGGTCACTCAAAATGAGTTCGAGGACGGTTTTTCTTGCATTTAAAACTCTAATGTTGTGTGTATTAATAACCATTCCTTCGGTGCATTCGGTAGCACAAGCAGGTGCAAGATTACGTCTTCCTTCTACTTCAACAACGCATATACGGCAACCTGCAGGACGGTTAGTAATATTAAAATCTTTGAGGTGTAAATAACATAATGTGGGTATAGTAATACCGACACTTTTAGCGGCATCCAATATTGTTGTGCCTTGTTTTACCTCAACTTCTTTTTTATCTATTGTTACTTTAATATTCTTCATATTATTATCTTTTTTTAATGACTTATCTGATAAATATTGCATTGAATTTACATTTTTCTATACAAGCACCACACTTAATACAAAGTTCTTGATTAATAGTATGTGGAGCTTTTCTTTCGCCGGTAATTGCATTGACAGGGCAATTTCTTGCACAAGCAGTACAGCCAACACAATTTTCAGGATTTATTTCGTACTTCATCAAATCTTTACATCGTCCGCTGGGACATCTGTGTTCTTTAATGTGAGCAACGTATTCATCATAGAAACCTTCTAATGTTGACAAAACAGGGTTGGGAGATGTTTGACCTAAACCGCATAATGCCGTATCTTTGATAACTTTGCTTAAGTTACGCAACAGGTCAATATCTTCCATTTTACCGTTTCCATGGGTAATTCTGTCAAGTATTTCGTAAAGGCGTTTGTTCCCAACTCTACAAGGTGCACATTTTCCGCACGATTCTTCAACGGTAAAATCTAAGTAGAATTTAGCGATAGAAACCATACAGTCGTCTTCGTCCATTACAACCATACCTCCCGAACCCATCATAGAACCTGCTTTCACGAGGTTATCAAAATCAATGGGTAAGTCTAAGTGTTTTTCCGTTAAGCAACCGCCTGAAGGACCTCCTGTTTGAACGGCTTTAAATTTCTTGCCGTCTTTAATTCCTCCTCCGATTTCGAAAATAACTTCTCTAAGAGTTGTACCCATAGGAACTTCTATAAGTCCTACGTTATTAATTTTTCCTGCTAAAGCAAATACTTTTGTTCCTTTCGATTTTTCGGTTCCAATTTTGTTGAACCAGTCTGCTCCCTTGTTGATGATAACCGGAACGTTAGCAAATGTTTCAACATTATTTACGTTAGTAGGTTTTCCTAAATATCCTGATACGCTTGGGAATGGGGGTTTAAGTGTAGATTCACCTCTACCGCCTTCCATAGAGCGGATAAGTGCTGTTTCTTCTCCGCAAACGAAAGCTCCGGCTCCGTAACGTATTTCTATGTCGAAATTGAATTTTGTTCCTAAAATTCCTTTTCCAAGAAGTCCGATTTCTTGAGCTTGTTGAATAGCTATTTTGAGTCGTTTGATAGCCAGAGGATATTCGGCTCTTATGTATATAAGTCCTTTATCCGCTCCTATACAATAACCGCAAATAGCCATTGCTTCGACTACAGAGTGTGGGTCGCCTTCAAGAATAGATCTATCCATGAACGCTCCCGGGTCACCCTCGTCAGCATTACATACTACATACTTTTGGTCTCCGGGGCTTTTTGATGTGATTTCCCATTTCATTCCTGTAGGGAAACCTGCGCCTCCTCTTCCTCGCAAGCCGCTTTTTTTCATCTCTTCGATAACTTGCTGAGGTGTCATCTCGGTAATACATTTTGCAACAGCTGCATAGCCGTCTCTTGCAATGTACTCGTTGATGTTTTCCGGATTGATAAAACCGCAATTACGTAACGCTATACGCAATTGTTTACGATAGAAACCCATGTGTTTTGAATCGTGAACAATTTCTTTTTTGTCAGGATCTTTGTATAACAATCTTTGAACTTGTCTTCCTTTGATGACATGCTCTTTGATGATTTCTTCAGCATCTTCCGGGGTAACTTGTGTGTAAAAAGTGTTGTCCGGTTGTACTTTTACAATAGGTCCTTTTTCGCAGAATCCAAAACATCCGGTTGTAATTACTTGAACTTCATTTTCAAGTTTATTCTCTTTTAGGTGTTTCCTTAGCCTTTCTTCTAAAACATTGCTTTGTGAGGATCGACAACCTGTTCCACCGCACACAAGCAAATACATTTTATACTTTGTGTCCATAATTTTATTTTAATTAATTTTTCTTATCTTCAATTTTTTCGTAATTTACAGGAATAATGCCGTCAACTAATTCGCCTGTAAGAATATATTTTGTAATAATTTCTTCGGCTTTTTTAGTGTCTACATAACCAAATACAATTGGTTCTTCTCCCGGTTTGGTAACTTCAATGGTTGGCTCGGCATAGCAGTAACCCATACATCCTGTTTGTGTAACAACAGCAGGGATATTGCGTTTATCCAAATCACTTACTAAAAAGTCCATCACTGTTTTGGCTCCGGAAGCAATACCGCATGTCGCCATGGCAACCTTTATTTGAACAAGATTTTCAGCATTTTCGCTGTGTTCGCGTAGCTTCATTTTTCCTTCTACGTCTGCTTTGATTTTTCTTAAGTCGTCTAACGATTTTATTTTATTCATATTATTAATAATTTTAAATGGATATTACTTTATGTTTTCGTTGATTATTTCCTTTATATAGTTAATTACTTGCGGGTTAGATAATGGTACTCCTTCCAACACTTCTTTCATATCTTGTGTTTTGAGGTTAAATTCATTATCTCCTTTTTTGTAATCAAATTCAAATTCTGTTTTTTCCCATGAGCTGATTGTCAAAGCCATTGCTCCTCCAATATCTCCCAAAGGCAACATATCTACGTGTTCATATTTGAAAACCGCACTTACAGTTGTGCCTTGATTGAGTTCCGACTTTATTTGAAAACTTCCTTCGGTTTTTTCGGCATTTTGCTTTAACAATGGAATACCGAGCCCAACTTTTCTAGTTGTTCGCGAAGTGCAAAATGGGTCTGTAACATTTTTCACCATTTCGGCACTCATCCCTTTTCCATTATCTTTTATACTCAATGTCAATGTTTTATCTGTTTCGTTATAAATTAATCCAACGTACACCTCCGTAGCCTCTGCTCTTGTAGAGTTTTGCAAAATATCAATCAAATGTAATGATAAATCTTTCATATAGCTAACGAAGTTTGTACTTGATTATTTTCTAATGCAGTCTTTATACTTCCGAAAGAAAGATCTTCCATAAAGAAATTTGTATAAACACTGCCTATCTGATTTGTAAAATGTGCATCCGAGTTTGCAATTAATGATAATCCTAACGCTTTTGCCATTTTTAGGATTCCCGGATTTTTTTGAATATGCGCCGACACTTCGAGTGCATCTGCATTGAGGTCGGGCGGAATAAATCCTAATTGACTTGTTATACTTGTTGTTTTTTTGTCGATGTGTGCAGGAATAAAAATCCCGTCGTTTTCGTGGGTAAACTTTTCCAACTGATTTAAAGACTGCGATATAGCTGAAATCAAAAGATTATCAACTTCTTGAATTATTTCTTCATTTTTATTTACGACAAGCTGAAAACCAAAAGTTTCCGGATCGTTTTTTATATCCGACATGTTTTCGTCAAGATATTTTTGAAGTTTTGAGAGTTGACTTTCCTTTTCAAAGAAAACAAGGCAATGAAGTTCTTCTTTTGTTGTAACCTCAGCACCTTTGAGTACTAATATTCCATGTTCTTTGGCAATTTCTTCAGTAACATTGCAGTGTAAAGTGCTGTTGTGGTCGGTAATACCTATGATGTTTAATTGCATTTCTATGGCTTTTGCGACGATATTTTTAGGACTCATATCTAAATCGCCGCAAGGGGATAAAACTGTATGTATATGTAAATCAGCTTTATAAGTTGCCATTATTTTTTATTTTTTCAATAAATTATAAATCAGTCCGGATGTTTCGAATGCCGATAAAGAAGTTCCTAATACCGGAATGCCTTCTTCATTAGCTTGTTCGAGCATATCTTCCTCCGGTTCGTTGTTATTGATTAATATGATACAAGAAAGTTCTCGTAAAGATGCTACAGCGATGGCATTTTTGTGCGATTGCAACGTTATCCATGCGTTTCCGCTTTCGGCTTTGCCCATTACATCGCTCAACAAATCGGAAGTGTAACCTCCTGATATTTCAATATTTTCGCCTTTTGCTGTTCCAAAAACCGTTAAGTTTAGTTTTTCAATTAGTTCTATTACTTTCATTTTTTTAAATTTTTATATTTAGAAAATTTATTTTTTCCCCAAATATCGCTCAATATTTCATAAGACTCTTCAGGTTTTAATTTGTTTTCGGCTTCCATATTTTTTTGTATAAAAATACATTGCTCAATTGTGGATTCGTTATTTGCAATATCATTGGCTAAAGCATTGCAATTTGGTGCTCCACAGGCAGAACAATCGGTTTGAGGCAATATTTTCATGAGGTCGGAAATGGTTGTCAATTTTTGCATGGCTTTTTCAATATTATCGTCCAAACTCATAATATTACGCGGTTCTACTTTATTTACAGCAATATGACTCTCAAGATATTCCTTATCGTGAATAAAATTTTGAACTTTAATAACCTCCGGTTCGTCGTTGTTGTTTTTTATCCTTTCTGCAATCAGGAATTTATTTGTTGTAAGTAGAACTCCGCCAACACAACTTTCTATGCAGGCTCTGAGTTCGAGATAATCAACTCCCGGGACCTCATCATCTTCAATTTTTTCCAAAAAATCAATTACATTATGAATGCCGTCAATAGCAAAGTTATTTCCCTTTATATATTTTGATTCGCCTTCCGTTAAGGGCCATCTCCTCGACCTAAAATTGAGTTTAGAGTATTCTCTATTTATCTCCATTTTATTTTTATTATTGCTCAAATAGGTAAAGGTTCTATTGAAAAGCGTATCCATGTTTATCACGCCATCTATTTGGCTTTCTTCTTCTCCTACAGGACTTTTGATAGCTGCTATCTTAGCAGCACAGGGTGTAATGTAAAAAAGTCCTATATCGCTATTATCAATGCCTTGGTCAACAAGGCGTTTCCTAGTATTGTATGCGGTTATATCCAAGGGTGGTTTCAGCAACAAAATATTTGATGTCAAAGAAGGGAATTTAACTTGTATAAGTCTTACAATAGCAGGGCAAAACGAGGATATTATCGGTTTATCCTCAGCATGTTTTTTTACATATTTATTGATTTGCTCAATCAAAAAAGGAACACTTTGCTCGACTTCAACAACATCGGTAAATCCGGCTCCTAAAATAGCGTTTTTTATATCGTTTTGCGTAAATTGCGAAGGAAATTGTCCGAAAAAAACATGCGGAACCAAGGCTATTTTATGAGAGAACATGTGTATTTTCTCAAAGTCGTCTTGCTTTATATAAATTGCATGTACAGGGCAAGATCTATAACATTCTCCACAATCTACACAGCGGTCTTCGTAGATTACTGCTTTTCCTTTTTTAATTCTAATT
>Ga0116189_1003566_pt1 | contig 11137 bp, 5 predicted proteins | sample AD_JPNTR3_MetaG_FD_89895 | JGI IMG/M metagenome (GOLD analysis project Ga0116189, IMG submission 89895) | Active sludge microbial communities of municipal wastewater-treating anaerobic digesters from Japan - AD_JPNTR3_MetaG | ecosystem: Engineered > Bioreactor > Anaerobic > Digestate | place... | reverse complement strand
GTCCGCAAGACGTCCGTCACCTCCGGCGTGAATACCGACTTCAACGCGGCAGACTGGGACCAATTCACCAATGCAGACGTGGATGCGGCCGGCGCAGCCGTCAACGAACGCCTGGGCTACCACAGCACAGGTCCGGCGGAGTTCAGTGTGTGGATTGACAAGGAAGACAACTTCACCGTAGAGCAAGGCACGGCGGTGACGTTTGATGCGGAGACTGCCAACGGCGTCGGGAACCCCGGCGACTACAACTTTGTCTGGACCACGGATATGGACGCCAACGAATATGCAACCATGCACGACGGCTTTTGGATTAAGGAGAATGCGTCAACGGGCACCTATTACGCGACCGTGATGGTGACTGACCTGGCCGATAATACAGGCACGGCCACCATCCACTTCTCGGTGGTGCCTCCAGTCGTCAAATATCCGATCACCATCGTGACCAACGCGCCGGCCAATGGCACGGTCACGACGACCCCCGCCGAGCAGGCTGCCGCGGGCGCGCCTGTTACCATCAACGCCACGCCGGCTGACGGCTATGCGGTGGGCACCATCACCGTCACCGCCGCGGACACGTCCAACGTCCCCGTTGCTGGCAACACCTTCACCATGCCGGCGCAGGGGGTAACCCTGAACGTGACGTTTGTGGAGTATACCGCGCCGGATATGCTGATTACGTTTGAAAACAAAACACTGCCGGGAGCCTATGCGCCGAATACGGCCACACTTGAGGACGGCAAGGTATGGTCCACGGATCGCGTGGCGAACGGCGGTCTGCTGAACGACAAGGTGATTGGCATCTACTCGGCCCGGCTGTATCCCGCAACGGGCTCCAATGCGGTTCTGCAGTTGACCGAGGCCTATCCCGACTCCATCAGTCGCATCAGCTACTGGGTGGCCAGCTACGGCTCGGACAACATGGCCAACGTGACCTTGACGGTTGAAGTCAGTACGAATGGCCTGGAGTGGACCTCCGTGGAAACCCTGGCGGGCGCGGCCGACATTACCGGAACCATGACCGAACGTGTGATTGAGACGATCCCGGAGAACGCGGTGTATCTCCGTTTTGTGGCAACGGCCCAGGCAACCAGCAACAAGCGCATCAATATTGACAACATTGCGATCAGCCTGGGTCAGGTGGTCGGCAAGCCGGTCGTGGTCATTGACGGCAACCTGTCTGGAACGGTGAACAGCCAGATGAGTCTGGAGATTACTCTGCAAAACGCGATAGCGGCTGACTGGTGGTTTGATCTGAAGGATCCGGACAATCAGCCGGACAACAGCTATGCCTGGGATGCGGGCACGGGCGTGTTCTCGTTCACGCCTTCCAAGGTCGGCAACTACACCCTGACGGCCACAGCCGTGGATGCGAGTGACATTCCCATCGCCAACAAGTCCGTTACGCTGACGATTCTGGCGGCAGGGGCAGATGTCCCCGTTCCGCCAATCGTCATTGTGCCGGGCGGGTTCACCTTTGAGCTCCCGGAAGGCTACACGCTGGCGAGTGTGTACGGGGCGGATACGGTCGTGGAGGGTGATGACTTCCCGTGGATACTGCTGACCAGCCCCACCGACTATGTGGTGGAAGGCACAACGGTCACGATCAAGACCGATCCTGCCCAGCGGCGTCTGTTCCGCATTTACTGGCAGTAATTCTGCAACCGCCCGGTTGCGACGCCGCCGGTCCTGCTTGCAGGGCCGGCGGTTTTCTTTTGCCCCGCGATGCGGCGGGGCGGCGGCGGGGACTCAGCGGGCGGACAGCGGGATATATTTCTGGCTGGTGGTCACGCCCTTGTAGGCGGGGCGGATAATTTTGCCGCCGTTGGCAAGTTCTTCGATGCGGTGCGCGCTCCAGCCGACAATGCGCGCGATGGCAAACAGCGGCGTGTATAGCTCGGTGGGAATGCCCAAGAGGCGGTAGAGAAAACCGGAATAAAAATCCACGTTGGCGCTGACGCCTTTGTACATCTTGCGCTTGCTGCTGATAATCTGCGGCGCCAGACGTTCCACGCGCATGTAGAGGTCCATTTCGTCAGAAAGGTTTTTCTCCGCGGCAAGTTTTTTCACCTGGTCACGCAGGATTTCCGTGCGCGGGTCCGACGTGGAATAGACCGCGTGGCCAACGCCATAAATGAGGCCGGAACGATCGAACGCCTGCTTTTTCAGCAGTTTGAGGAGGTAGTCCTCGATTTGGGAATCACTGGACCAGTCCGTGACGCTCTGCTTGAGGTCCTCAAACATGGCGACCACCCTTTCGTTCGCGCCCCCGTGCCGGTGTTCTCCAGCACGATTTCATACACATTGGTTTCGCCCAGATTCCAGTTGCCCGCCAACTGCGCGGTCTTGGTCAACGTCATGCCCACGGTGCCGGCGGCCCGGTTGGTGGCGGTGGCCGTCAGCCAATCCGGATGCTGGTCGCTCTGCAGCCGCGCAGTATTGACAAAGTTGGTGGACTGCAGCGGGCTATCCACCGTGGCCGTCAAATAGACCGTCATGTTGGTGCCCGGGGGCAGGGTGTAACCCTCCAGTAACAGCGGTGGGTCCGGCAGCGCATTGGTGGCGCGCGCGCCCGCCGCCAGAATCCGGATGTTGTCCAGCCAAACGATGTTCGTGGTGCCCCGCCCGGTCGAGCCGGCAAACCGGATCACCGTGCCCGTCGAGGCATACGACGAAATGTTGAACGAGGCCGGGAAATAGGAGCCGTCGTTCGTCGCCCCGCCAATCCGGCCCACCTCCGTGAAGGTGGCGCCGTTGTTGGCCGAGGCATAAACCACCACGTAGTTTGTTGCCCGCAGGCCTGTGCGCCGGTAATCGAACGCCACCGACACGTTGGTATAGCCCGCCAAACTCGCCGCGCGCTGCACGGCGGTCGTACCCACCGTGCGCAGGGCGTAGGTCTGCCCCGGCACCGAGCCGTTGTCCACCGCGATTTGGATGTTACCGCTCTGCGGATTGCCGTCTTCCCCCACTTCCGTCCAAGGACCGGACCACGCCACGTTGCCATCGCTGTTGTCATATTGGCGCAGATCGAATTGGTCCAGGAAGACATTGGTGTGCAGGAACGGGCGGTACAACTTGGCCGTGCCGTTGGAATAGGTCATGCCGGCGGGCAGCAGGTCCTCCAGCCGGATGCCCGTCTGCGCCACCGTGCCGGTGTTGCTGATCTGAATGGTGTAGACCACGCTGGTGCCAACCACCAACAGGTTGGTGGTGCCGGACGTTTTTTGCAGCACCACGCCCGCCGTGGCCCGGATGGCATTGGTCACCGGATTGGATTCGACGGGCTCGCGCTGCTGGTCGGCGGAGGTTTGCGCCCGGTTGACCACCTGCGTGGCCAGCGGCGGGCTCAACACCGTGGCCGAGAAACTCACCGTGGCCGTGCTGCCCGGCATCAGCGTCAGGTTATCCACCAGATTCGGCGGCGGCTGGCCGGCCACCGCCGCATTGCTGCTCACCAGCGTGAAGGTCACATCGTCAAAAAACACATAGTCATCGGCCGCCATGGCGCCATTGGCTTGGAACCGGATGGCCGTATTGGTCGAAATGTAAGCGCTGACGTTGTAATTGGTGGCCAGGAACGACGTGTCCGTCAGGCTGCCCGGCGCCGCACCTGCCAAGGAGGCCAATGTTGTGGAGGTGGCCCAATTGTTCGTTGAAATCAACACCGTTACCGCGTCGCCGCTCTCCATGCTGACCCGCCGGTAGCGGAAGCTCAACGTGGCGCTCGTGGCGCCGGCCAAGTTTGCCGCGCGCGTGGCCGCACGGTTGGCATTGGCCACTTGCAGCACGTAAACCTCCGCCGAGTTGGTCATGAAGTTGCCCAGCACTTGCACGTTGCCGCCCGCCACGCCGTCGCTTTCGCCGCTCTCCACCCACGGGGTCAGCCAGGGAATTGTGCCATTGCTGTTGGTGTACGTTCGCTCGTCAAAGCGGTCCATCACCGTGTTGGTGCGCGCGCCGGAAACCGTCACCACCGTGCTGTTGGGCACATATTCCAGGCCCAACGGCAGCTCGTCCTGAATGCGCAGCCCCGTGTAGGCCACCGCGCCGGTGTTCACCACCTTGATCGTGTAGGTCAGGTTGCTGCCCGGCTCCAGGATGTTTGTCGTGTTGACGGCCTTATTGATGGTCAGCCCCCGCACGAGGATGTTGGTGGTCGAGCCCGTTGTCCACGTGCCGTTGGTGCCACCCACCGTCGCGTTGTTGTGGATGTAGCCGGTGAAGTCCGCCGGCAGGTTCGTCACGATCTGCGTGACGTAGCGCACCTTGGTGGTCGTGCCGATCGCCACGGTGCCGACATCGTAACCGCCCTCGTCAAACGGGAAGCGCGTCAGCTTCGGCGGCAGGCTGTCCGGAATGATGTTGGTCACGCCGGCCACCGCAATCATCGCGCTATTGCTCACATAGGTGGTCAGGTTGGTTGGCAGGTCGTCTTCGAAAATCACGTGCGAGGCCGAGGCAAACCCCACGTTCACCACGTCAATTTCGTATTCGAGGCTGTCGCCCGCGTCCGGGAAGCCGTTGCCGTTGACGTCAATCAGCAGCGCCGCGTTCTTGCGCGACACCACCGCCGGATAGGCCGGAATCGCGTAGCCCATGTCAAGGTAGGGATTACCGGTGCCCGCATATTGCGGGTCCACGCCCCACGCCCCCAGCACCACCGTGCCGTCCAGCGTGTAGTAGCGCAATCCCGTCTGGTCGTTATCGGAGTTATCCCGCAGCGCCACCACTTGCAGCGCCGTCAGGTTCGTCGCAAAGTCGTAGTGGTTGCCGTGCGGATCCACGAGCGGGCCCGTCAGCGGGTCGCCGTCCAAGTCCACATACAGCGTGGTGTTGCTCAACGCCGACACCCACACCGGGCTGCCGTTGTCACCCGTGCCGGTGGAGCCATACCCCGGCCCCCAGCCCACCAACCCCGCCGTGGTCATCATCTTCTTCGGCACGAGGCTGATGCCCCAGTCATAGGCCTGGCAAGTCCCGCTGGTGTCAAAGATGCTCACCCCGATGAACGGCTGCCCGTCCGCCGTGAACAACCGCGCGCCGCTGTTCACCGGCATCCGGAACGGCGCGCCCGTGGTGTTGGCCGCAATGGGAATCGAGCTTGTGCTGGTGGCCGTCACCACCGTCACCGTGATGGCCGTGTTGTTGGGGTTAAACAGATACACATCCGCCGTATATGTGGCCGACCGCGAACAAACCGGCGTGAAATAATCGTTGTCCCACTGGTTCTCCGGCCACAAATCAAACCAGCGCGTTTCGTAGTTCGAGCCAATGTCGCCCGTCACCAGCGTGCATTGGAACGGCTGGTTGCCCCGCACCGTGCCGCCCGCCTTCACCCCGCTATTCACCGTGTACGGCTCGCCCTGGTCCAGATATACCGTCGTTTCAAAAATGCCGTCGCCGTCCGCGTCAATCTCCACGCGGGTGTTGTCATAGTCGCCCATGATATACAGCCCCGAAGAGCTGAACATCTCGTTGGTGTGCGCGCCCACCCCCGTGCCCTCGCCCACCGGCACCCGGTACAGCATCCCGTGCGTGCCAATGTCGCGCACGCCCACCGCTTCCGCGATCACTTCCCCCGGCTCCACCGGATACATCGCCCGCGTCACCGCAATCGGATACGTGGAGGCCAGCTTGTCCCGCCCGTCATACTCAATCGTCACGCTGTTGCGCGTCACGTCAATCACCGCCGAGAGCTCAATCACCGACCCCGCCATCAATACGTCATCCGGGAAACCCGGCGGATACCCGTTGCTCGGATCCCCGTCACCCCAAATCTGCGTCGAAAGCTGCGTCGGCGACGTCAGATCGGCCTCATACCCGTCTTCCCAGTGGTCGTAGTAAATCACCGTGTTGTCCGACCCCACCGCGATGCCAATGATGGACTGCATCTCCGTGCCGATGTTCGGCCCGAAGGAATCAATGATTTTCAACGACACTTCCACGTCGTCTTCCGGCAGCGGAATGAAAAACGTCTGCAGAATATGCGCCGCCGAGGCCAGCGAGGCCGATAGCACCAGCGCCAGCGCGGACGTTACCCACACCGTTTTGTTAAATCGTGTCTTCATAATCCCATTGAATCGGTTGACCTTTTGGGGCACACCGATATTTCTGCTAATCTGGAACAATTTATCGGCATAATTTGTACAATAGGCAAGCTTATGCCAATAAAACTACCAAAAACTTTCCGAAACCGCTGTTTTCCTTTCCGAAAAACGGTTTTCTTAATCAAATCTTAACAATTTAACGCCCCCCTATACCGGCCCCGCCGTGGCCACTTATAGAAAACCGCACGTGTGCCTCGCACACCGCTTACGCAATTTGTTTATAGCCGCTTGGCTGTTCCGTACCCTTGCCGACCCGAATTGTAATCCCCAGCAAGCTGTCCTTTGCCCCGCCCCAACGAATCCGGCTACCATCTGCCATCCCCATTCTGTTTCTTTGCAGCCTTGGCGGCTTGGCGAGAACCGTTCCCCACCTTTCGCTTGCGTTCTTTTGCGTCTCTCGCGCCGCTTGCGTTAACGCCCCCGGCTGTTTTCCCCTCCCCAACCAAGCACGAAGCACAAAGAACCAAGCACCACTACCGATAAACCTCCCGCCGATGCCCGACCTTGACCACCCACACCGTCTTTTCTTCATCTTGGATCGAATACAAAATCCGATATCGCCCTTGGCGGATTCGATAGTATTCCTGGCCCGTAAGCTTTTGGACTCCGCGCGGTCGTGGCTCTTCCCCCAACCCCCGTATGGCCTTCACGATTTTTTGAACATCCGCCTTGGGCAGCGCCAATAAGTCCTGCTTCAAGACCGATTGCCGCAGCAACACTTCATATTTTGCCATGACGCTTGAGGTCCTTGAGGGCGTCTTCGAAGGATATCAGCGGTTCCCGCGCCCGTTCTTTGAACGCGGCGATGTCTTCGGCATCTTCAGCCAAGCTGATGGCTACCGCCTCGTTGACCAAAGCCGATATCGAATACTCCGTCTCGGCGGATTTGATCCGCAACGCCTTGTGCAGGTGCGGGTCAAGGTACACAGTAGCTCTTTTCGGCGGCAAAGTTGGCATCTCATCCTCCATCTTGGGCGACACTATAACGTCATAACGTCATAACGTCAATCTCTTCTTCGTCCTATTCCCGCCGTTTTGTTTTCCGGCCTGAATTTTCCCAATCCCGCCGCCGGCACAGCGGCGGCCCCCCCCCTCCGACCTAACCCATCTACTTTCCTTTGTGGTCTTGGCGTCTTGGCGAGAAGCTTTCCCCGTCTTTCGGTTGCGTTCTTTTGCGCCTCTCGCGCCGCTTGCGTTGACGTCTCTGGCTGTTCCACCTTCACCCTGCCACCATCTCCCCTTTGCGCTCTTGGCGTCTTGGCGAGAACCTGTCACTATCTTTCGCCTGCGCTCTTTTGCGTCGTTTGCGCCGTTTGCGTTAATGCCCCGGCTGTTTTTCCCTCTCCAACCAAGCACGAAGCACAAAGAACCAAGTACCGCGTTGCTACACGTTGATATGCGTGCGCAATTTTTTCAGCGCCACGGCGCCTAGGGCCAGACGATGGCCGCTGGACTGGAAAATTAGCCGGCTGACGCCATCATCACCCAGCCGCACCATCTTCACCTCGGTCACATTGACGATCGTGGAGCGGTCCAGCGCCCGGAAGAGTTTGCGCGGCAGCATGAACCGCCACTCGCGCAGCGGGCGGTTGTGCAGGAATTCGCGGCCGTCGCGCACCAAAACGCGCGTATAGACCCGCTCGCCCACGATGGCTTGCAACTCCCGTACGCGGATCATGTGGCGATCATCCCCCACCTTGAAGCTCTGCATGTCGTCCGGATCAAGCCCGCCACCTTGCTCCTGCGCCGCAAGGCGCTCCCGCAGCCGGGTGAGTGCCCGCGCCAAGGGTTCCTCGCTGACAGGCTTGAGCAGGTAATCCACCGCGCCCACCTCATAGCCCTTGATCGCATAGTGCGGGTGCGAGGTGGTGATCACGACCAGCGGGCGGCGTTCCGCCAGTTCCAGCGCCTTGAAACCCTTTTGCCGGCCAAGGTGAATATCGAGAAAAACCGCGTCGGGCTGCTCTTCGTCGAGGAGTTCCACCGCTGCGTCCAACGTGGGCGCCTCGCCCACAATATCCACATCGCCGTGGTCCTCCAGCAGCGTTCTGAGATTCAGCCGGTCAATTTCCGCATCTTCGATGATGAGAATACGCATAGGCGGTGCACATTATCAGCTCGGCCCCGCCCATTCCACCCGGAAATGTGCGCCGCCAGTGGGCCGGTTTTGCGCCTGCACCCACCCGCCCAGCAACCGCACGTTGGTTTGCACCACATGGAGCCCCAGTCCCGCGCCGTGCTCCAAATCGGCCACGGCTGGCGAGCCTGTGGTGAAGGCCTCAAACGTGCTGCCCACTTCGGCCGGCAGGCCCGCGCCTTCATCCAGCACGTCGCAGGCGAAAAGGTCCGGTGTGTGGGTGAACTGCACCGTCACCGCGCGCCCGGCCGGGGTGAACTTCACCGCGTTATGCACGAGGTTGATCACGATTTGCGCCAGCCGCACCGGGTCGCTCTGCCGCGTTTTTCCGGCCAGCGCGCCGGACTCCCAGCGCAACTCCACCTGATGCGCCTCGGCAATCGGCTGCAAAATATCGCGCATTTGCTGTGCCCATTCGGCAAGGTTCACCGTACGCCAATGCACCCGCGGCTGGCCGCCTTCCGTGGCCGAAATATCCAGTACGTTGGTCAGCAGCAGGTTCAAGTGCCGCCCGCCGGAACGGATTTGTTCAAGCATCCGCAGAAAATCTTCCGGCAGGCCGCGCCGCTCGCCCAGCCGCACCATGGCTTGCGACAACCCCACCAGCGCGCTAAGCGGCGTGCGGATTTCGTGGCTCATGTTGGCCAGGAACAGCCCCTTGGCATAGTTGGCTTTTTCCGCGGCCTCTTTGGCAATCAAGAGTTCCTCGTGTTTGGCTCGCAGAGCCTCTTCAGCCTGCTTGCGTTCGGTGATGTCGCGGGTGACGCCGTGGAGTTCGATGCGGTCGGTTTTTGGATTGCGCCAGAATCGGGCAATGACTTCAGTGTAGATGACTGAGCCATCTTTGCATGGTTGGGTGGCTTCTTCAGTGAAGAAGCCGGAGAATTCCCGTCCCTGTTCGCGCATCTCGCGGCAGACCGCGTTGACGGTATCGCGGAATCTTGTGACCTGCTGGGGGATCACTGAATCCTCGAAGGGGGCGGCCATGATTTCTTCGGGGGTGTATCCACGGGGATTGATAACAGCAGGGCTGACGTAGGTGTAACGGAAGGTTTCGGTGTCCAGGATCCAGACGACGTCTTTCATGGTTTCGGTGAGAAAACGATATTTCTGCTCGCTTTCGCGCAAGGCTTCTTCGGCCCGCTTGCGGTCGCTGATGTCGCGTGTCACCCCGTGGATTTCCACCCGGCCGTTGTTCGGATTCTGCCAGTAGCGCACAATCGCCTCGGTGTGCACAAAAGTGCCATCCTTGCGCGGCTGCAGCACTTCCTCCGTGACGAACGAACTGAACGGCTGCCCGCTGGAACGCAGGATTTGGACCAGCCGTTGCGTTTCGGCGCGGATATGTTTGGCTTGCTCGGGCGTCATGGCCGCATCCAGCGGCTCGGCCATTACTTCATCCGGCGTATAGCCACGCAGTTTTTCGACGGATGGGCTCACGTACAGAAAGCGCAAGGTCTCCGCATCCAAAATCCACACCACATCCTTCATGTTTTCTGTCAGCAGGCGGAATTTCTGCTCGGCGGCCAAAAGAGCGTCCTGTGCCAAACGCTGCGCAGTGATGTCGCGGACCACCACCAGATATTCAGCCGTGCGCCCCACATCCTTGGGCAACGCCGCAATCGCCAACTCAAACCAGCCCAACCCCGTGGACAACGGCAGCGAATACACGCTGCCGCGGTGGCTGCCATGGGCGACTGCTTCGGCCAATGCTTCCACAATGACGTCCGCCGCCTCCGGCGGCAATGCTTCACGCACATTTTTGCCCAAAAACATGGCCGGCGACGCATAAAGGATATTAGGGGTGGCCGCATGGAACTCCAAGATGACGCCCGCGGCATCCACCCGGAAAATCAAGTCGGGAATGGTGCTCAACATGGCTTCCAGCCGCTGTTGGTTTTCCTGCAGATTCAGGTTGGCCTCGGCCAGCTCGCGCATGGCCGCGCTCACTTCCGCGGTGCGCTCTGCCACCTGCTGTTCGAGTTCAGCAGTGTGTTCCCGCAGCAATGCATCGGCTTGGGCTTGGGCCAATGCTCGGTTAACCTGCTCTTGCCGCAACCGGTCGGCCATGGCCGCCTGAAAGAGGAAAAATCCCACCAACAACCCGACAGTCGGCAACATATTGGTTGGCGCCACCGTAGGCCACCAGTGCCAATCCTGGCCGAATTCCAGCACCACCAGCACCCAGAATATCCACCACGCCAAAACATAAAAACGTGCCGTACGGTTCCCGCGCTTCCATGCCATCATCCCAATCGCCAGTGACCCCGCCCCTGCCACCAGCGACACCACATCCATGACCGCCTGTCGCAACGGGAATGGCCCCGCCGCCAGCCAAACGACCAACACCACCACCCCCGCCATCGTCCACCGCAAACCGCGGTCCACCCGCGGGGACTCCTTCGCCAGCGAGAAAAACCACCGCAGATAGGCCAACAGCGCCAGGATCGCCAACCCGTTGAACACCAAATGTCCGTTGTACATTACGTAGCGCCATCCCGGCCATCCCCAGTGCCGCCAATGGCCCGAGGTGCCCACCAGCACCAGCCACACCATGACCGCACTGGCCGCATAGGTCAAAAAGCCCCAACTACGCGTAAATACCGCCTGCAAAATCCCCAGCGCGCCCAGCACCGCGAACGCCCCAAGGCAAAAATAGACGAACGCATCCTCCATTTCCGCCCAGCGCAGATAGGCCGCCGGTGAAAACACGCTGAACCGGACATCCATCTGATTGTCTGAACGCAGCCGCACATAAACTTCCACGGTTTCAGCAGGCGCCAGTTCCACCGATATCACTGGATTGTGGCGATTCACCGTTCCGGGCCCGCCCCGCGCATAGCGGATGCCGTCCGCCACATGCGTCACATCGCCCCCCGCGCGCACCACATAC
>Ga0116189_1003565_pt1 | contig 11139 bp, 16 predicted proteins | sample AD_JPNTR3_MetaG_FD_89895 | JGI IMG/M metagenome (GOLD analysis project Ga0116189, IMG submission 89895) | Active sludge microbial communities of municipal wastewater-treating anaerobic digesters from Japan - AD_JPNTR3_MetaG | ecosystem: Engineered > Bioreactor > Anaerobic > Digestate | place... | reverse complement strand
CTTGTTGCTTTTTGTTAGGATATATTCTATATTTATAGGCTCTTAATATTGTTTTCAAGTATTTCACCTACCTTTCTAATTTTATTATAATATTATATTTATATTTTGTCGAGCCCCAATTCATCTCCCACTTAAAGAAGTGGGAGTATTCTTGGTGATTTAAAAATAAAAATAAAAAAGAACCCGACTAGGGTTCTTCTATTTCTAATAATATTTTAAATTGACTGTATAAATCTTCTAACTTTTGTCTAATACCTTCATTATTCGGATTAGCATGATAAGATAATATATCCATATCGATTTTCCATAATAAAGTAGCAACATGTTTTTCTTTGTAGGTTAATGTTTTATTTATATTTAGTTGATTTTTTTCAATTATGTCTATATCTTCTGTGGTAAGATTATCTTTTCTTGATAAAAAATAATAGGTTAGTAATTTTTCGGCGAAATTATCATCTACGAAAGGATATTTTGCCGCTATAGATTTCTCAATTAACTCATTTGCAACCAACATATCATTATAAAATTCTTCCGAAAATCCTTCAGGAATATTATTTACTGTAGTAACGTCAGTATCGCTGGCCGTATTATTATCTCCACATTCCATATTATCTATTTGTGTACTACAACCAACTAATGCCAAAGATAAACACAATATCAATATTATTATTTTCCTCATTTTACCACCCTCCTTGCAATTATAATACTACAATTATAGTATGTACGCAAGGAAATTATTTTATACTTTATATTTATATTATGAAAACAATACCTCCTACAAAAATTAAAGGGTGGGGAAGACGTAGGAGAAATCTTGTCGGCAAGTTCATGACGCTTACCTATCCCCACCCAATATAAACTATATATTACATCTTACAAACACATTACTACCATCACACATAGTCAACGTTATATCTTCCGCATTTAATGTAGGAGCAAAATCATCTCTGTATATTGCTACAATACCATCTTTTTTAATTGTTATATCTTCATATCCTAACTCATGTTCTTCATCAGTGGATTTATGTCCAAATTTATAAGTATTGTCTTTGAAATGTATAAACTCAAACTCTGGATACCGCACACATGTATTAATTGCCTTAGTATAAATACTCACCCATACATCTTTGCCACACAATTGTTGCATAGCACCTTCAAACTCACCATACATTATAAAACCTCCATAATATTATTAGGATATGGTTGCAACCAAATTTATCCTGTTAATCATATTATAGAGGTTAATGTTAACTATAGTCAACAATAGTTAACCACTATATATGTTCATAATAAGTCAATATGTTAAAATAGCAAATAATATCTACTTATTTCTTTCGTTTTCTAAATATTGGGTTAAAATAAATCTTACCAAATCAGGAAGTGTCATACCTTTAGATTCTGCAAGTTTTTCATATTCTTTTTTAAACTTATTTGTAACCCTAATGGCAATTAATGCTTTCTGTTGTCTTTTTTCTGCCACAATACCATCCTCCCCAAATAATTATAACATATGTAATAGGGGAGTGTAACACATTATTATAATACCACATATAATAATATAATGTCAATAGTTATATTTATATTTTAATAAAATGAGTGTTTGATATTATAAATCACTTAAAGTTTTATTTTCAACTTGTTTAATTCCGTCTTCATTGAAATATTTCGCTAATTCTTCATCAATTTCTGTGTCATTATATAAACTTACCATGTTAGTAGATTCCCATCCGACTATATCTTTAATTACATCGGCAGGAATATTGGCTTTACACAATGCGGTAGTGAAATAATGTCTATTACAATGCCAATACCAATCTATACCAAGAATTTGTGAAAATGTATTTGCCCAAGAATTAAGTGTAGACACACCTGAAGGTTTCCAAACACCATTTCTTTTGTTCCAAAATAATTCTTCTCCTTCGATACCTAATTCTTTACGTTGATCCATCCACAAATCAAAGTAGGGTTTGAATTTATTAACCAAAACATACCTGTATATCATCTTACCTTTAGAGCCTCTACCTTTAGTTTTAATTTTTTCAGGGGTTTTATATAGAGCGTTATATATAATATTTTCATCCGCAAAATAACTTGTCTTAAATCTCAATAATTCAGATTTCCTTGCACCACTTGCCACAACTAGGGCTACCGCACAGGCTTGTTGATATTTTTTATTATCTACAAGATAATTCAATAAACTATCTACTTGTTCGTCAGAAAGCACAGTTTTTTCTCTTACATCTTGTTTAGGTGGGGCAGGTATTTTATTTACTATATTTCTAAAATTAGGGTATTCCTCATCTAACATTGATTCAATAAAATTAGATAAACTACTTATGGCAGATTTCATTCTTCTAATTCTGTTAGAACTATTACCTAATTTATTTAACATCCAATTTTGGTAACGCATTATATCTTTTTTAGTAAAATCTATAAAATATTTATTTTCATTATTTTGTAAATTCCAAATCCAACAAATTTCAATATCATTTTTATATCCATTAATAGTTTTAGGAGATAAGTCTTTGCTTTGGCAATACTCAACAAAATCACGTAAAAGAAATTTATTTTTATCTAATACTTTTTCCCATAATTCAGAGGTTACTATATTGTGTTGTACAGTTTTTCTAGCCATTAGTTCTCACCTTCTTCAACCGTAAAGTAGGGTAGGGGTATTCTACTCTACCCTTGAAACAAATAGAGTAGGGGAGAGACCTTCCACTCAAAATCAAATCACCATTCAGTACTAACCCAACTCCACTTTAACACTTGTTTTTATTCCCCTTTTCTTTAATGCTTCTATCATCCACCTATCTAACAATCCATCACTTAATTCAGTTTTAGTATTAGTGATATATGGTCTTTTAATTGCCTCCCACGCTGGCCCAAATAAACTTCCTGTTTTACCTTGGTCAATAAAATAAGGCAACATATCCCTTACATCATTAGGAGAATAATAACGAGAGCCATGTAAATATGTATCTGGATCATATTCCATTTTGTCGGAGTCATGATATATTTCTGCTTCAACCTGATTGCCTTTAATTATTGCTTTTTTAGTTGTTATAGATTCTCTTAATTGTCCAGTTGGACTAGCAGAGCCGTCATAATAATATGTTCTTGTTACTGCACCATATACATCCGTGTCTACATGCTCCCTTAATAGTTTATTAGCCTTTTCAGCTACTTCATTTATACAGTCACAAATAATTTGTAATAAAACAGTTTCTAGTTGAGAAAAAGATTTTACTGTTCTTTTTACCATAAATATCACCCACCTTTCAGTAGGGTAGGAGAAATATTATTTTACTACTTTCATCATTTCTTGTAATGATTTAAGTTTTTCTGGTTCAAATTTTTGAAGTTCTTTACTGGCGGTTTTTATTAATTTATTTATTTCTTTTACGTTCATATTCTTATCAATTATATTTACAAATTTATCTAATCCTTTTTTAACTACGCTCTCCATGCTATTTCCAATTTTAATCTTTTGACAAATACCATCCTCGACCATATCATAAATGAAATACTTTTCATCATCGTCTAAACACTTTAAAATATGCTCGACTATGCCTAATTCACAAAGAATATCATAGTCGCCCACTATATTTTCTTCGTCTAATTCAATATCTGTATAATTATTTATAATAGATATTTCAGTAAATAATTTTTTATTATAATAATCACATGCCAACATTCCATCTTCTTCATATAGAGAACCATCAATAATTTTATCACACATAATTTTCTTCTCAGCAAAAGAAAGATAAGACTTTATTTTTATCAAGTCGTTTAAAAGTTTATCTTGATTTAAATTTTCTTTTATCTCAATAACTTTCATATTATTCCTCCATTATTTATTTTAATAAATTATTAATACACCATATACCAATTCCAATAGCATCAGCTTCATCTTCACTAACTTCAATACCAAATTTATCCTTTACCATTTGAATAGTGTTAGCTTTTTGTTCTACTCTTTTTCTACCTTTAATTTTGCAATAAGCCTTCCACTTTGTAGGTTCTAAACATAAGAACGCTATGTTTCTTTCAAAAAGCACGGATAAAATTAACCCCTGAAGTTGTGAAAGTAAAGAATATATCTGATAATTACGTTGAAACTGAATTCCCTCAAACCCAACAAAACCTGGTTTTATTTCATCAATAAGATTTTTAATACTAAAATACATTTGGCACATTCGTTCCATTGGATTTTTTTCATTATGGTCTACTTCAATAATCCCATAATTTATTAATTTTTTATCTTCCCAAATCGAATAGCCTGTTATTTTAGTGCTTTGGTCAATTGCCAAAATTTTGATATTTTTCACCTCACAAAATTAATAGGGTGGAAGAGACACCTATTCTCAACCACCCATCCAACATTATGATAAAATACAAAATTGGTATTGATTTTAAGACTGTTCTTCTTTATATAAAGCCGGAGAAAAATATTCTACCCACGTAGTACCATTCCATATAAAATGTTTACCAGTATCAAATTCATAGAATCTGTCTCCTGGATATACATTGGTTGGTTTTTCATCATCTTCTAATCCATAAAAATGTTGTCTATGCGGAATCCTGCCAGTATTATGTATTGCCATATCTCATCACCTAACCTTTACGGCAAATAATTCCCTTGCCAATTTTCCCATCTTTTAATTTACGAATATAATCATAATACTCTTTACATTTAGTAGTACATTTTTCACAAACTGAACTTTCAACACATTTATAATTCTTTTGTTTAGATTGTTGTGCTATATTAGATTTTTTCTTTTTACCCATGTAACCACCTTAAATTTTGAAATAAAATAAGTATTTGATAATAAAATAAGGGTGAGGCAGAAATAAGTCCTACCCCATCCCTAATATATTATATTATTATTTTAACTAGCTTCACAAACTACTGCAACAGTATCAACCAACCCACTATCTGTATGTTCAATTGTAATATAAGCAGAACCATCTGTAACATACGCAATTTTTCCAGCAGCATTCACAGAAGCAACTCCAGGAGCCGAAGACTCAAATGTACAATCAGCATTATCAAGAGTTACAGGAGCATACAAACCCCCACGCAACCCATATACGGTAAGAGTATATTCTTCACCACTATCTAGTTCAATTTGTCCAACGTCAGCAGCAATACCAGAATAATTTACAACTCTTGAAACGGGTATAATTTTCTTATATCCGTAGACACCATCATCGTCAAGAATCTTACCTGTCATACCAGAAGTGCTTGGAGAATCTGATGCCAACGGCATTTCAAAGTTACCAGACGGTTTAAATGCAGGGAATATCCACTGTATTCTTTCCTTTTCACCATCTTTATCAAACACCTTAACTTCCATTACTAATTCATATGATTTCGGGAAACTATCACCGTCTACAGTAATCATATCAACAGTTTCATTATACTGATAAGTTACTTTTACTTTTTGGTTAGCATATGACGCACCTAACGAAAAATCACTTCCAGTAAAAAGCTTAGTCACTATAGATTTGTCGGGAAGTTGAACATATGCTTTTGTTCCAGCAATAGGCGTTTGAAGATTAACGCTACCACTACCAGAGCCATCAAGTGTAACGTCTTCCTCGAACACATAAACATTAGAAAGTTTATTTTGAATGGTTTGCCCCATCTGGATTGCAAAAATTGCAGGTTCATACCTAGCATCTTCTAATGTTATTTCACCAGTTCTACCATAGTTGTATGTAAATAAAAGTTTGTGAAACTCTCCACCCCTTATTTCTGTCTCCTCAACATTAAATGCTATATTAGAATTAACTAATGTTTTACTTTTCATTACTATTGCATCTAATACGGGGTCACGGAGAAAACATTTTGCAACAGTTGTAATAAATTGGTCTTGATTTACGCCCATGTTGATACCTACCTCCAATTCTTATTATTTTCCTTTAGCAATTTGATTCATTTTTACATCAAATTCCTGCTTATTCATTAAAAGATTTGAATAATCAGGTTCGTCACTTATATGAGAACGCCAATGGGGAATAGGTTCCTTGAATGTAACCATTCCACTACTTTCGGCGGTTTTATAAATTTGGTAATCAGTTATTAAGTCTAGTCTTGCTAGTTCTCGTCTAAATTGATATATTGTCATTTCTTTGATTGGTTTATATGATTCAAATTGCATTTTACATTTATAGGATATAACCTGATCTTCAATACTACCTTCTAAATAACCCTGTTTTTTAGCAAGAAACTCCATATTTTTTTGTAATTCTTTTTGTAAATCTGGATGAAGTTTATTATCTATAATAGGAATAGCATTTTGATTAAGAATAATTATTTTAATTTTATCAAAATCATGCTCATTCAATAAAATAAATTCTTCTCCTAGTTTTACATAAAGGAATATCTTTTCATTATTATCAACAATTAATTTAAAATCTTGTTCTTTTAAAATATACTTAAATAGTTTTTGAAATTTAGTTAAGATATCTGGATAGACTTGTTTTTGATTTTCATCAACAATATAAGGTAATACATATATAAGAAATCTTAAATAACTCATTTTGATTATTTTGGGATCAGGTATTTGATTTTTATTGAAGAGTAATATAGAAATTAATTCTTCAAACAAATCATAATCAGACATTAAAAAAGGGTATAGTTTTACACCCTTATAAACTTGATAATCATCCCATAATATATTTAATTTACCCATAATCATTGCGTCCTTGTTTTGAAATTCACCTGATAGCCTGCGAAACTATTGTTCCAGTTGAAGATTCTAATCGAATCAGACAATTGAAGTTCTCCAATACTACCTATATCATATCCATTAAAATTTTTAAGTATTTCATGAAGTAAAACCAATGGTCTTTGGTTTTCTTCTAAATCCCAAATACTATTATGAACTATTATTTGGAATGAAATTATGACTTCTGATATATAAATATTGTTAGGTTTTAGTAATGGGGTAAAAAATCTAATTTCAGACCTTACATCATCAACAATATTATCATTAAAAGGAGTTTTAAATATTTTTTGTTCTGATTTAGGATCAGAACCCTTTCCAACTAATTTAATAATATCCTGTAAAGACACATCTGCTTGTGATAAAGCATCAGGAGTATTATAATTAATAAGTTTTAATATATCTTTACATTGTATTAGTTTATTACCAATGTTTGAAAGAATCCTACCAACTTCAGATAATGTAATTAATTCTGACACTTTATCACCTCCTAAAATAGACTAATAATTTTAATCTGGTGAGTATCGAAAACGCTACCATCTTCAGTATAACTACCTTTTACTGTTACGTATTTATTTTTATAACTTGGATTACTTGTCGCTGTTAGAGTTATAGAATTACTATCCTGACTAGCAATTGTAAGATAAACATTACTACTGCCATCGTCATTACTTAATGTCCAATTCACTCCTTTGGTTTCATCAATTACTCCATTGTTATATACTAATGCTTCAAGCGTAATATTATTGGATAAAACTACAGTTGAATCACCGTACACATCTACAGTAAATAAATCCTCAACAATTTCTTCAACCGACAAATCAATATTGGCTGTCACAGTTGGGTCACTTTCTAAACTAACTGTAATAGTACACTCACCAACAGCAATAGATGTAATAATACCATTTTCTACGGTTGCTATTTCGTCATTACTAGATTCGTAGATGAGTGGGGGAGTAGGGGAGATAATATTGTCATCAGCCAACACTTCAGCATTTAAAGTTAATGTATTGCCCAATATAAGTGATAAGTCTGTACCATTAAGTATATTGATAGTGTAGGTTGGTAAAACTTGTTGTTCACTACAATGCTCAAGTTCAAGAATAATTAATCCTGGTTTTCTAACACGATTTATGTCTATTACTTTATAATTATCTTGAATATTATTACTATCATAAAGTTTATATATATCGTCACGTTCAATATTTCTTGTAATATCCGTATCTGGAATCAATATCATCATACGGCTATTTGGAACAGTTAAATATTTATTACTATCTACACCCATTCGTGTTAGAGCTATACTGTCAAAAACCACATATGGAATTTTCGTAGGTATAGGAACAATGCCTGATTTATAAAAAGTTAATACATTATCGCATTCTAAAATAATTCCTTTTGTTTGCATTTGACAATCTATATCTAATTCAGAAACTAACCATGTTGTATTATTCCAATCAGGGACTACTACAATATCACCAACACTAAAACTTTCATTAGGTTTGGAAAGCATTTTCTTATTATTTTTTTCTGTAATTAAATGAACCTTTTTACTAACACCATTTATAGTAACACCATAAAAGGAGGGAGTAGATTCAAAACTATATAATAAATCATTTTTCATTTGAGCCACGTCACGCTCTTTTTCCGTCAAAGAACTCTGCGCTATTTTTCTAAAAAGATCATACGTACCCAATTATCTCCCTCCTTATTTTATTGATTATAATTTAGTAAGTGTTGCACTATACCAACCATCCTCAGTCCATTTATTGACTGGTTTATCAGTTATATATATAGTATCATCAATTACAATTGCTGCCTTAGAAGCATTACAAGGAGTTGCGTATTGACCACCAGTAAAATTTGTTGGCTCCATAAAAGGTACTACACCTGCACCAGATGCACTAACTAATTCAACGGTTAATACTTTATCGATGCCATCTATATCTTCAACCGCTTCTAATATCTCAGCTGCTGTTGATACAGGGGAATAACCTGAACCTCCACTAAATTTATAAGTACCAATATAATCTTCCCCAACTACTTTATTCGCATCTTCAGAATCAAAACTAGCAGTAAAAGTTGCACCTTCTTTTGAATTAATTTTTCCAGCAACTAAAGTAACGGTATTTTTAGTAGCGTCTAAATCCCCTGCATCTAAACCACCAGATAATTCACCAGTAGTGACACCTACATCATCAGTAGCAGTAAATACACCAGCTTGAACTTCAGATGAGCTAATTCCAGTAATTGTACTTATTGTTGTTGCTAAATTCGCAGTAGTTATAGTAGCCTCGCCACCAAAATCAATAGTAATAACTCCTCCGTCTATAGATGCAGACCTACCACCAGTTCCAGAATCAATAAACACAACTTGGATACCATTTCCAGCAGTACCATCATAATCTCCACCAGCAGTTGCGGAAACCGAAATGGAAGGCGCAGGGCTTCCACCAGTTGCGGTTTCGATAGTTGTAGTGGCTTGTACACTAGCAGCTAAAGTACCTAATGTGATAGTAAGAACACTTTGGTTTAATTTTGCATCTAATGCTGTACCGCTTCCTCCTCCTGCTACAACTTCAACAGTATAATCATTTCCATCAGCACCAGCTTCGTCTACTTTAATCGTGATGTCACCAACCACAGATTCGGCAGCTATTGGTGTATTTGTTTTTAAATAAATTACTAAATTATTATCTGTTAATTCTGCTGATAAAGCTGAATTTGCTTTGCCTGGGTCTGCATACGTTACAGTCAAATCATTTCCCGTAAGACCAGGTGTAACCGATTCAAATTTTAGATTACTGTCTGGGGTTGAAAAGTTTGTACTAAGAGACGCTTTTTTCGCATTTACTGGTACATCTGCAAACCATTTTTTATGAAAAATAGTTAAACCATCAAGTGTATATCCCATGCCATACACTTCCTCTCTTTATATTTTTGTTATTTTAATTAAATCCTGAAAAATTATTAAATGTATAATCAACTACATAAGATTTTAGGGTTTTACGTGTTTCATTAACCAATCCAGTCAATTTTTCTATCAAGTTTGCCGGACTATGCAAACTATAATCTTTAGTCGAAATCCTATTTCTTAATTCTTTTTCCTTGTATAATTGTTTTTCTAACCATACAAGTTTAATCCCTTCTGCTAATATCCATTGTTCTTCTTCGCTTAAATCTTCATTAAATTGTTTTTCTTCATTATCAACATCTGTTAAATCTTTTGTACAAGATTTAAAATATAAAGTTTTTGCTTTGTTTAAAAATATCTGAAGTAATTCTTCATATTCTTCGTCTGTGAGTATAGATAATAAATTACTATCATCAAATAATATACTTGATTTAGTATAAATATCATTGTATGGGGTTGCCATCAATCATCGCCCCTTTATTTGGTAAATAAATCAGGGTTTCTAAATTGTTGTCTAAGAAAATTCATCTTACTATTGTCATTAAATAAACCTTTTCTATATAAAACATACCCGACTTCAACTATGGTTTCTGCTACTTCATTTGAATTTTTAACTTTATTTTCAAACTCTTCTATTGTTACCTCTTTAGAAAATAGTTTTTCAATATCAATAGGACTAATTTTCTTTTCGTTATAATAAATATTAGTTAAATTCAAATCTCTAATTACGTCTTCTAACTCTACTTCTGTGTCTACAATCACTTCTGTTATAGCCAATTTACCAGAAGTAAACAAAACATAGTTTTTACCATAGTAATTTTTTAATTCTTTAAAAGAAATCGTGACACTATCACCATATCCATTTAACTCATAAAAAAAACTTTGACCTCTCGTATCATTAATAATAAATTTCCCATCTACATTAGTCTGAAGCCTAACTCTAGCATGTTCTGGTATAAACCTATGTTTTGTTTTTTTGGTTTTTGGTTGATTAGGAATTTGCGACATTAATTCTATTTTTTGTTTTTTGAGTGCTTCAGCTACCGCTTTTGCGATTAAAGCATCAATGTCATCTTTTTTTTCAACCTTAATTTGATTTTCTATTATTTGTTCATTTTCATTTTTAACTTCTTTATCTTTTTTAACCCAACTAGGGTTTCCTCTTTTAGCCATATTCTAAAATACACCTCTTCTTAAATTCTTATTTTAATCGAGTAGGAGGGGATGATTAACCCCCGTCCTCTCACACCACCGTACGTGCCGTCCGGCATACGGCGGTTCGAAAAGATATTAATGGACTAATGAATATAATCATGGCACCATATCGGCGGCTACCAATTCAGGCAACTTATGTGTAATTATTTTCACACACCGATATGGGTTTACCCATACAATACTCATTGCCATCGTTTTGGCTTTTGGAAGACGTAAACGAAATACTCTGCACTCCCATGCTTCTTTCGGGTTCCACCCTATCCTCACACAGGTAGT
>Ga0116189_1003542_pt1 | contig 11183 bp, 9 predicted proteins | sample AD_JPNTR3_MetaG_FD_89895 | JGI IMG/M metagenome (GOLD analysis project Ga0116189, IMG submission 89895) | Active sludge microbial communities of municipal wastewater-treating anaerobic digesters from Japan - AD_JPNTR3_MetaG | ecosystem: Engineered > Bioreactor > Anaerobic > Digestate | place... | reverse complement strand
TAGGTCTATATATAATGCCCCTTGTTATTAAGAAAAAGAAAGAAATTATATGACACAATTTCCGCTTAACATTAAAAAAATTTATGAGGATGCTGACTTGCTGATTTTGGATAAACCTTTTGGGCTTGTCGTAAATCGTTCTAAAACCACAAAGGGAGAAACTTTGCAGGATTTTTTAATTAAATATTTAGGTTTGCCCTTGCCACCAACACAGGTTTCTTCCTTTACAGAAAATCAGGATGAGATATTTTTGTTACGGTCGGGACTTGCTCATAGGTTGGATAAAGATACATCGGGAGTTATTGTGGTCGCAAAGAATCCTCAGACGTTAATAAACCTAATGGATCAGTTTAAAAATAGGGGAGTGGCTAAAAGCTATATTGCTCTTGTTCACGGTAAGATAAAAGATCCTGTATTAGAAGTCTCTGCCCCTATTGGGCGGAATCCTAAAAATCGCTTTAGGTATGCAGTTGTTATGGGTGGAAAGGTTGCCCAAACGGTGATTAAGGTTCAAAAGATTTTGGCGGAAAAATATTCCCTTGTTTCTGTGGAGCCAAAAACAGGTAGAACGCACCAAATTAGAGTTCATTTGTCTGCTATAAATCACCCAATAGTTGGAGATGTTTTATACTCTCCCAAAAGTTTTAGATTAGATGACCACCAAAATTATGGCAGATTAATGTTACATGCTCATAGAGTAGAATTTATACATCCTTCTAATGGGGAAAAAGTAGCTTTTGAGGCAAATATTCCCTCTGAATTTGAAAAAGTACTTTAACAATAGTGTTGCAAAGCTTTCTTTTTTGCTACAATGGTTTTAATGCCTAAAAGACCTGCCTCTGCAAGTAGCAAAAGAAGAACAAAAAAAACCTCCCACAATTTTAGGCAATACTTCTTACTTTTAGGAATATTCCTACTATCAATGCTTTTTTTGAGCGCCTACTCCTTTATTAGACACTTTGAAAAGGCTCGCATTTTTGCTGATTCAAGTGACAGTTCGGGCATATTTTCATCGGCTGCTTATTCGGTTGCTTTTATTGTTCTTGAAGATGACTTTTTAACTATTCCCCCCAAAATAAAGGAGATAAAAATACTTTATATAAAACAAAATTCACCAAATAGCTTTTTTGTAAATATTCCTGTTAATTATGGTTTTGATATGCCAGGTAAATACGGGGAAGAGTCTTTTTCATCTGTTTTAGCCCTTGGAATGCTTGATAATATTGGTGGAGAACAAACTTGCTCTGCCACATGTTTTCAAAATAGTATGCTTTATGTTGAGTCTGCCCTAAAGTTACTAACTGGATATTCGTTGGATAAATGGGTAGTGGTTGAGCCCGAGATTCAGGATTATGTAGAGAATTTGGTTTTACAAGGGGATACACTTAGATTCTTAGATAAGAAAAACATTAAACTTCTGTCTAAATCTATGCGAACCAATTTTACAGTTTCTGAATTCTTTACTCATTATCATAACCTTAGAGCTTTAAAGACTAGAGATTTAAGAATTATTAGTTTTTCTTTGCAGGAGGTTTTGGATAGTAATTTGAGGGAGTTAAATTATAATTCTAATATTTCTTCGCAGGAGCTTTCCTTGGCAATACTAAATGCTACGAAATCCTCGGGTGTTGCTTCCTTTGGCGGTAGGGTAGTTAAAAATGTTGGTGGTCATGTTATATCTGTTGAAAATGCTCAAAATATTGAAGAAACGACCTACATGATCACTGATAATCCTGAAAGTTATGTCGCACAGTATCTATCCAATTTTTTTGCTATCTCTAAGAATTATTCAAAGAAGCATTCACCTATAAATGACCCTGCAATCTCTAGAGCAGACGTTACATTAGTTATTGGGCTTGACTTTCTTGAGAATTATTAAATAATAGATCAGGTAGCTTTGCTATAAGTAAACCCATCTCCACCTTTTATGTATAGTTATGTCGTTTTTGGACCTTTAATTTTTGGGTTAGGTATAATCCTTATTTTTATTGCTAGTCGCCTGAAAAAAGGCTCTTCTTCTGGGTTTTCTGTAATGGAAGAACCCCAGATTTTGGAAATAAAAGTCCCAAGAGTGGATGAGGAAGAAGATCATTCCCCGCAAGCTTCTTCTCTTTTGGCGGAAAACATGTTTGCTTCTTTACACGGATTACTCAGAGAAGATGCCTCTGCACAGGAGCATTTTTCCTTTGAGATAGTTTCTCACGGGGAGGGAGGTATTCATTTTTATGTTGTGCTCCCTCAAAGAGTAGCCAAGTTTGTGGAAAGCCAGATTTACGCACAGTACCCTCGCTCGTTAATTAGAGAAGTACCAGACTATTGTGATAGTCTTTCGTCCACCATGAGTTATGACCTTGTAAGTTTAGGACTTTCCAAGGATGATTTTTTCCCTCTAAAATCCTTTAGAGACTTGGAGGTTGATCCCTTATCTGGAATAACTTCGGTTTTGTCTCATGCAAAGCCAAATGAAACAATTGGAATTCAGATTGTTGCCAAGCCTCGCCCCGATAATTGGCAAGCAGATGGTTATAAATACGCTAAAGCAGTAAGGGATGGTGTATCTACCAAAAAATTTAGCGCCTCTGATGAAGTAAAATCTATTTTGAATACATTCCTGTCCGAGATTGGTGCTTTAATTATTGATATTGCCACAGGATTTTTTAGAAAACCAGAGGAGGCCACCTACTCCAAATCTCAATTGAGTACTCCGATTGTAAAGCTTTCCCCAACTCAGGATTTGGAGCTTAAATCCATTGAAAATAAGCTTTCCAAGCTGGGTTTTCAAGTTCAAATTAGGGTATTATCTACATCAGAAGATCCCATAACTGCTGAAACCAATATGAGGTCTGTGATCGCTTCTATGAAGCAGTTTTATACTGCAACAACAAATGGTTTTGTAGTTAAGAGCCATTTTGCTGGAAAGGAAAAGGAGCTAAGTAACTTTTGCGCAAGAGTTTTGGATGAATCTAATTCCTTTACTTTGAATACAGAAGAATTGGCGGCTGTCTTTCACTTACCTTCTTCCTCAATTTCTACGCCAAATATGTCCGCATGGGTTTATTCCAAAAAAGCCGAACCCCCAGCTGAGCTTCCTACAACTGATTGCACATACATTGGTGAGACGATTTATAGGGATAAAACTGTTAGATTTGGGCTTAAAAATGGGGATGACAGATTAAGACACATGTATCTGATAGGAAAGTCTGGTACTGGAAAATCTACTCTTTTGGAGACAATGGCTAGTCAAGATATTGCAAATGGGTTTGGTGTTGGTGTTTTAGATCCTCATGGAGAAACTATAGATCATTTGTTAGAACGGATTCCAGAAAATAGGTTGGATGATGTTGTGGTTGTAGATCCTTCGGATACAGCAAATCCTGTAGGAATTAACTTACTGGAATTGGATGATCCTGACCAAAAGAATCTGATGGCTTCGGCTTTGGTGGCTGCCATTAAACACCATTTTGATTATTCTTGGGGACCTCGGTTGGAATATTTGCTTAATTATGCCATTTTGACTTTGTTGGAGGTTCCCAATTCAACAATGCTTGGTATTACAAGGCTGTTGGAGGATCAAAACTATTTAAATTATGTTTTACATTTTGTGGAGGATCCTGTTGTAAGGAAATTCTGGGATACTGAGTATAAAGCGATGAAAGGGAATACAAAATTGGTTACAGAGGCAATAGCTCCTATTCAAAACAAAGTTAATAGATTTTTGGCGTCATCTACGGTAAGAAATATTTTGGGTCAACAAAAATCTACCGTTGATATTTGGGATATTATGAATTCAGGGAAAATTTTATTGTTAAATCTTTCTAAGGGTAAAATAGGGGAGGATAACGCTAATTTATTGGGTGCTTTGCTTGTTTCTAGAATTCAGTTTATGGCGCTTCAAAGAGCGAAAATTGCCCCAGAGCAGAGGAGACCTTTTTATTTGTATGTTGACGAGTTTCAGAACTTTGCCACAGGAAGCTTTGAGTCTATTCTTTCTGAATCAAGAAAATATAAATTAGGTTTGTATTTAACTCATCAATATACTGCACAATTACCTGATGAACTTTTAAAAGCTGTCTTGGGCAATGTTGGAACTATTGCCTCCTTTTCCTTAGGTGCCCCAGATGCGTTTGTGATGTCCAATGAATTTGCCCCATTTTTTGATAAGCAAGATCTTATCTCAATGGAAAGGTTTCACATTTATATAAAGCTTATGATAGACGGAATGACTTCTATGCCTTTTTCTGCCCGAATCCTGGTTCCTTGGGAAGAAGGTTCTGAAATTGTTCCAAAATCTAATTTAAAAGAGAAGATACTCTCTAGGAGCCGTGAAAAATATGGAGTTCCTGTTGATAAGGTGAAGCAAGAGATAAACACATGGACAGAAACCCAATTTGATAAGGGTAAGGCAATAGCTCAAAAGGGTGGCATTTCAAAAATATCCAGTGGGAACGGCACAAGGGATAAGGATGGCGTGGTGGTTAGTGACAGCCTTTTAAATACGAAATTTGCGGAAATAGGCTTGCAAGGTAGTTTACCTTTTGCTGTGGGCGAAGTATATGAAGGTGTTGTGAAGGATATTGCTGGATTTGGTGCTTTTGTAGAATTAAGTGAAGGCAAAAAAGGGTTGGTTCACATAAGCGAACTTGCAGATCATTATGTAAAGAAAGCGGAGGATGTTGTATCTGTTGGAGATAAGGTAAAAGTGAGAGTTTTGGATATTAGTTCAGATGGAAAGATTGGGTTATCCATGAAGGGGTTAGGTCATACTGCGGGGCAAAGTACATCCGTTGAAAATAGCTCTGTTGATGAAGACGAAGAGGAATAAATTTGATAATATCTACTTGTTATGAGCGGACATAATAAATGGTCGAAAATTAAACATCAAAAGGGGATTGCTGATGCGAGAAAAAGTGCCTCTTTTTCCAAACTTTCTCGCGGTATTAGTATGGCGGCAAGAAATGGGGGAGGAGACCCTTCCATGAACCCCTCATTAGCCCTAATGATTGAGAAAGCGAAAGAGGCTAATATGCCCAAAGATAATATTGAACGGGCTATAAAGAAAGGCACTGGGGAAATAAAGGACGGAGAGGATATTGTGGAAATTGTTTATGAAGGATATGGACCTTTTGGAGTAGCTCTGATTATAAAAACTGTTACGGATAACAAGAACAGAACTGTGGCGGAAATTAGAAATATTCTAGAAAGATTTGGTGGGTCTTTAGGAACCATTGGATCGGCATCTTACATTTTTGATAAGCAAAATGTACCCTCGTTTGTGGTTCCCCTAAATGAGATTGATTACGAAAAAGTCGTAGATCTTATAGAAACTCTAGAGGATCATGACGATGTAGTTGAGGTGTATGCAAATCATTCAAAAATTTAAAGACAAGAAGAATGGGTACATTTTGTACTCAATAGTCATGTTTTTTCTTTTCTTGCATTTTTCTCCGGAAATTGGTTTTGATGTTGATCCTCAGTCCAGCCGATTGGTTTCTCGCGTAATAGTTGTATTTTTAATTACGCTTTTGGGGTCATACTTAACTCAATATTCTTCTTTACTGAAATCAAAAGGGAAGTACCGCGGATTAATTATTTCCCTTTTGCCCATGAGCTTAAGTCTTGGAACCTTTCTTTCCTTGTACCACTTTCCTAATTTTAGCCTAGTCTTTAGACTATTTAGCCTTGTGATAGTTTCTGGACTTTATTATTTAATCAGTCTTGTGAATAATATACTTTTGGTTGTGGATGAGAGGGAGGAAGTTTTTCCCTTATATAGGGTTGCGGTTACATGGAGTCAAATTATCCTAGTTATTATTTCTATTCCTGTTTATGTTGGAGTATATAAGTTTGATCAAGGTCCCTTATGCCAATCTTTTTTGGCTTCCTTAGTAACATTTGTATTTGCCTTTTACTACTTATGGAGTCTTAGTTTTGATAGGCGAGTAAGAAAAATAGGGAATACAGAAAAAATTATAAATTCACTTTTTTGTGTTTTTTTGGTCTTTTTGGGAGGTATTTCAGTATCTTTTATCCCTACGGAAGCATTTTTGAGGGGCATATTTTCTTCGGCTATCCTACTTTTTGGGTTGAATTACATAGATAGCTATATGAAAAATAGATTGAACAAAAGCTTTTTATACATTTACGGAGCAATTATTCTTGTATTCTTAATTATTTTATTAATTTTTAGACCCTAACGCATTTTATAAAATTGAGAAGCGGGGAGTGGAGAGTGGGGAACCAGTATCCCATAGTAATACGGGGCAAAGCATCCTATAGTTTATAGTGCCAACTGGTATTTTTGTCATATTTTACAGAGTAGGGGAGATTGTCATACTTTTTGCAAGTATGGTTGTCATAATTATGTGAAATTGTGTAAATTTTGTATCCAGCGGTGTGGATAACTTATTTTATAAAATTATAAAATGTGAATTTTAATAATTAATATATCTGCGTAATTAATTATGTGCTTTTAATAAAATTAATAAAAAGTTTAATTTAGCAATTATTTTTATGTTCTTCATTTAGTCCTCTCCTCTCTTTTATATGTGTCTTTACTTAGGTAATATCTTCTTTTCTTATCCAGCTTAAAATTTACTCGATAGGATGTCGTTAAACATACATTATACGACGTTAGATTTGGGTCGGGATTTTAGAAAGTTAGTCTTCCCCTTCTCCCAAAAATACATAAGAAAAATATTTTATATATTTTTGTTTCTTAATTTATTATTTGATTATTTTTAAAGTCCCCTTTTCTTTGGGATTTACACTCTTTTATATGTTCAATAAGCACCTCTATTTAATTTTGATTTAATAGGTTGTATTGTTGTTTTTTAATAATATAAAAGGAATTAAGCTATAATATGTTTAGAACATATTTGGGGCACAAAAAGCTCTAAAATCATGCCTCTAGAATCAATTCTAAGGCGTTTTTATTTAAAAGAAGATTATGGATACCTTAAGAAAAAAGCCTCTTAACAGCATTTTAACTGATTATCTTGAGTATTGTGAGATAGAAAAAAATTTAGCTCAAAGTACTGTAAAAATGTACGACTTTTATTTGAATGATTTTTTTACTTGGCTTAGGGATGAGTTGGGAACTGAGAAAATATTTCCTTCCGATATTAATCCAGACACGATACACAAATATAGAGTTAATTTGAACCGTCGTAAGAACTCAAAGTCTTCTGGTGGGTACAAAAAGTCTACACAAAAGACGTTTATGGTTGCAATACGGGCTTTTTTGAAATATTTGATTGTGGAATTGGGTCTAGATGTAATACCTCCAGACCGTATTATATTAGGAAAAGAGTCAGATAGAGTCCCGAATGTTTTAAATGACAATCAATTGGAAGAGTTATTCTCCGTTCAGGATTTAAATAAGCTTTCCGGGGTGCGTGACAGAGCCATTTTAGAAACTTTATTTAGTACGGGATTACGTGTTAGTGAGTTGGTTGCTCTAAATTTAGAGGATATTAATTTAAAGTCTGGAGAATTTACTGTTTTGGGAAAAGGAGGCAAAGCTAGAATTGTTTATTTAAGTGACTCAGCAAAAAATTGGTTACGTCGTTATTTATCCACGCGGCGAGATGAGTTTAAGCCTTTATTTATTCGCTATTCGGGTAAAAGTATGGATGAGAATGATGCTGATGGAGAGTCTCTTCGCTTGACTACAAGGAGTATTCAGAGAATGGTCAAAAAATATGTTAAGCGATCTGGTTTGGCGGTAGATGCTACTCCGCACACATTAAGACATACATTTGCAACCGATTTACTTTCCGAAGGGGCAGATTTGCGGTCTGTACAGGAATTATTGGGTCATTCAGATGTTTCCACAACCCAAATATACACTCATATAACCGATAAAAGGCTAAAGGAAGTTCATGAAAAATATCATAAAAATATCGTTGCGGATGAAAGTGGTGTTGATGCAGCCTGATTATTGAAAGAGTATTACCTATAGGTTGTGGGTAGATATTTGGATGTGTCCCCTACTCTACCCGGATAAGATCGTGAGCACCTCCCTCAATTGCGCCTTGTGCAGTTATTCTTACAAATTTCGCCCTTTTCCAAAGTTCCTGTATATTTTTGGCACCATTGTAACTAAAACCCGACCTTATTCCTGCCAATAAGCCATTTACGACCTCTTCTACAGGACCCTTGTACTCAATAAGTCCAGAAACGCCTTCAATATGCTTAATATAAGTACTGGACTTTTCGCTTGGATTAATTTCAATATGTTTTGTTTTGGCTTCCACACTGGTAGAACCTTCATACTCTTTATATTTTTTGCCATTTACCTCTACCAATTTTCCAGGTGCTTCATTGGTGCCTGCAAAAATGTTTCCCCCTGCAATGGCAGAGGCTCCAGCTGCTAAAGCTTTTACAATATCCCCTGAGTTTCTAATTCCGGCCCCAGCAATATATGTTTTCTTCATTTCTCTGGCTACCTTTGATACTCTTAATAAGGAGTCAAATGTGGGTAATCCACAGCCTGTTTGAATTCTTGTTGTACAAATTGATCCTCCGCCAATGCCTACAAAAACAGTGTCTGCTCCCGCCTTAAAAAGTGCTCTTGCGCATTCTCCTGTTGCTACGATACCTCCAATAATGGTAATTTTGTCTCCAAAATAACTTTTAACACTTTTAACAAAGTCTAGATTTTGTTGCATATGCCCATGTGCAACATCAATATTAATAATACTGGCACCTGCTCTTACTAAAGCCTTTGCGCGTTCTAGATTTTCCTTTATGCCTATGGAAGCCGCAATATTTGGTTTACTAGAATATCTTGTAAGTCTTTTCTTCACCTCTGCCACCTTATTTGCCTGATCATCTATTTTCTCAAATCTTGGTAGTATGCCCATGCCCCCTAGTTCTGCCATCTTTACAGCCATTTCCACTCCTGTGACTGTGGACATATTTGTTGAAATTAGGGGTATTTGCAACGTAAGGTTTGGAGATAAAATTGTACTTAGGTTTACTTCTGATCTTGAATTTATTTTTGAATGTTGGGGTATAAGCAGAACATCTTCAAATGAAAGGGCTAAATCTAGGCTTCTAATTAATCCAAAGTATTTTTTCACGATTTCATTTTACCAGACATTGACTTGATTGGTTCAAAACTTTTCCTATGTATTTTGCAAATCCCATTTCTACAAATAGCCTCAATGTGCGCTTTTGTTCCGTACCCCTTATGCTTTTCAAAACCATATTCTGGAAACTTCTTGGCTTCTTCTTGCATTATTCTGTCTCTGTAAACCTTAGCTAAAATGGAGGCTGCTGCAATGCTTATGCTTAATGTATCTCCCTTTTGTATGTTCTCCTGTTTTTCTCTAGACAGTCGCATAATGGAAAAATGGTCTGATAAAACAAATTCAGGGTTTATTTGTAAGGTTTCTATGGCGCGGGAAAAACCTTCGGAGTTTGCCCATCCAATACCTTTTAGATCTATATCTTCCACCGATATTTCTACAATTGAGTAACAAATTGCTTTAGAGACAATAAAATCATATAGTAGCTCCCTCCTTTTTTTCGTTAATTTCTTGGAATCGTTTATGAGGTTATAAGTTCTCAGGTGCTCATCTGATGAGGGGTCGTTATTTCTGGAGGTTCCAAACGGTGACCTTTTTCCTTTTAGCTTTTCATTTTGTACCAAAGTTTCTTTTCCCAAAAGGGATAGATCATTTTTATTTAAAATAACCGATGCTATCACAATAGGACCTGCTAAGGGGCCTCTTCCTGCCTCATCTACTCCCGCAATCAAGTCAATGCCCTTTTCCCAGAGGGATTTTTCAAACATTATGAGATTGCTCATTTTTTATTTTTATTTAATGCACCCTCCCCAGAGGTATTTTTCAAACTTGGCAGATTTTTCCCTTCCAACTATCAAGGAATTTCTTATGCCTAATGACCCACTTCTTGTATGTAACTTTGTTAAGTGTGAATCTGTAGGGGTTTCTTTAACCTCTACTGCTAATTGCCTATTTATTATAAAATCTATTTCTCCATCGCGGCTTTCAAAATAGTTTAATACCCCGTAAAAAGAGAGTTGGTGTCCTACTGTATTTTCAAATTTACACCCTCCCGAAAGGTCGGCATTTAGGTTTGCTATCCCTGTGTCTACAAAGTATATTTTGGGGGGTTTCCTCACTCTCACATCTTCAGAGTTAGAAATTGCTTCAACGGTTCTGATTAGGTAAGTTTTTTCCAAGAAATCTATGTATGCCATTACCGTTGGTCTGCTAATTCCTATAATTTTGCATAATTCCGCAATATTAGTTCGGTTGCCTATTCTTGTTGCGATTAATTTAATTACCTTCCTAAAGTCTGCGGATGACCTGAAGTCCGCCAGTGTCTCTACATCTAATGTAATGTACGAACTAAAAATTTCCTCCAAGAGTTGCCTTTTTTTCTCAAAATCATTTACCAATACTACCTTTGGAAGTCCCCCATATTCTATATATTCCTCATATAATGTGGAGAGTAGGTTGTAGGCGTTATTATCAAATTGTACGGTGTCACCTAAGAGGTCTGGCAATTTATAGTTTATGCCCTTGAAATCAAGGAATTCCTGAAATCTAAGCGGATACATTTCATAAATCAGTTTTCGTCCTGCCATGGACTCTGAAAACCTATTCTTTATGTAATAGGAGCTTGATCCGGTGAGGAAAAATTTTATTTTATAGTGATCATATAGGTACTTTATGATCCCTGGTAATGTATCTAGAAGTTGTATCTCGTCTATAGCAATGTATATTCTTTGAGAGGTATTAATGCCCCGTCTTTGTAGTTCATTAATAATAGAATTGGCATTTTTGGTTTCAAACACTTCTCTTTCGGCGATATTTTGCATGTCAAAATAAATTTTGTTTGTAGATGGAATATTTTCTAGTAACCAATTTATAGTAGTGGTTTTGCCTACTTGGCGGGGTCCAGTAATAACAATTATCTCATCTGAGTCTATTTCTTTTTTAAGTGTATCCCAGATCAACCTGTGTTTCATAATTATATTTTACAAAAACCGTCGCCTTTTGTAAAGTGCATCTTACATTTATTACGCAAATACTGTATTTTTACCACTTACTTTGTTATTTGTTGTAAGAGCTATTTTTAAGTCTTTGATTTTAATCTGTTCCCAATTAACTCAAAAAAGCCACCGAACTAACCTTGTCTTCCCCAGAAAG
>Ga0116189_1003533_pt1 | contig 11192 bp, 17 predicted proteins | sample AD_JPNTR3_MetaG_FD_89895 | JGI IMG/M metagenome (GOLD analysis project Ga0116189, IMG submission 89895) | Active sludge microbial communities of municipal wastewater-treating anaerobic digesters from Japan - AD_JPNTR3_MetaG | ecosystem: Engineered > Bioreactor > Anaerobic > Digestate | place... | reverse complement strand
GTCCGGCGTAAGCGCGGGTATATTTGGTCGTCCCGGATGGCGTTGCCTCGCCAAGAACAGAATCGAGGAAATATCCGATCTGTTCAAAGTTGACATCACCTGAGATTTTCGCTTCGCCTGACTTCTTGTCCAGGGTGACGTCGTAAGCGGGAACCAGAGTACCGCGCTGTTCCTCGACGATGGAGCTCTCGACCTTTGGAGTGATAGATCCATCTGAGATACCAACGAGGCGGGCGGTGGGAGTGACATCCTTATCGAAAGCGGACTGCTTACCGATCTGCCATTCCATAAGTGCAAGTTCATTGTTTTTTGGTTTGGGGGTCGTCATTTAGTAGCTCCTTTACTGCGGTTGAGTCTGACTTTTTGGAATTCGCAATGCTGTAAAGACCAGATTGCGAAACTGCGTCTTGGAGTTCCTCAGACAGCGATTGAAAATCAGCGTCAGTCAAATCGCGAGCCGGAACCCCAGGGATAAAAGCTCCTGTTCCGATATATTTGAATTTCATGTGTCCAGTCCTTCCACTTCGAGGTAAATGATTTCGAGAAGGTAAGGATTTCCGTCGAGCATTTGAACGTCGAGCCTGTCAGTCGCCTGTGCGTATTTGAGGGAACGGTAACTGGTTCCGATCTGGTGATCGGCAATCCAGCCAGCGATTCCAGCCTCGATCTCGTCAGCCTTGTCCTCTCGTTGAGATTCAGTGAGCGGGTTGTTTTGGTCTCCGTCGTAGATCAGCGAATGGATCTCGATTGTCATAGCGGATTGGTAACGCTTCGTACCCATGCCCTGAAATGCCCTCAGTGATTGCCCGGAGAGCACCAAAAGCACAGGAGATTCACCGTTCAGCTTGCCTACGCGGTTGGCGTAAACCGATGAAACAGGTTTTTCGGTTCCGGTCAGCGAGGTTCTGAGTCCGGTTGCGATTTCGTCCCGGACGGTTTTGCGTGAGAGAACGGTCATTGTTGGATCTCCCTGATGATCACCAGAGCGCCTTGCTCTGCGGACTTGTAAGCGTATCGACGCATGGCGATTTTATAAAAAGCATGTTCACCTCCGCGCCGATGTTCGGTGATACCGTAGATCGATGGAAGTTCACCAGTGCGCGGATTTTTTGATGCTGGATCGATGTAGATCCTGTATTTCGCTGGTCCAAGTTGACCAATGCGGTGAGAGGCTCTAAGCGCTCCGGTATCAACGTGGGTAACTGCAACCGCGTAACGATGTAAAGAGAAAGTCGCCTTATATGCACCTCTCCCCAAACCGTTCTGAGGTTTGATGGCACGCATAAGGCGTAGGTTCGCCCGTTGTGCTTCCTGAATACCCGTGATTCCTTCGATCATTTCGTTTCCTCGATGAGCAAATGAACGAACCCCGTACCATCCGTTATGAAGGTTTGCAAGAGCTCGATCGGTGTATCAAAAATGATGGTTTTGGTCAGTTGTGCGGAACGGATCCAGCTTTCCGATGCCGGGTCAAACGGAGTGGCTTTGAGACCTATTACATTAGTCGAGGCAGCCAATCGCTTACCGCCTGAGGACGTTGAACGTTTGGTCGAAACCGTGAGGGTCGCCATGCGAGCGAACGAGGACGAGCTTTGCTTGCTCATTGTCCAATCCGATACAGCCCGGATCGGGTATTCCTTAGCTCCGTAAACTAGCAAGTCGCCCTCACGTATGTCGATCATTCCTGTTCCTCTTGAAAGTCCAAACTGACAGAACCCGCATCCAGCGCACTGATTCCAGATCCGTACTTACTGTTGATGTCGTCAGCGAGCTTGTCGATCTGCTTGATGATCTGGTCATGCAACTGCGAGAGGGATTCCTTTCGAGGACCGACCGCTATATCCACTAGATCAAGATTCCCGGCGATATTTCTCAGTAAGCGCAACTCCGCACGATCGAGCAATTCCGAGATCGAATTCCCGACCAAAGAAACGTCGGTATCGGTGATCGTCGCAATACTCGATGGGTTGTACCCCATATCGAGTATTGCAGAACCGATCGGATCATTGAGATCTGGATTTGATCCAGAGATCGTTGTACCATCCAGCCCGGCAACGGTCATTTTTTTACCAGCGCGCCGGATCAGGATTGCTTCGACGTTTGCGCGAGTTATTGACATTTCAGTTCACCTGCCTTATGCGCCAGCGAAGGTAATCGCGTCCGAAACGACGAGCTTGCCGTTCGGGAGCACGAGAACCAGGTACCAAGTACCAGCACTGGGTTCGCCAATGGCAAGGTCGATGTCTCCATCGGCTTCACTTACCAAAAGAAAAGTCTTGCCAGTAACGATCGGTATTGCCAATCCGTCGGTTCCGATTGCGGTCGAGGTTGGCGCGGTAGCGGTAACGCTCGAACCGTCATCGTTGTCCGAAATGTAAGCCATGATCCCGGCAGAATGCGCTAGATCGACACCAGAAGCATCCTGCAACTGGATCCCGACAGCGATTGCGCCGGCAGCCTCTGCTCCAACGGTGATCACGGCATCTGCCAGTGCTCCGGTGAGGGTATTGAGCTCTGCGGTCTCGGCAGTGATACCGTCGAGTACATTGAGCTCTGCGGTCTCGGCAGTGATACCGTCGAGTACATTGAGCTCTGCGGTCTCGGCAGTGATACCGTCGAGTACATTGAGTTCAGCAGCCTCGGCAGTAAGACCGTGAAGTAAGTTGATCTCAGTTGCAGTGGCGGTCAAAGCGGTCCCGCCAATTTCGACTGTTTTTTCTACTTTCAGATGACCAATAACCATTTTTTCTTCATTGATCCAGGGGTCGGGCATTTTATTTTTTCCTTTCTAAAAGCGGGGCGGTTGGTTGCCGCCCCGCCTTGTAGTTACTCAGCTTGATCGTTTGGTGTTTCGTCGACCTTATCGGCTTTATCAGCCTTGTCGACATTTCCCGCAGTTTTGCCTTTTTTGAGGAGTTTCAGGATCAGAGCGACATCTTTCTCGATTTTCTCGATCCGTTGCTCCTGGGCGACTGCGGCTTTGGCTTTAATAGCCTCAGCGCGAGAAGGTTTCATCTGCTATCTCCCTTATCGTGCGTAAGCTGCTGGTACGGTGTAACCAGCACCATTCGCGAGTTCCATGACGACGCCGTTCAAGCGGTTGCCGACACCCAAACCGTAGCGGTGGCGGTAATGGGCATTCTTGAACGGATAGATTTCATCCTCAACAACGAGAGTCAATCCGGTGGTTAGCCCGGTATCAGCAGGGTCGTTACGCTTGATGAGAGGTTTGGGAACGCCGGGTTCCATGTAGATCCCGACCATGTAGCCGGAAGGGATCCAGCGCCACTCGATCACCCAACAGCCGTTGGTGCGACCGATCACACGCCCGGGCACGTTCGCCGGGAGACCAGTAAGTTGATCCACGTTCGCGCCTGGGATCACGTACTTATCATTGACGGGATCGAAGTCGGTGAGGGCTTCGGTTGCGCTTACCTCGTCCGGATTGATGAAAACGGCGATATTTTCACCGCCAGTCGCAACCCCGAAGTGTTCTTCGAGTTCGTTGCGAATGGTCACAAACGGGTTATTGGTATCGCTGATCGAGGCAGAGGTGTACCCCGATTCGAGATAGTGAGTGTCAGTCGCTTCTGCGTCCGATCCGAGGACAGGCGGGTACAGCACTGCATCACCATTGGCGAGGGGCTGTACGCTCAAAGCTCCGTGAATGAGATCTGTGAAAGTCCAGGCAGTGTTGTTCAGCAGGGCGACGAGGATCTCACGGCGCATGGTATTGATGTCCTGCGCGAAGATCGTGAGCAAATGGCGGTTGAGCTCTTGCACGGTCATATACGCGACCGCGATATCATTCTTTGAGAACTGAGCGCCAAAATCTTCCAGAGGGAAGGCGACGTCCCACTCGCCGAACGCTTTGACGGCTGCGGACTGACCTGAACCGCCCCGGCGCTGCAAGTAACCACCGCCAGGCAGTTTGAATCGACGTTTGAAATCCGATGTTTCTTCGTCGACGAAAACGCTGTAAGCGTCTTGCAAGTCAGCGTTGTGACGCTCGATGATCTGCTGAACCGCGTCGTACACGACACGCTGTCCGATGGTGTTCACAAACGCACGATCGGTATCAGCGAGATTCAATGCTCTGAAAATCCCAGACATGATTTAGATTCCTTTCGTAACTGATTTTTCCGACCGCGCTTATCCGACCAACAGGACTTTGGTTAAGTCCTTGTCAGCAAGCGGGATACATTGACCGACCACGAGAGTAGTGGTTCCAGTGGTGTCTGCCAGTTTACCGACATTGTCGGAGACGTAGACCATGCCACCGTAGGCGATAGTGGACAGATCGACACCGTAAAGGGTGCCGCGTTTGAGGACGGAGACCGCCCCGCCAATTCCAGCGCTGTTCAGCGCGATTCCGAAAAAGGTATTGATCGGCGCTTGACCGTTTGCATCTGCAATGCCAGCCTTTCCAGCCGCGTTGATGTAAACGGGCAGTCCAGGGGTGATCGCCTCAGCCGCTATGAGATCGTAGATCTCAGCTTTTGAGGGATGGACTGGACCGATCATTCTAGCAGTAACAGCAATTTCAGCCATTTGGTTGCTCCTGTTTTACAGTCTGAGTTTGGGACGATCTGATTGATTATCCTCTTTGGAATCTTTAGGTTTCAGATTCCGAGGCGGTGTCCCAAACGGGGTTTTTTTGTCAGCAAGCCAGAAAGGTTTGAGTTTCGCGAGGTCGTCGAGCGCCTCTTTGATGCCATCAAACTTTCCGTCTTTTTCCGTGATCTTCGTTCTGTCAAGCACGAGAACGACGTCCTCGATCGATTCCGGTCGGAACCCAGCGCCAGCAGCCGCGAGGCGAATCTCGTATGACAGTTTCAGATCCAACAATGCTTTGAGCGCCTTGTCCTTTTCGGATTCGGCAGCCAGAGCTTTGTCCTGGGCTTCTTTCAGATCCTTTTCGAGTTTTTCCTGAGCGGTCAGTTTCTCGTCTTGGATCTTCTTGAAGTCTGCCAGCGACTTTTTCAGATCATCAACCGACTTGATGCCGAGACCTTCGAGCAGTTTGTTCGTCGCGGTTTCCTCAGCACGTGAAAGACGATCTTGAATGATCTTGTCGAGCTGTTCCTGCGTAAACGTTTTCGGTGGATCTCCGGGGGGCGGATTCCCAGGGGGCGGATTGCCACCGGGGGGATCGCCAGTAGGGGGATTACCACCACCACCGGAACCCCCGGTGTCAGGTGAGTAATAGAAAGCAGGACGCAGTAAAGCCAGGTTTTTCATTTTGTAAGATTCCTTTCCGACTTATTCCGCAGTCGTCGCGTGATTTGGGGTGAAAAAATAAAAACCCGGTGTGGGAATAATCCACTCCGGGATCTTGCCTCTGTCGAGCTATTGAGAGTATAGCCCGATGAATTCGAAATTTCACATATAAGGCAGTAGTAATCGAGTACAATTGAATTTTCAAGCAGGTTTTCAATTCTAAGAAAGAGAGAAAAACAGCTATGAACGCAGTTGCAAAAATTCAAACTTTGTACGAAAATAAGGGCAAGGAGAAATTATTTATGAGCGCGGATCACAAGCTACCGCCACGCAAAGGCGTCAGCATCCGACCGCATAAGGGCGGGCGTACCGAACGCCTTGAAATTCGGATCGAGCCGGAAGTGAAAAGATTGCTTTTAGATCACATTTCGCAAACCGGGGAGAGCTACTCAGACTGGATCACCCGTAAGGTGAAAGAGGATCTCGAAAAGAATCTATCCGCTTAACTTCATAATTCTTCGCGGCGGAAACCACCCCGCTTCAGCGGGTGGAGGAAGCCGCGCTCCTTTGCTAAAATGGGTCTATGCCACAAGAAGCCAACCACAGCCCACACAGCGCGTATGTAATCAACTATCACCTTGTCTGGATACCGAGGTATCGCAAAAAGGTTCTGATTGGAAGAATTGCAGAGCGTTTGAAGGAACTCCTTTCCGAGATAGCATCTCAATATGGCTTTCAGACGCCAGTATTGGGGTGAACATGCGACACTTTGGGCGGAAGGCTATTACGTTGGTACGGCGGGACACGTTAGCGCGGAAACCATCACGCGATATATCGAGGAAAGCCAAAAGAAATAGCTTCAAGCCTTGAAACTTTAGGGCATTTGTGCTACAATCGTGGACATGAAATTGATTGCTCAGGTCAAACTGCTCCCTACGCCCGAACAAGCCGACGCACTCAGGCGCACGCTGGAACAGGCCAATGCCGCTTGTCGATTTGTGAGCGATACGGCCTGGGAAACCAAAACCTTTCGCCAGTACGATTTGCATCACAAGTGCTATCAGGCGATACGGGAGCAGTTCGGACTTTCGGCGCAGGTTGCAGTACGAGCGATTGCCAAAGTTGCAGACGCATACAAACTTGACCGCAAGACCAAACGCACCTTCAAGACAACGGGCAGCATCGCTTACGATGACCGTATTTTGTCCTGGCGGTTGCAAGATAGAACTGTTTCGATTTGGACAGTAAACGGGCGGCTTCGCATCCCCTTCGTCTGCGGAGAGAGACAGTTGGAACTGCTCCAAACGCGGCAGGGAGAAAGCGACCTGGGGCTGTATAAAGGCATGTTCTTCCTCTCGGCAACGTGCGAGGTAGACGAACCCAAACCCGTGGACGTGGAAGGCGCGTTGGGAGTTGACCTGGGCGTTACCAACATCGCAGTAGATAGCGACGGACAAGTTCACTCGGCCAGCCACATCAAAAACGTGCGCCACCGACACCGCCGCTTGCGGGCCAAATTGCAAGCCAAAGGCACGCGCTCTGCCAAGCGCAAGCTGAAACGGCTTGCGGGGCGCGAGCGCCGTTTTGCCAAAGATACCAACCACTGCATCAGTAAAAAACTGGTTGCCAAAGCGAAAGACACAAATCGAGCGATTGCCCTGGAAGATTTGGGGGGCATTCGCGAGAGGGTCACGGTTCGTCGCTCTCAGCGGGCAACCCTGCATGGTTGGGCGTTCTTCCAGCTTCGCTCCTTCGTGACATACAAAGCCAAACGAGTTGGCGTGCCTGTGTTCCTGGTTGACCCCAGAAACACCAGCCGCACCTGTCCTGCTTGTGGTCACATTGATAAAGCCAATCGTCCTTCTCAATCCAAGTTCTCCTGTGTGGTTTGCGGTTTCGCTGGACTTGCTGACCACATCGCGGCGATCAACATCGGTCGTCGGGCGGCTGTCAACCCGCCAATCGTAGCGCGTGATGAAGCCAAAGCTACCTTACCCGTAGAATTGCGGCAGAGCGCAGTTACAAGCCAGCCGCTTTAGCGGCTGGTCGTTGACAATCCCAAACAAAAACCGTAACCTGAGGGCTACGGTTTTTTGATAAATGCGTCTGCTGGATGTTGATCAAAGACGCGCCCGGCAGCCCGTTCAGCGAGTACGTAGTCGGCTGCCTCGCGCATTTGATCTGTGAGTCCGAAATCAAACTCAGGGGAGTAAAGGACGATACTCGTTCGGCAGTAATCGTGAAACGGAGCCCAGTCCAATTTATCTGCATACCTGGGCGTTCCTGTTAGTTGAAATGGCTTATCGAAGGGTTGGATCTGACCATGCACCCGTAAACAGCAGTCGGTAGTCCGGGAATCCAGCGCGGCGATCGCCTGTTTACTCATGTCGTCCTGCTTGTACTGCTTGACAAGATCCGAGAACGAATCCCACAGCAGGGCGAGGATCCAGAATATCGCAGTGCCCAGGATCGATCCCGGGCGAAGAATTCCGCGACGATCCTCGTCACCTGTGATCAGCGTAGGATCCAAGCCAGCCAAGATCAGGGTCTCGATCGACACCAGTTGAGAATCGAGATATTCAGAAAGCACGTTTATTGCGTTATCGGTTTGACTGGATAAACCCATAGCACCGAATGACTGCACCTCGATACCGTAATACCCAAGTTGCCGTTTGGCTTCCTCGATCCCGAATTGTTCTGCTTGCTGAAAAATCGGTTTGGTCTCAGTGAGGACGGTTTGCTTCAATTCTCGCATGACCTCGCGGGCACCAAATAACGGCTGAGGTTCAGTGAGGGCGGTAAGCATGGAGCGGTGGGCGTTGCGGTAAGCGGAAAGGATCACGCCTCGCGGGTGATCCGATGTTCCGACTTTTGCGAACAGGTTGCCGATCTCAGAATTAGCCCGTACCGCAGATCTGATTGAGCGTTCCAGTGGGTTACTCATTTTCCTCGTTCAATCCCTTGTTTTTTTCGATCCAGATCCCGTTTTTTTGCCAGCGCATTTGGGTCGTTATTGTTGAAATTGATCACCGAGTTGAACCCGGAAAGGTGAGCCTGATAATCCTCAGAATCGATGACTTCCTGAATCTGATCGTTGGTCCAGCCCTGCCGTTTCAAGAAGATCGGTAACGAGATCCCGGCTTTCTTTGCCTCGGACGCGGCTTTGTACAGTTCGGTCTCAGCTTCCAGATCATCGAGCGGATCCTGTTTGAATACCGGACGTTTACCGATCCGGTGATCCAGATCACCCTTTGCGTAACTGTCAAGATTGAATCCTTCATACCCTTTGTATCCGCGCCAGCCACCGATCGCGACCGCCATCTGCTGAGCCTTGATTATCGCGTCGTCGTAATTGACCCGGCGCATTTCTACCTTATCCTCAACGGGTTGGCGGTGGATCCTGAGTGCACGTCCTGAGATCTCGCCTGAGGATTGTCGGAGATCCAGCGTAAGCTCCGGGTAGTCTTTTTCAATGTCTTTGAGGAGAGTGTTGATATGCTCAGACGTCGCGCCGATGTCGAGATCCGCGACCATCGGAGTTACTGAGGATCCCGTCGGACCGTAGAAGGTTGGGATCTTTTGGCGACCTGATTCAGGGTTGTCGGTAGTCCCGCCTTGACTTTTCGTCTCTACTGCTTCCTGATCACCCTTTTTGACGCCGGAGAGGAACCAGGGGGCGTCTACCATTTTACGGATCTGATCATTGAGCTTGCTGGTAACGTCGTCAACCTCCCGGATCTTCGGAATTGCCGGGTGGAATTCGGACCACCCGAAATCAAGTCCGACGTTGTTGTGCTGTATTGCAACCATAGGAATAAAACCGTAAGGGACTAACCACGAATACGAGGGCGTACCGTTCTCGTCGTAACCTGAGAGGAAAGGCTTGTTGTCGAGGTATGTTTCGTAAAGGACAGAATCCATGTAACGAGTCGCCTTTTCGGTGTAGATCTGAGGCTTGCCGAACCCGTCCTGATTTGCCCAGACTTCCTCGATCACATAACCCTTGATGTTATGCCAGTCGTCAAATGTGACGTCTTTGATCGTTCCTGGATGGCGCAGGGTCATGTAAACCTTTTGCCGGATCGGATCATCGTTGATCTGGATAAAGGCGTCACCCAGGATTGAGCCCCACAGCGAGAGCGTGTCTTTCAGGAAAGCCCAATTCGAGGATCTCCACGTATTAGCAATCGCGATCCGCAGGGCTTCGTTATCCGTAACGATCGGCAGGGAGCTTGGGATTTGTTCCCCGTCACCTGCTTCCGGATCCAGTGGTCCGGCGAGCAGGTGCGAGCGCCAGAATTCGCCGATCCGATAGGCAGGGTTGTAGATATTGCGGATATATCGGTATAACCCATAATCAGCCCGGAACGCCTTAGCCCAGGTATGCAGATCCCTGTAAGCGTTGTTTTCGTAAAACGCCCAGTAGATCCGGTAGCGTAGCTTCCTCGCCTCGAAATCCGAAAAGTGATCCGTCTGCATCGTGTCGGATCTGAGGTACGCCTCTTTGAACGCTGAAATTCCAGCCATAAGCCTACTCCATAAATTCGCCATGATCTACCCGTCCATCATGAGGGGATTTGTTTTTCAAGTTGTTCGATCCTCATCCTCAGGTTAATGTTTTCTTTTTCCAATCGGTTGTTGTCGATCGTCAACCGATCGACCTCGTTCCGCAAGTCACGGTTATCGCGTTCGAGCGTGATTAGTTTATTCGTTGAATCACGCCCCGCAGTTTCCAGCGCATCGATCCGGGCGCGGAGTTTTTCGTTTTCCGTGACTAAACGAGCGTTTTCCTCTTGCAGGGTATCAACCGTCTTTTGCAGAGCGGTAACGGTGTGCTTTTTCGCCGACGTGAACGCGGTCACGATCGCTGTGATAAATGCACCAAGCGCCGGAATTCCAGAAATTATAAGTGCAGTGAGTGTGTTTTGATCCATGTAACCGCCTCGGTCTACTTGGGATATTTACCAAATGCCGCGCCGGATCCACGAGTTTGAGGACCAGCGCGGCAGTTTCTTGAATTTACTGTTTATCCTTTTGGAGCGTCAGCGGTCATGGCGTTCTTAATGCCTTCGTACACACCCGAGGCGGTGATCCCAAGCGCGAGACCGAACATGACCGCGCCGAACCAGCCACCAAAACCAACGATCGGTCTGAGGCTATACTGGTACGCCACACCGAAGGCGATCCCCAAAAGCAGGGAACAGACCAGCAAGACCTTGCCCCTGACACCAAGGTTTTTCAACAGGGCGACGAGCCCAAAGACAACGAACACGAGAGGTACTCCGTTCACGATTTGATTGAATTCCATTGAAAAAATCCTTTCAGCTTAGATATGTAATCTCTCACAATCGAGAGATAAATAAAAACCCGGTGTGGAAATAATCCACTCCGGGAATCTTGCCTCTGTCGAGCTATTGAGAGTATAGCCCGAAGAAGGTTGTATTTCACGTAAAAAACCGACACCCGAGGCTGAGGTGGGCAGCTTCGGGTGTCCTTTCGTCCCGGTTACGGCTCCGGGTTACGGTTGAGTGGGAGCAACCATAACGATGAATAAAGGGGTGTAGAGAAAGGAGAAATAAGGTGTGAGCAATTAGAGTATAGCGTGAACGCCCTGCATTTTCACATCTCGGCGCGGTTTTTCGGCTTGATGCTGAAATGCCCTCGAATCGTATTGACTATGTTGTGCTGGAATGTCACCTCGACGGTGGCGAATCCCGACCCGGCAGCGCGAGCGGCTTCGCACGCCGTGACAAATAACTCCAGATGCTCAGGCGTCATAACGTAAGCAAGCCGAGTAAGCAGGATCGGTGAGATATGCTGTTTCGGTTCCGGTTCTACCGGGATCTCAGGGTTTATGTTCATCGTCATAGTCCTTTCTCCCTCGTGGCCTTATCCTGCATAGCTTTCTGTATTCGCTCGTTTGCTATATCGCAGTAGTGCTTGTCCAGCTCAAACCCTATGTAGTTGCGGTT
>Ga0116189_1003525_pt1 | contig 11197 bp, 10 predicted proteins | sample AD_JPNTR3_MetaG_FD_89895 | JGI IMG/M metagenome (GOLD analysis project Ga0116189, IMG submission 89895) | Active sludge microbial communities of municipal wastewater-treating anaerobic digesters from Japan - AD_JPNTR3_MetaG | ecosystem: Engineered > Bioreactor > Anaerobic > Digestate | place... | reverse complement strand
AAATGCGAGCATTTTGGGGGTGCCCCCGGGAAGATGCCCCCAAAATTAGCCCCCAAAAATGTAAACATTTTCGGGGGGGGGTAGTTAAAGCGGATATCGCCCTGTAAAATATGTGTATTTCGGCTGTTAGGTTTCTGCCAAGGGAATAATGATAAAAAACCCCGAAAAGAGATTTTTCGGGGTGTTTTTTTGTAGTTTTTTTCAATATCTTCGGGGTGTATCTTGATTTTACCCCGAAAACGCTTGTGTTTTTGGGCGATTTTTAATATGCGAGTTTCTCGTCCAGATATTTTGTCAGCTCATCAATGGAAATGCGGATCTGCTCCATTGTGTCGCGGTCGCGGACGGTGACGGTGTTGTTCTCGAGGGTGTCGAAGTCCACCGTTACGCAGAAGGGCGTGCCCGCCTCGTCCTGACGTCTGTAACGCTTGCCGATAGAGCCCGACTCGTCGTAGTCGCAGGCGTACTTTTTGGAGAGCTTCCTGTAAAGGTCGGAAGCAAAGTCGCCCAGAGCCTTTTTCTGCAAGGGTAGTACCGCCACTTTGACAGGCGCGAGGAAGGGGTGGAAGTGCATGACTATGCGCGTGTCGCCGTCGGCAAGCTGCTGCTCTTCGTATGCGTTGCAAAGGAACGCGAGGAGCACTCTGTCTGCGCCCAAGCTCGGCTCGATGACATAGGGCACAAACTTTTCGTTTGTGACGGGGTCGATATACTCGAGGCTCTTTCCGCTCTTATTGATGTGCTGTGTAAGGTCATAATCGGTACGGTCGGCAACGCCCCACAGTTCGCCCCAGCCAAATGGGAATTTGAACTCGAAGTCGGTCGTCGCGCGGGAGTAGAAGGCAAGCTCTTCCTTGCTGTGGTCTCTGAGTCTCAAAACCTCGTCGGTCATGCCCAGTCCGAGGAGCCAGTTGTGGCAGAAGTTTTTCCAATAGTCAAACCACTCGAGGTCGGTGCCGGGCTTGCAGAAGAATTCAAGCTCCATCTGTTCAAACTCGCGTGTGCGGAAAATGAAGTTTCCGGGGGTGATTTCGTTGCGGAAGCTCTTCCCTACCTGGCATACGCCGAAGGGGAGTTTCATGCGGTTGCTTCTTACGATGTTGGCAAAGTTTACAAAAATGCCCTGCGCGGTTTCGGGACGGAGATAAATCGTGTTCGCGCCGTCCTCTGTTACGCCCTGGAAAGTCTTGAACATGAGGTTAAACTGGCGTATTCCCGTAAAATTAGTTCCGCCGCAGACGGGGCACTTGATCTTGTTGTCGACGATAAACTGTTCCATTTCGGTGTTTTTCCAGCCGGCAACGGAGACATTCATATTGTTTTTTGCGGCAAAGTCCTCAATGAGCTGGTCGGCGCGGTGGCGGCTCTTGCAGTCCTTGCAGTCCATCAGCGGGTCGGAAAATCCGCCGAGGTGTCCGCTTGCTTCCCAGGTCAGGGGGTTCATGAGTATGGCGCAGTCAACGCCCACGTTGTACTCGCTTTCCTGCACAAATTTCTTCCACCAGGCCTTTTTGATGTTGTTTTTAAGCTCCACGCCCAACGGGCCATAGTCCCAGGTGTTGGCGAGACCGCCGTAGATTTCGCTTCCGCGATATATGAATCCTCTGTTTTTACAAAGGGCGACCAGTTTGTCCATAGTAAGTTCTGCCATAAAAATTCTCTCCGCAAACGCCCGCTTTTTCAGGGGCTGATATATAATGTATTTTTTCAAATTATTATAGATTATATATATACAAAAGTCAATTTAATAAGCGGCTTACCCAAAAAATGCTATCGTCTTTGAGAGTTATTTTATGAAAAAGCCCCGAAAGTCCTTATACTTTTCGGTTAACCGCAAAACGGGGTTTAGTTCGGATGTTCCCCGAAAATGCTTGCAAAACGTGGTTTATTCGGTGGTTCCCCGAAAACGCATGCAAAAATCGCTGATTATTGAGGATTATTCAGCATATATTTAAGAAAGTAACAGAAATACCCCAAAAACGTTCTGCGTTCTCGGGGTAAAGGGGGGGTTACCCAAAAATCGTTGATATTTGGGGTTAATCGGTATGAAAAAGTATAAGGTTTTTGTAAACGTTATTTCAAATATAATAATTATCGCCATGATTTTCGGGCTGTATGTCGCGTGCGTGCCCACCGATCTTGCGGCGGCGTTCAAGCCGATTTACAGGGTGGAGACCAACGAAAACTGCGTGGCGATCATGATAAACGTCTACCAGGGCAGCGAGTATGTCGAGGATATGCTGGAGATTTTCGAGCGGTACGAAGTTAAATGCACCTTTTTTGTGGGCGGAATCTGGGTGAGCAAAAACCACGACATTATTAAGCGAATGGCGCAAAGTCACGAAATAGGAAACCACGGCTACTTACACCGCGACCACGCCAAACTTAACGCCAAGCAGAACAAAGAGGAAATTGTACTCTGCGAAAAGCTGGTGGAAGAAATAACGGGCGTTAAGACACGGCTTTTCGCCCCGCCAAGCGGAAGTATAGGGGACACCATGCTCTCGGTCTGCGAGGAACTTGACTACAAAGTAATTATGTGGTCAAAGGACACCATCGACTGGCGCGACAAGGACTATCAGCTTGTGGTAAGCCGCGCCACAAAGGAAGTAAAAAGCGGCGACATGATACTCATGCATCCCACCGAGCACACCGTAAAGGCATTGCCTCAAATACTCGACGCATACCGCAAAAAAGGTCTGACGCCTGTGACGGTGAGCAGATTACTGAAAATAGATAATAATTATTAAAGAAATCCCCCAAAAATGTCAATCAGACATTTTTTTTGAGGGTCTTTAACGGGGGTCCCCCCCAAAATGGCTGATTTTTGGGGGGCATTTCACGGGGGTCCCCCCAAAATCCTCGATTTTGGGGGATAAATCTCGGGGGCTCCCCTAAAAATCGCTGATTTTTGGGGGCTAATTAATTGATTTATTGTGATAAAGTGGTGTATAATTTTAATATAACATATATGGGGGATTTCACCATAGAAATGATTGATAAATTAAAAAGCGGGCGGCCGTGTTTTTCGGTTGAGGTCTTTCCGCCCAAAAAAGAGGGGCAGCTCGAGGGAATCATCCGCGCGTTAAAAGGCATGCGCGAGCTTGACCCCGACTTTGTATCGGTAACATACGGCGCAAACGGCGCGGGAAGCGACAAAACGGCGGACGTCGCGTCAATCGCGCTCGACGCGTTCGGAATGAACGTCCTTGCCCACCTTACCGCGGTCAATATGACCATCGAAAAGCTGGAAGGGCTGGTCGAGACTTACCGCCGCAAAAACGTCAAAAATCTGCTGGTTTTGAGGGGCGACCTCGTGCCCGAGAGCCGTTTTTACGACTTCAGGCACGCCAACGAACTTGCCGCGTACATAAAGAAAAACTATCCCGATTTTACTCTGTATGGGGCGTGCTACCCCGAAGGACATCCCGAATCGGAAACGCTCGATAAGGATATAGATTACCTTTTCGCAAAGGCCGACGCAGGCGTCGAAGGGTTTATTTCACAACTTTTCCTCGACAACACGACCTTTTACGATTTTAACGAAAAGCTCGGAAAGAGGAATTTTACATACCCTGTCGCGGCGGGCATAATGCCCATAGTCAGCCAGAATCAGATAAGCCGTATAGTTGCCATGTGCGGCGTGCAGATTCCGCCGAAATTCGTCAAAATGGTCGCAAATAATACCGAAAACTTACCTGAAGCGGGCATAAACTACGCAAAAGAGCAGATTGACGAACTTATCTCGCGCGGGTACAAAAATATTCACTTGTACTCCATGAACAAGGCCGAAGTGGCCAAAGCGGTTTTAGGCAAATTTTTGCCCTTAAGGTGATATGAAAGAGATAGAACTTGGCTACGGTGAAGCGGAAATATATTTTATTAAGAAAGAGCTTGAAAACGACGCCTCCCTTTTGACCGAGGACGTCCAGGAGAGAATCGACAAGAGCGTCGACCTTCTCAACGGCTATTCGGTCATGGGCTACAAATGGGCGGACTTCGAGCCTGAGTTTTTTGCCGACAAAATTCTGTTAAAAAATACTGCCGCAACGTTTCCGGGAAAGGATATAAACAAGCACCTTTCGGGGTGCGACAAGATTTACGTTTTTGCCGCGACTCTCGGCTACGGCATCGACCGCATAATACGCTCTTTTCAGGTGTGCGACCTCAGTTTAAGCTACTATATTGACGTGCTTGCGGGATTGTTAATCGAAAAACTTTGCGATAACGTCTGCAAAAAGATTGCCGAAAACGAGGACGGCAGGGACATAACGCAACGCTTCAGCTGCGGCTACGGCGACTTTCCGCTGGAGACGCAAAAAGATATCCTAAATCTCCTGAACGCCGAAAAAGAGCTGGGCATTAAGCTCACCGAAAGCGAAATGATGACTCCGACAAAGACCGTCACCGCGGTTTTGGGCGCAGGAAAGGCAGGAAGCCTCGACAGGTGCGCAATCTGCGTCAAAAAATACCAATGCGAAGGAAACAAGTGCCGTGATTGACTTTACCAAAGAACTTTTTCTGGACGGCGGAATGGGCAGCCTCGTTATGGAGAGGGCGAAAATTCCGACAGGGTATAAGATTGAAAAACTAAACCTTGAAAACCCCGAAATAATAAAAAGCGTCCACGACGACTACATAAACGCGGGAAGCGACATAATATACACCAACACCTTCGGCGCCAACCGCTATCATTTTGACAATTCCACTCTTAAAAGAATAATAAGCGCAGGCATTGACATCGCGACAGGCGCGCGAGCGCACGGAAAATTTGTCGCCCTTGACATAGGTCCCTTGGGAAAGATAATCGGCGAGGGCGGAATTTCCGAACAAGAGGCGTATGAGGCGTTTAAAGAAATAATCGCTTTGGCCGAAGATAAAACCGACCTCATTGTAATCGAAACAATGACAAATTTAGCGGAAGCGAGATTAGCCGCGCTTGCTGCGAAAGAAAATTCGCGTTTGCCCGTAATGGTGTCCATGAGCTTTACAGGCTCGGGCATCTCGGTCTTCGGAAATCCCTTGGAAAGCTTTGCCGTAACTTTGGGCGGAATGGGCGTCGCCGCGCTCGGCATAAACTGTACCCTCGGCGCAAAGGAAATGGCGCCGCTTGCAAAAAGGCTTATTGCCGTTTCCTTAGTTCCCGTCTTTGTCAAGCCCAATGCCGGTATGCCGACCATAGAAAACGGCAGGACCGTATACAAGACAACGGCTGAGGAGTTTGCGCATTACGCTACGGAAATGAGAAAATCGGGCGTAAAGATAATAGGCGGCTGCTGCGGAACCACTCCCGAATTTATCGCTCAAACAAAACAGAAATGCGCCGATATTGTAGCCGAAGATACAGCTTACGAAATAAAGAGCTATGTTTGCTCGGCGTATAAATGCATAACTGTCGACGGTCCCAAGGTGGTCGGAGAGAGGATAAATCCGACGGGCAAAAAGGCGTTTCAGCAGGCATTACGCGAGGAAAACTGGTCGTATATACTCGCCCAAGCGGTCGAGCAGGAAGAGGGAAAGGCCGACATTCTCGACGTAAATGTGGGTATTAACGGCATAGATGAGCCGTACGTCATGCAAAAAGCCGTGGAAAAGCTGCAAAATGTCACCACTTTGCCCCTTCAGATTGACACAACCGACCCAATCGCGCTGGAAAAGGCGTTGCGCGCCTATCACGGCAAGGCGATAATCAACTCGGTAAACGGCACCGAGGAGAGCTTGAACACGGTTTTGCCGTTGGCGAAAAAGTACGGAAGCGCGGTAATCGGGCTTACCATTGACGACGAAGGAATCTCGCAAGATGTCAATAAACGCATAGAAATCGCGCGAAAAATCATAAAAAGGTGCGAAAAAGCGGGTATCGCCCCCGAGGATATATATATCGATACCCTTACAATGGCAGAAGCCTCGGGCAGGGGGAACGCCCTCTGCACGCTTAACGCGCTGAGCGAAATCAAAAAGCTGGGCGTAAAAACCGCGCTCGGCATAAGCAATATTTCCTTCGGTATGCCCGCAAGACAGGACATCAATGCCAAGTTTTTGGAAATGGCGATTAAAGCGGGGCTGGATCTTTGTATAATCAACCCGACCCTGATCGGGATTTCGGGCAGCAAACAGGCGGAACAATTTCTCCTCGGGCTCGACTGCGCGGCCGAAAAATATATAGAATACGCGCAAAATGCCCAAATACAAGCCGATTTTGCGGTAAAACCGCAGCAGGACAAGACCCTGTTTGACGCGGTGCTGACAGGGCAGAAGGAGCTTAGCGAAGCGTTTGCCAAGGAGCTTATCAAGACCCTGCCGCCCCTCGTTATTATCGACAAATACCTCGTTCCCGCCCTCGATAGGGTGGGCGAAAGCTACGAAAACGGCAAATTATTCCTGCCGCAGCTCATTTCGGCGGCGGAAGCGGCGAAAGCCGCGTTCGGCGTTATCAATAAATACATTGTCAGAAATGACGAAAAAAACGAAAAAGTCTTTGTACTTGCGACGATAAAAGGCGACATTCACGACATCGGCAAAAACATCGTCAAAGCGGTGGTGGAAAACTACGGCTATAAAGTCATTGACCTCGGAAAAGATGTCGATTTTGACGTGATTTTAAACGCAATTGAGAAAAACTATCCCTGTGTACTCGGACTGTCGGCGCTGATGACCACGACCGCGGTCAACATCGAAAAGGCCATAAAAATGGTCAGAGAAAGGTTCGATATTCCCATTCTGGTAGGCGGAGCGGTGATGACTGACGAGTACGCAAATAAAATAGGCGGCATAAGATGCAAGGACGCAAACGATGCCGTCAGAAAACTCAAAGAAATATTCGGTTAAGTATTACTATATATTCAATATTGTCAGAATCGTAGCGATTGGCGCGAGAATAGCGGCCGCCGAAACGATCGTCATGATCAATATTTTCTTCACAGTTGCTGTCATATATATATAAATTTAATTTATTTCGCAAATTATTCGGGTCGGGTCTTTGTTGCCCCTTTGTAAGGTCTGCATTTATGACCTTTTCGTCATTTTAACATCGATTTATATTTCTGTAAAGGGTTTTTGCGTATTTTCTCAAAAATCCCCCCCTTTTTTCGACGAAAAACGCCAATAATTATTTTATGCGCCCAATATACCCCGTTATGTTTGATTTTTTCATAATACAAATATATAATTTATAAAGCCCCGAAAAAATACCCCGAAAATCAGCGATTTTCGGGGACCCCGAAAATAAACCCCGAAAAAATACCCCGAAAATCAGCGATTTTCGGGGACCCCGAAAATTAACCCTGAAAATCGGCGATTTTCGGGGGTCAGATAACAGAGGAAGAATAATGACTAACCGTATTGTTGATATTCACGCGCACATATATCCCGAAAAAATCTCCCTTAAGGCGGTAAAGGCGATAGGGGATTTTTACGAACTGGAAATGTCGGCAAAGCAGGGGACCGCGGCAGAACTGAAGACGCTTGCGAGAAAAGCGGGCGTAGTTAAGATAGTGATTCACTCGGTTGCGACCTCGACCAGACAGGTGTCCTCAATAAACGATTTTGTTTCTCACGAAGCCGCCCTGGACGATATTTTCATTCCGTTTGCCACCCTTCATCCCGATATGACAAAGGAAGAGATACGCGCCGAGACAGCCCGTTTTGACGGGCTTGGCATACGGGGCGTAAAGCTCCACCCCGATTTTCAGGAGTTTGCCATCGACGGAGAGGCGGCATACAATATTTTTGAACAACTTGACGGCCGCTACAAGCTCATGCTCCACACCGGCGACAAGCGAAAAGTGTTCAGCCACCCCGCTCAGATGGTAAAGGCGGCCAAGGACTTTCCCCACCTTACCTTTATCGCGGCGCACCTCGGCGGCTATTCGGAATGGGCCGACTACCGCCTCTATGAGAACGTAGGAAACGTCTACTTCGATTGCTCCTCGTCCCTTGCCTTCCTCACGCCCGAAAAGGCCGCGGAGATAATAACTTTTCTCGGAGAAGACAGAGTGATGTTCGGTACCGACTTCCCGATGTGGGACTACGAAGGGGAAACAGCCCGACTTGAGAAACTGCCTTTGAGCGAAAAAGCAATGCAAAAAATCCTGTTTGAAAACGCAAACAAGTTTTTCAATCTGGGATATTAAAAAGTTATAAAACAGCAAAAAACACGCGTTTCAAGAGGTTTTGAGACGCGTGTTTTGGTTTTTGCGCGGCTTGATTTAGTCTCTTTTTCTGCACATAGCCAACGCCGCAATGCTCATTATTATGGCAAGAATACTTAATACCAAAGCAGCAATAGTCATATTGTGTGATTCAACGCGCGGCAAAAATTCGCCCGCGTCTTGTGACCTCCTTTTTTAGATTTCGCATTTAGTATTGTGTAATTTACTGCAAAATACCAATCTTATTTCTGTCGGCGTCAAACTTTTTGCCCTAAAAGGTTTAATTGCGATACGCGTCAATTTCGCGAATAATGCCGAATTGTGCGGTTTCGGTAATTAACCGCGGTATCCACAGCAACAGAAACGCTTATCGTTCAACTTTTTAGATATTTCCGCCGTCAAATTCCTTATTGACAAACCCGCAGGCAAAACAGTATACTTATTAAAAACTTTCGGAGGAAATATTTATGAAAATCGCGGTAGCGGGCGCGGGTATCGGCGGGCTTGTAGCGGCAAAGATACTTGCCGACAACGGGCATGAAGTGCACGTCTTTGAAAAGTCGGCCCGAGAGAAAATAAGCTATGACTGGCATGACGACGTAACAAGGTTTGTGTTTTCCAATCTGGGACTCCCCATTCCCGAAGGGCACGTGTCCGAGAAGAAAAACTGGACGTTCATAACCCCCGACCGGCAGACGGCGCTGACGCTCGATGTCCCCGATGACGCGAGAGATTATTCCATAGACAGGCGCGCGCTTGCCGAACTCTATATCAGCCGCGCCGACAAAGTTAACTTCCGTTTCGGCGCAAAAGCAGATGGACTTATTATTGAAAACGACATAGTAAAAGGCATAACGGTCGGCGGCGAAAAGGTTTACGCCGATCTCGTTATCGACAATTCGGGCGTCAATTCCGTTTTGAGAAAGTCGCTCCCCGCGTCCTACGAAGCCGAAAACCCCTCGGACAGCGAAGTTTTCCACGCCTACCGCGCATTCCACAAGCGGACGGGCGCGCCCGACCCCGAGTTTTCCAACAAGGTTTACCTAAAGCACATGGGCGAAATGGGCATATCGTGGTGCGTGGTCGACTCCGAAGACACCGTCGATATCCTCATCGGCAGAATCGGCAAGCTGACCAAAGAAAACCTGAAGAGCGCGTTGGAAGCGCTAAAAGCGGACAATCCCATTCTCGCGGACGAAACAGTACTTGGCGGCGGCATATACGAAATTCCCGTAAGGCGTCCCGCTTTGCGTTTTGGCGGAGAAAATTACGCGCTCATAGGCGATGCTGCGTTTATGACAATTCCCGTGCTTGGCTCGGGACTTGAAAATTCCATGTACGCGGCAAGCATTCTTGCCCAGACGATTATGCGCGAGGGCAACGCAGGGAAAGAGACAATCTGGAAATACCAGGCGGAATACTACAAAAAAGTCGGGCATAAGCATTACGAGACCGACATAATCAAGAGGTGGCTCCTCGGCACCGCGCCCGAAAGCCTCAACTATATGTTCGGCAGGGGCGTTATCAGCGCCGAAGACCTTCAGAACGGCTCCAGCGGCGGCGAAGTCGCGCTCACGTTCGGCACGATAATCGACAAGGTCAAAAAGGCATTTCCGCGCATTGACCTTCTGCTCGACCTCAAAGGCTGCCTGGACAGGTCGAAAAAGGCTGGAAACGCCGCACGCGCCATCCCGGCGGAGTACGACGAGACCGCAATAAGCAAATGGGAAAAGAGCATAAAGAAATTCTTTAACTGATTCCAAAAAAATCCATAACAACAGCCCCCCCAAAAAAAATCGTTCTCGATCGGGGGGCTTTTTTCGGAAGCACCCCAAAAAACGTGCGTTTTGGCGCTCTTTTTCCGGAGAATTAATTTTTGGGGCAAATTTGCTTAATACTAAGTTAATGAAACTCATTAAATCGGCAAAAGAGACCCTTTTATATATATTGATAGGGCTTATCGCAGGCTTTGTGAACGGCATCTGGGGCGGCGGCGGCGGAATTTTTGTCGTGCCTCTGCTGGTCTACCTCATGAAATACGAGGAGCGCAAAGCGCACTCCACCGCGATAGTCATTATTCTGCCTCTTTGCATTGTCAGCGCGATTACTTACATTGTGCAGGGCATTTACGACTGGCCGCAGACCCTCAAAACAGGCGTCGGTGTGGTCGCGGGCGGCATCGTCGGGGCTTTTTTACTCAAAAAACTCTCAAACAACGTCCTTGCCTATATCTTTTACTCGGTGATGATAGTCGCGGGCGTCCGCGTCCTTCTGATGTGAGGTGCGGCGCGTGAAAACCTTTCTCCTCATCCTTGCGGGCATAATTTCGGGGGTCTTGGGCGGCATGGGCATGGGCGGCGGCACGCTCCTTATCCCCATTTTGACAATCTTTTTCAAAGTCCCGCAGGCGATTGCGCAATCGGTAAACCTCATTGTCTTTATCCCGATGTCGATTGCCGTCACGGTGATAAACGCGAAAAACAAGATGATAGAGAAAAAGGGACTTATTAAGATGATTATCCCCGCTATAATTACCGCCGTGATCGCCTCGCTCCTGGCAAGCCGCGCCAAAAACGCAGTCCTACAAAAGAGCTACGGCATTTTCCTCATCGCCGCCGGTCTTTTCTTCATCGTGCTGACGACGATAGACGTAATAAAGAAAAAGAAGGAAAAGAAGAACAAATAGTCCAAAAATCTGCCCCGACTACCGCAACAGGGTGCTTCTGCTGAAAGAATAATTAATTCAGTTATTCGAAATATGTAATTTTCTCGGCACAAGCTTGGTACAAAATAATCAGAACAAAACGAAAAGTGTACCAAACAACCCAAAGACAGTCAAAATATTGCGGAACCGTTATTGAGCGGGGATTAAGGGTAATCAGGAAAATCAAAATAAAAAAAGCAGCCGTTGCGGTTGCTTTTTTTGGCGGAGAAATCGGGATTTGAACCCGAGCTACGCTTCTAACGTACTACTCCCTTAGCAGGGGAGCCCCTTCGGCCACTTGGGTATTTCTCCTCGCCGAATTTTATTATCGCGTATTTGCTTT
>Ga0116189_1003512_pt1 | contig 11224 bp, 9 predicted proteins | sample AD_JPNTR3_MetaG_FD_89895 | JGI IMG/M metagenome (GOLD analysis project Ga0116189, IMG submission 89895) | Active sludge microbial communities of municipal wastewater-treating anaerobic digesters from Japan - AD_JPNTR3_MetaG | ecosystem: Engineered > Bioreactor > Anaerobic > Digestate | place... | reverse complement strand
GTCGCGCAGGCCCCGACCGGCGGGATGGACCAGGCCATCGCCATGCGGGGCCGAGCCGGGCATGCGCTCTTTCTCGACTGCCGCGACGGCTCGGCCCGCCAGGTGCCCTTCGACCCGGAGGCGCACGGGCTGCGGCTCCTCGTGGTCGACACCAGAGCCAAGCACGCTCTGGTCGACGGGCAGTATGCCGCCCGCCGCACCGCGTGTATCGAGGCCGCACAAACCTTGGGGGTGCCCAGCCTGCGCAGCGCCGATCCGGCGGACGTCGAGGCCAGGTTGACCGGGACCGCGCGGCAACGCGCCCGGCACGTCGTGACCGAGATCCAGCGGGTCCGCGAGTGTGTCGAGGCCCTTGGACACGGTGACTTCGCCCGGGTGGGCGCGACCTTCGTCGCCTCCCACGAGTCGCTGCGAGACGACTTCGAGGTCTCCTGCATCGAGCTGGACACCGTGGTCGACGCGGCGCTGGGAGCCGGAGCCTGGGGGGCGCGGATGACCGGCGGCGGCTTCGGCGGCTCGGCCATTGCCCTGCTCCCTGCCGCGTCCGCGGATGCAGTCGTTGCGGCGGTGGCCGAGGCCTTCGACCTCCGCGGGTTTGACCCTCCGACCGCCTTCTTCGTCGCACCCGGTCCCGGAGCGGGCGCCGACCTGGCCGAACGGGGGTAGATCTCGACTCGGATATCGCCTGCTTGCCGTTACGCGGCTCCGACGTCGTCCGAGGTCCTCGCCAGGGGGAGTAACCGTCGGCCAACGACACGGGCCGCAGTCAGATGACTGCGGCCAGGTCGTGTCCCATGCTGCCCCGAGGACGTGTCCCCGGCTCTCTCGGTGTCCGCGAGCCGTCGTCCCCATCCCCCACAGGCAGTCCTCATGAAGCGCCGGGTCAGCGGCCGCCCTCGGACGCCCCCGTCCGAGACCTGGTCCCCAAGGTGTGGCGACCGCCGACCCAATGTCCCCCGACATTGCGTGGTACTGCACTGCGATCTACTGCATCCCAACAGGTGACCTCCGCGCGTGCCGCAGCACGTCCGTTGCTCACCATCCCCGCATCAATCGTCGGATATCGACGAGACCAACGCATGTGCCTGTCGTCACGACCTTCACCCATGACTTCCGGCACCCTCCGGGCCGAAGCGCCAGCGCTGCGGTGGCCGCTCGCGTCATACCTCGGGACTGCGCACCCTTTGCGCCTTGGGCTGGTCGGCATCCTCATCGACCAGAGCCTCCTCCTCGCCCTGGTCATGCCGAGCCAGGGTATTCTCCTCGTGTCCGCAGGGAACGGGCTGCGAGGGATGCCGAATGCGTGGGTCAGCTCGGGGGAGAGCTGAGCTGGACGTCCGCGCCCGGAGGGCGTTCACCTCGAAGCGCGGCTCCTGTCGAAGGGACCGGTGCCGGGTGGGCCGGAAAACGTGAGGAGCGAGGACGCCATGACCGCCGACGGCGAGCGCTCCCCCGTTCGGGTCGTCATCATCGATGACCAGCACCTTGTCCGCCAGGGCATTCGGGCGCTTCTGGCCCTGAGCAGTCGGGTCGTCGTGGTCGGCGAGGCCGGCGACGGCCTTGCCGGACTCGAGGTCATCGCCTCGACCACGCCTGACGTCGTCATGCTCGACCTGCGGATGCCCCGGATGGGCGGGCTCGACATGCTGCGTGAGCTGCGCGGCCGAGCTGCCGCGTTGATCCCCACGCTGGTGCTGACCACCTTCGACGACGACGAGGCGATCCTCGAGGCGATGCGTCTCGGAGCGCGGGGCTACCTGCTCAAGGACGTCACGCTCGACCAGCTCGTCCAGGCGGTCGAGACCCTGGCCGCTGGGGGGCGGGTGGTGCAGCCGGGCCTCACTGCTGGGCTGCTCGAACGGCTCGGCGACCAGCCGGCCAGCGGCGCGCCGCGCAGCTTCGACGCGACCGAGTCTCCGGACTCGCTCACCGACCGGGAGATCGAGGTGCTACGTCTGGTCGCGGCCGGCTACTCCAACCGCGAGGTCGCCCAGATGCTCCATCTCGCCGAGGGCACCGTGAAGAACCACGTCTCGGCGATCCTGCTCAAGCTCGGAGTCCGGGACCGCACCCGTGCGGTGCTGCGCGCCATCGAGCTGGGGGTCATCAGCCGCTGAGGGGGCGCACCCCGGCGAACTGCCGGTAGCACGCCCCCTCGGACGGGATCAACGGGTTCTGGCTCAGATGAAGAGCAGCTGCGCGCCGTCGGTCAGCTCGATGAAGTCGGTCGCGCTGATGATGCCCTCGACGCCCTCGTAGAGGTCGTCCTCGACCAGGTTCATCATGTCCGCGGACATCCGACAGGCCCACATGTGGCAGCCGGATGCGGCGAGCATCTCGAGGAACTCCGGGACCTCCGGGACGTCGAGCGCGGCGATCTGCTTCTTCATCATCGCCGTAGCCATATGCGTCATACCGGGCAGGCCACCGAGGGTCTGCGGCATGTACATCCCGAAGTGGCCCGGCGGATGCATCGCGGTGTTGCCGACGAAGGAGAACTTCAGGTGCTCCATCGTCTTCTTGTTGATCATGTCGAAACCCCAGAAGGTGAAGAACAGGTGGGTCTCGATGCCCTCGCCGAGGGCCGCGTTCGCCAGGATCAGGCCCGGGTAGGCCATGTCGAGGTTGCCCTTGCTGCAGATGATCGCGAGCTTCCGGTCGGTCGGGCCGGAGTCGAACGACGGCATGATCGGGGTGGTCATGGTGTCGGGGGCTTGCGTGTCGGTGCTCATGTCAGCTCTTTCTCATATCCTCGTATGACGCTCAGACGCAGCCCTTGGGCTTGGGCAGCCCGGAGACATAGGCCATCTTCTTCGCCGGCTTGACCGGGAAGAGGGTGAAGAGGTCCTTCACGGCGGTGCCGGTCTGGGTGCTGACCCGGCGCAGGGTGGCGGTCTCCCCCATGATCGCGTAGTCCTCGCGGAGGAACTTCACGATGGCCCAGTGCTTGTCCGTGAGGTCGACACCGATCATGTGGGCCAGCTCGGCGCCGAGCGACTCGTCCCACTGGGACGGGTCGGTGAGGAAGCCCTCGTCGTTGACCTCGACCTGGTGGCCGGCGATCGTCGTGGTGGGCATGTGGGTGTGCTCCTTCTTCGGTGGTGGGGTGGTCAGGCTGCGGGGGTCTTGCCGGTCATGGACATCTCGGCGGGCAACGGGATCGGCCGTCCGGGGAGGAGCATGTTCCAGTAGACCCAGCGGAAGGCGAGCTTGCCGAGGTGGTTGGCCCGAGACTCCTTGAGCAGGGACATCGGGCCGACCTTGGGGAACGGGAAGGTGCCGGTGAGCGGCTCGGTCTCGTAGTTGAAGTCGAGGAGCATCCCCTTGCCGCCGCCGGCCTCGATGAAGCAGTTGGCGTGGCCGTCGAAGGAGTGCGTCATCGGCCGGCCGCTGGCCAGCTGGACGAAGTTCTCGACGAAGACCTCGACCGAGAAGTGGGCCACCGAGCCGGCCTTGGACGTCGGCAGGTTCGACGCGTCGCCGAGGACGAAGATCGTCTCGTGCGCGGTGGACTGCATCGTGTGCTTGTCGACCGGGACGTAGTTGAGCTCGTCGCCCAGGCCCGAGCGGGCCACGAAGTCGGCGCCCATGTTGAGCGGGATGGTGACGAGCTGGTCGTAGGCGACCTCGCGCTCGTCATACGAGCGGATGACCTTGGCCTCCTGGTCGACGGACTCGATCATGAAGTCCGACTCGAGGTGGATACCACGCTTCTCCAGCGCGGACCCGAGCTCGCGCGCGGCCACCGGCTTGGTGAAGGCGCCGTCCAGCGGGGTGACGTAGACGATCTCGGTCTTGTCGCGCAGCCCCCGCTGGCGCAGGTAGTCGTCGGCGAGGAAGACGAACTCCAGTGGGGCGACGGGGCACTTGATCGGCATCTCGGTGATGTGCATGACGAGGCGGCCGCCGGTGAAGCGGTCCATCGCGGCCTTGAGCGCGACGGCACCCTCGAAGGTGTAGAACTCCCCCACCGACTTGTGCCACTCCTCGCCGAGCATGCCCGGGGTCTGGTCCGGACGCGGCGTGGTCCCCGAGGCGATGACGAGGTAGTCGTAGCCGATGGTCCGGCCGTCGGTGAAGGTGACGACCTTGCCGTCGGGGTCGACCGTGTCGATCTCGGCCATGACCAGCTCGACGCCGTCGGCGATGAACGGGTGCTTGGTCCGACGGATCTGGTCGGGCGAGTTGATGCCGAACGGGATGAAGAGGTAGCCCGGCTGGTAGTCGTGGATGTCGTTCTTGTCGACGACCGTGACCGACCACTGCGAGCTGTCGAGCCGCTTGATCAGCTTGTTGGCCACCATCGTCCCGGCCGTTCCGGCCCCGAGGACGAGAAGTCGTCGCGAGGGTGCGCTTGTCATGCGTCAAGGATACCCGGGCGGGTATATGAAAAGAGGGGCCAAGGGCCCACCCTGGGGCGTACGACGCGTGACCTGTGACACCATCGTCGACAGCCTGCGGCACACCACCGCACCACGTCACCAGAACACGTCACTGCGAACAAGGGGATCACCGTGACCGAGATCGTCGACGCACCGCCGGACTTCGTCCTCCCAGCCCGGTTCACCGCCCCGCCCAGGCTGACCCAGCGCTACCCGGCCTTGTACCCGGTCGCCGTCAAGGTGCTCCAGGCCAAGCGACACTTCGCCTGGCGGCAGCGCGGGACGCGGTGGGTGTCCGAACGGCGCAGTGACCCCCTGCCGTTCCGGGTCAAGCAGCACAAGTCCCTGCTGCTGCGCACCCTCGTCCCGGACCAGATGTGGCTCCAGCACAACAAGGTGACCAACCTGCGGCTGGCCTCGGCCCAGGTCGACACGGTGCTCATCCGACCCGGCGAGACCTTCTCGTTCAACAAGGTCATCGGCAACTGCACCCGGCGCAAGGGGTATGTCGAGGGGATGCGGCTCTCCGGCGGCGCGGCGCGACCAGGGGTCGGCGGCGGCATCTGCCAGCTGGCCAACCTGCTCCACTGGATGGTGCTCCACTCGCCGCTCACCGTGGTGGAGCGCTCCGAGCACTCCTTCGACCCCTTCCCCGACAACGGGCGGGTCCTCCCCTGGGGGGTCGGCTGCTCGATCGCCTACAACTATGTCGACTTCGTGGTGCGCAATGACACGGAGGCGACATACCAGCTCTTTGTCAGCGTCGGCGAGCGGTACCTCGAAGGTGAGCTGCGCACCGACCGGGAGCCCGAGCACACCTTCCGGGTCTTCGCCAAGGACGAGTGCTTCATGAGGTATGCCGGCGAGTACTACCGACGCAACGAGATCTGGCGCACCCTGGTCGACCGACGGACCGGGCAACGGGTCCGGGACGAGCTGGTCAAGGAGAACTTCGCCCTGGTCAAGTACACCCCCGGCGACGTCTCGGTCATCGACTGCGACGGACTGGCCTGACGCAGCTGCACGTCGGCACGTCCCCGATGCCACGCCCTCGGGCCCGACGACGTCTCGTCCGCGCGCTCATGGACTCCCAGAACGCTCGTGGTATCGCGCTCGATGCCACGAGCACCACCTGAGTCCAGGAGCGCCGGACGCGGGGTCCACGACGCGGGACCTCTCCCCGGGTGAGGGTCGGCACTCGAGACGGGCGTGCGCTTCGGGACGGAACAACCCGACGGATGCCCACGTGGTGACATAGCGTGGTCCCGAGCGGGCTGACGTGCAAGGAGGGGCCGTGTCCGTCGGTCTTGCGGTGCTGGGCCACGTCGGGGTCGACGTGGCCGGTTCCGCGGTCCCGCTGACCAGGCTCGAAGCCTCCCTGCTGGCCGCGCTGGCCCTCGCCACGGACCGATCGGGCTCGCACGACTCGCTCGCCGACTGGCTCTGGGGCGACGACCTCCCCCGGACGCCACGGAACCGCATCCAGGCCCTGGTCTCGGGGCTGCGCCGCAAGGTCGGCAGCGCCCCCCTCGTCGAGACCACACCCCAGGGCTACCGCCTCGCCGCCGGGGTGACCCTGGACGTCGCACGATGGCGGGCCCTGGTGCGCCGCGCGCTGGCAGTTCCGGCCGGTGAGCAGAGCCGCGCCCTGCTCAACGAGGCAGTCGCGGTGGTCGGCCCGGAACCGCTGGGCGGATGCGTCCAGACCCCTCGCGTCGAGGCCGCGCGGCGCTCACTGGTCGACGAGCGGCTGCGCCTCCTCGGTGCCCGCATCGACGCCGACCTCGCAACCGGCCGCGTCGACGGGCTGGTCGCCGAGCTCACCCTCCTCGTCGAGGAGCTGCCCTTCCACGAGGCATTCGCCGCGCAGCTCATGACGGTCCTGGCTCGTAGCGGCCGCCGGGCCGAGGCCATGGCGACCTTCACCGCGGCCCGCAAGCGGCTCGACGCCGAGCTCGGAGTCCGCCCCGGCCCGCTGCTCGCGGCCGCGCACGCCGCCCTGCTCGGCGGCCACCCGACGATGGCGAACCCGCCCGACCCCCCGCGCCGCGCCTGGGTCGCCGACGAGCCGGGGCCGCGCACCGTGCCCCGCAGCGTCTCGGTCGTCATCGGCCGGGAGGCCGAGTTCGACCGGATCGCCGCTGCAGCATGCGGCCGGGCTGTCCCCGCCGTCGTCAGCCTCATCGGCATCGGGGGCGTGGGAAAGACCACCCTGGCGATCGAGGCCGCCCACCGGCTCCGCGAGCACTTCGACGGCGGCAGCCTCTACGCGGACCTGTCCGGCGAGGGCGGCCAGGGTGGCCCGGGACCGGTCCTCGACTCCTTCCTCGGCATCCTCGGCGTCCGCGGCCCCGACCTCCCGCAGCCCCTGGCCGACCGAGCAGCCGTCTTCCGCTCGATCCTCGACGACCGGAGGATCCTCATCGTCCTCGACGACGTCCCGGACGGCTTCGACGTCACCCCACTGCTCCCGCCCCGCCCGTCATCCATGGCGATCCTCACCAGCCGCCAGCCGCTGCGTGGGCTGGTCCCCACTCACCTGATCCGGCTGGGGTCGCTCACCGCCGACCAGTCCCTCGACCTGCTCCGGGCCCACCTGGGTTCGGACCGGGTGCAGCGCGAGCCCGTCGCCGCCGACCGACTCGTCGAGCTGACCGGCGGCCACCCGCTGCTCCTGCGGGTGATCGGCCAACGCCTGGCTCGCCGACCGGATGTCACGCTCACTCATTCTGCGGACCGCCTCGCCGAGGAGTATGCCGGCCGGCGCGAGCTCACCGACGAGGACGGCCGGCTCGGGGCCGGTCTCGGGCTGGCCGAGGCACCATTGCCCCCGGGCAGTCGGCGGCTCCTCCACGACATCGCGCGGCTGCCTCTCCAGCGCGTCAGCCGCTACACCTGCGCGGCGATCTGCGGCGATGCCACCGCGGCGGACGAGGCCATCGACCCGCTCGTCGAGGCCGGCATCCTCGACCCGGTCATCCAGGAGCACGCCGAGCCGCTCTATCGGATCCACGACCTTGTCCGGCTGCACGCCCGGGGGGCTGCGGCCGCCCTCCCCCCGCCGGACGTCGTCGCGATCTCGGCGCGGCTGCTCGCCGAGGCCGTGCGGCATACCGCGACCTACCCGAACCAGATGGTGCCCCGACCGCCCGGCTCGCCGACCGCCCTGGGCCTGACCCGACCCCGGATGAGTCGCTGCGCTACTTCGCCGCGGAGACCCCGGCACTGATCCAGATGGCTCGGGCTGTGGTCCCCGACGATCCCGAGACCGCCTGGCGGCTGCTCGCCGTGACCGCCCCCGCTGCGGGCCAGCAGGCCCAGAGCTGGCTGGCAGCCTCGGACCAGGTCCGATCCGCTCTCACCTCCTCGCCGCGAAGCCGCGCCATCGTCGCCGCGCACCTCGACCTCGCCGCGGCCGGTCTGCTCCACGACCGGCCTGCCGGCGCGGCCTATGTCGAGGCTCTGAAGCAGGCCCAGACGACCTTCACTGCCGGCGGCAACCACGCGGCAGCGCTGTCCTGCGCGGTCGTCCGGGGGACGATCCTGCGGCACGCCGGGCAGCGCCATGCGTCCGAGGAGTCGCTGCGCTGGGCGGACGCGCACGTCCGTCCGGACACCACGGCCCTGCTGCGCGCGCACCTCGCACTGGCCTGGGGCGGGGTGTACGACGCGTACGACCTGCTCGAGGCGGCGCTCGAGGCGCACCGGGTCGCGGCGCGCTACTTCGAGGGCACCTGTGACTGGCTGAACCAGGCCAACACCCTCGTCGAGCTGGCCCACTCGCTGCGGCGGGTCAAGGACCTCGACGCCGCGATGCGGCACTGCGAGGAGGCGATGGCGTTGTACTCCCGCCTCGACGACCCGCGCGGCTACACCGCGGCCCTCGACGCGCGGGCCGATATCACCTGCGCCCAGGGTCGCCCGGCCGAGGCGCTCCCCATGGCGATGGACGCCTGCGACCTCGCCGCGCGCCACCGGGACCCGTACATCCAGCATCGGGCCGAGCGCACCGTCGGGCGAGCGCTGACCGGGCTGGGTCGGTATGCCGAAGCGGAGGAGTCCTTCCGGGCCAGCGCCCTGGGCTTCGAGGCGATTCATCGGCCGATCAGCGTCGCCGCCAGCCTGCACGAGCTCGGACTGCTGCTCCACCGCGACGGGCGACCCGAGGACGCCGTCGCCGTGCTCGAGCACGAGCGGGTCGTCCTCGCCGAGGCCGGCGCGGACGACCTCGGCCCGCTCGACCGGCTCATCGCCGCGCTGCGCGGCTCGCGGGTCTCCGGCTGAGCTTCGCTGCCGCAGACCCGTTGTCGCCGTTGACTTTCGCAGTGGAATCGCAGCGCCGGTTGACACGATGGTCCGGTGCGGTGCGTCGCTGCCCCGTCGAGGCGAAGGCGTCGTCCGGCACAGGGGGTGCGGACGGCGCCTTGGCCTTTCCACGTAGGCCGTTGACGCTCGTCGATTAGGGTGTCGCCGTGACCTCGGACACCTCCCCCGCCCCCGCCTCACCCAGCCCGGAGACCGCAGCGGGGACTGCCCCACCCGCTGCGCCGACCGGTTCGACGGGATCGGGGGCGAAACCCGAACCCGCCGACGACCTGGTCACCACCTCGCACACCGTCGACACCCCCATGGGCACGCTGCGCTATACCGCGACGACCGGGCGGGTCGTCCTGCGCGACGAGGTGTATGAGGACGGGGTCTTCACCGGCAACACGGCCAAGGCCGAGATGTCCGTCACGGCATACGTGCTCGACGGCGCGGACCCGACCACCCGCCCGGTGACCTTCGCCTTCAACGGCGGTCCGGGGTCCTCCAGCGTGTGGCTGCACCTGGGGGTCATGGGGCCGCGGCGCGTGCTCATGGGCGACGTTGGTGCCCTGCTCGCGCCGCCGTACGCCATCGCCGAGAACCCGCAGACCCTGCTCGTCGAGTCGGACCTCGTCTTCATCGACCCGGTCTCCACCGGCTACTCCCGCGCCGTCGAGGGCGGCAAGCCCGGCGAGTACCACGGCTACGCCAAGGACCTCGACAGCGTCGGTGAGCTGATCCGGCTCTGGACGACCCGCAACGGCCGGTGGATGTCCCCGAAGCTCCTCGCCGGTGAGTCCTATGGCACCTTGCGCGCTGCGGCGCTGGCCGACCACCTCCAGGAGCGCTATGGGATGTACCTCAACGGGGTCATGCTCATCTCCTCGGTCCTCGACCTCGGCTCGATCGGCCTGCACGAGGCGGACGACCGCGCCTGCGTCGCCTTCCTCCCCACCTATGCCGCCGTCGCGCACTACCACGGCCTGCATCCCGGCCGCAGCCTCCCCGAGGTGCTCGCCGACGCCGAGGAGTATGCCGAGCGCGAGTATCCGTGGGTGCTCGCCCGCGGGATGCGGCTCACCGAGGAGGAGGTCGACGCCGCGGCGTCGCGGATCGCCGGGCTGACCGGACTGTCCGTCGACTACGTGCGCCGGTCCAACCTGCGCATCGAGCATCTGCGCTTCTTCACCGAGCTGCTCCGCACGCGGGGCCTGTCCGTGGGTCGCCTGGACTCCCGGTTCACCGGCCCGGCGGGGTCGGGAACGGCGGAGATGTATGACGCCGACCCCTCGCACGATGCGATCGCCGGTCCATATGCCGCCGCCTTCAACCACTACGTCCGGGCCGACCTCGGGTATGCCAACGACCTCCACTACGAGCAGGTCTCCGAGCGGGTCAACCCGTGGTCGTACAAGGAGTTCGAGGGACGCGACGTCAATGTCGCCCCGCGGTTGGCCCGGGCGATGCGGCGCAACCGGCACCTGCTCGTCCATGTCGCCTACGGCTATCTCGACGGCGCGACGCCATACTTCGCCGCCCAGGGCGTGCTCGCCCACCTCACCATCCCGGCCGAGCTGACCGACAATATCGAGCACGCCTACTACGAGGCGGGGCACATGATGTACGTCCACGAGCCGTCCCGACTGCAGCAGAGCGCCGACCTTGCCGCCTTCGTGCGACGGGCCGCGACCCAGGCCGCGAGGTAGCCCGCTGCCTCTCGACCTCGGACGCGGCGTCCTCCGCTCTTACCCGGTGTTGGCGTCGGGTAGGCAGAAGGCGCAGCCGTCATACCCTCGGGCGAGGGCGTCCCGCAGTGCTAGGAAGGGCACCTTGTTTCGGGTCGAGATCGCCGACCACCACGGGCAGGTCACGACGTGCACTTCGCGGCTGCGGGGGTTGCCGAAGAACAGGTCCTCGACCTCCTTGACCGCGGTAATCTCCACGGTTTCCTTCCCGGCGGGTATGCCGTCCTGCGCCTGGCTGACGATGAGCGGGTAGCGGTGCAGATGTTCGGCCTGGTGGGAGAAGTCGATGGCCAGCTGCGCCTCGACCCGGGCGCCGGGCTCCAGCGGCACGCCGGACGCGCGGCCGACGGCACCCCCGGGCAGCCGCAGGGTCACCCAGCGCGACGTGCTCCGCACCACGGCGAGCTCGTCGAGGGTCGCGGCCGCCAGCAAGCGGGGCGGCAGGCGCAGCTCGATGGTGGTGTCCGCCGGAAGTGCGGTGGCATCAACGCAGAACTCGTTGGTCGTTGCCGCGACCCCGCCGCGCAGCCATAGGGTCACCGTCGTCTTGCCGCCGGGCACGCTCATCACCGGGGCGACGTTGCGCTGGCCGACGTTGTTGTCGTAGCGCACGAGCAGCCCGTGGTTGAGCTCGCCGGGGTAGACGTCCGGGACGGCGCCGTCGCCGGCAGTCCGCGCGATGGCGACGAGGCACTCGTGGTCCACGATCGCCGGCGTCCAGGGGAACGGCCCGACGCGGACCGCCCCGCCGGGCGGGATGGGGTCGGTCACGGTGACCGCTCCGATAGC
>Ga0116189_1003507_pt1 | contig 11230 bp, 10 predicted proteins | sample AD_JPNTR3_MetaG_FD_89895 | JGI IMG/M metagenome (GOLD analysis project Ga0116189, IMG submission 89895) | Active sludge microbial communities of municipal wastewater-treating anaerobic digesters from Japan - AD_JPNTR3_MetaG | ecosystem: Engineered > Bioreactor > Anaerobic > Digestate | place... | reverse complement strand
GATATCGATTCAGGTCCAGATACATGCTTCGCCCTTTATTCCGTTCTGCATTCCGAACTGCAGCAGGTGACAATGCAACTACTCCCAATCCGGGAGGACCACCGATACCCTTGTTTGGAACTGTAATACAGACATCAATATTGTCATCCTTTACTGATATATATTCCGATCCGATTGCACTCACAGCATCGAGAAAATAAATCAACCTGTATTTTTCTGAGAGCAATCCGATTTCCTCTACAGGATTAGACATCCCTGTACTTGTTTCCAAACCAACCATTACTATTCCTGTAAATTTTTCAGAACATAGAAGATGCTCAACCTGCCTGCAATCTATCTCCTCTCCCCACTCATAGCGGAGTGACTTGTGGGGGATTCCATGCATACTCGCCATAGTTATCAATCGTTCACCAAAATCACCATTAGAAAGCATTAACAAGCGATCATTCTCATTGAAAACCGATGATATCGCTGACTCATTGGCCAGTGTTCCTGTTCCCGTTAAAATGAGAACCTGATGTTCCGGAGTGGTATCCAGAATTGTATGCAGTAAATTACAGGTATCTTCAAACAGTGATTCAAATGACGAATATCTGTGAAAGATAATCTCATTCGATAAAGCTTTCCGGACTGTATCTGAAAGGGTAACCGGTCCTGGAGTCATCAGAAATGATCCCTGGTTTGAATACTCAGACATTCTTACTTCCTGGTTAATTATTATTATTGATCAATATGAATTATTTCGTATAGAACCAATTAACTCAGCTTCTTCTGGAAGTTGACATAAAAATCTCCCGGTGAAATTCTCCGGGCTCTCAAGAGGAACCGTTCGTGTGGTACTTTGGTTTTTACATCCACATCTGGAGGCAATCAGGTCACCTGCGACCTCTGCAACATGACGGAAAAGAATCAGTTTCCCGCCCAATACAGTGATCAGGCCTGGTATTGACTGGTTTTCCTGATGATCAAAAACTGCATATTCCCGTGGTACATTAAACCCTGAAATCCCAGCATTGTTCCGGCTGGAAATATGAACTCTGATACCACTGAAAGCATGTACAATTGAAGTAAACTTGATTCCGGGAACCAGTTGAGATGCATTTTGCAGTATTTCTCTTTTATCCAGATCACATGGGATTAAAAACTCAGAGCAGGGATATTGATTTGATGTAGCTGCTGCAAGACACCTTTCTCCTGAAGCTGCAACTACATCTCCCACTGAACTCGGAGCGCATCTGGTGACCAGTGAATTAACCAGTTTTTTTTCAAATACAAGAATGGCACCATGCAAATGCAGAAGAGATAAATCAGCCCCAAACAGTTTTGCAACAGATGCGGATGAGGGGCCGGTCGCATTTACCACTATATCAGCATTAAAAGTTGAAACAGTACCAGTAAATTGATTACTGGTCCTGATACACCATTTGTTACCAGCTCTTTTGACATCGAAAATTATCTGATTTTCAAATATCTTTACATTTTCTCTCTGCAGATATTCCAAATGACTTTCAATAAGGAGGTAGGGATTAATTGTCCCGTCATTTGTGAGGTATGCCCGGATCAATCCAGGATTGATATTTGGTTCCAATGCGAGCGCTTCTTTTGGTGATAAACTCTCGATTGGTATGTTTGATTCTTTACATCCCTGCTCGAACTGTTCAGAATATGCCTCATCACCCTTCAATACTACATACAATCCTTTGTCAGATGCTACAGCAAAAGGCATAAGATCTTTTATCAATCTGTTTTCGATCATGCATTGAGATGCGATCTCCTTCGATTTAAAGGCATATCTGGCCCCAGAGTGCAACATCCCCGCACAACGAGTGCTGGTACCTGAACCTATGTAATTCCGCTCAATTACGACACATTCCAAACCACGCATTGTAAGATCACGTGCTATTGCTAACCCGGCAATTCCAGAACCCAGAATACAGATCATCATTACCCCTTTTTTCATTATTTCGGCATCCATAAATCAGGATTGCCATTATGAAGCGTTGATTGTCTTTTCCAGAAAAATCGATCTCCAGAGTTTTTGATCAGACAATCCCATCAGTACCATACAAAGATGGCATTCATTAACAAAGGTTTTTCCTCTGCAATATGAAAGGATCCTTTCACGTTCACTCATTCCCAATCCCTCAATAAAGCCATGCTTTCTCAATTGCTGATAAGCAGGATCATTTTGCATGCTCTGTATTGATTTACTCAGATTTGCTTCTCTGCTTCGGTAACATAAGGGGGACCTTGTTATTGCAGATGCCCAGCAACAGGCATGAAGATCGAATTACAGACCGACACTGGCATTACCTGCCATACAGGTCTTTGACAAGCAATCAAAGTCGTTGATTGATTCCAGCGTAACACCGGCAAATGGAATCGCCCTGTTCACAATACGGGCATTCCCGATGGGAATAATCTCCTGAAAAAGATACTGTGAAATCATGTCTTTTAGAGATGCATTAAGTCCAACACACGTTGTTCTTTCCTGTTCGGAGGAATAACAGACATTCATTATAACCTTTATGGATCGGTTTTTTGCCGCAATACACGCATTCTGATAATGCTCAATTGTCAGTTGTTCAAGATGATATATATCAAAGCTTAAAATGATGGTATCGACAGATCCAATTCTGTCAAGAAACTTTTCTGCGCTCTCTTTAGTTCTTGCCCAGACTGGTGCAGTAGTAATCGCACTTTCCAGGTTGTTATACTTACATTCAACAATCCCCTGTCTCAGAAGATCAGGTACCAGAGATGGTTCACCGCCAACAAAAGTTATCATTGAGAAGTCATTCTGTGCCGCCGCGCTTATATAGTGCGACATTACACTTTCTTTCAAGCGCAAACCAGTCCTCTTCTTACTCGTTTCCATTCCTACCGAACAATAACGACAGGAGAGTGGACAATCAATTGTACATACAATTGCCAGAGTATTCGATGCAGGCTTTTTGTTATTCATATACGATTATTTCTGTTATGTTAAGTTATTTTATAAATTCATCTTATGGGAATCTTTTTACCGGATGCCTGTTCAGAATTGTATGGACAAAGCGAATACAGAAATGGAAAACCGGTGATTACTCTTTATCACAAGATAAGAATATTGTTGACCTTTTTATGTTTATGTAAAAATGAAGCAGTCTGGCAGGAGAGTATCAACCAGTTAACTATACTAATCCTGGAGAAAAGATCTACTGAAAATCAAAACATAGTACCCAGTGAAAAACAAAACTTTCCAGTACAGTTTTTAACCCCATATCCATAGTAAATTTGTAATAGCAGATCTATCGGGTAAGAGAACTCAACAGAAAGACCCGGCCCTGCTGAAACATTCAGATAATCCTGTAATTTTTCCTTGGGAAATTCATTATTCCAGGCCATCCCCACATCTGCAAACAGTAAAATCCCTGATATCAGGCGCATCATTGGAGTTTTTACAGTGATAAGATCTGTAGAGCGGCTTTCAAAGTTTGCTACAAAAGCCTTATTTCCAAAAATCTGTCCCCTGGGTGCTCCCCTTAAAAGTCTTGGACTGTCCAATTGGGGAGTGTGATAAACAGGGGTATTTCTTGCATTCATAAATAATAAACGAATTGCCAGCTCATTCTTGATAGGTGGTGCAAAGAAAAATCTGCCGTCAATAAACCATTTCCAATAATTCTGTGGACTGAAACCAGTATGAAAAAAGAGATTCAATGAATACCCAATCATTGTAATATGTTTCAAATATTCTCTATCCAGGTCTACACCTGTTTCAAAACCAAAATTATCCTCTTTTTCCTTCCAGGAGCTGTCAACACCATCATCTGACACACCTTTATATTCAATAAGACAGTATCGATAAGGAAAACGAGTATAAAATCTGATCAAATTGAAAACTGAAGTTGAGATTTCAGGAGCAACCTCTAAAGCATCATATTTCTTTGAACTATCAGGCAGAGAATACGGAACTGTACTGTAACCATCATGACCCACTGAGATGGAAGCATCGACCTTTCTTCTGAATAATACATCATGTAAACTTATATTAAGGAATTGTGACTTGTTCCCAAGATCTGTTGAGCAATCAATTCCAAAAACAGGCAGGTTATACAGACTCAGACAACTACCAGCCAACGAGCCTTCATTTCTGAACATTAATGTTTTTTCTGCAACTGAAATGGAGATTTCAATACTGTCAGAATCAGTAATCAAATAGTCTGCATCAACAAAAATGAAATAACCGCTTTCGTATAGTTTTCTACTCCACTTATCAAGCTTTTTATCGAGAGACTCTGTGTCAATATGCTCATAACACTCTATCTGAAAATAAGACTTGATAAAATCCTGAGGTATTCTGATATTGCCAACTATATCGATTCTTGAAACAACACCTGCAGCTATGGCAGAAGTATAAAAACAAATCTGGATTAAGGCAGTATACAAAACCTTTCGAAGGCCCCTTTTCATACTAAAAACTGACACTCGCAATTAAAGACAGGCTATTTTTATAGGGGGTAAATCCAAAGGCACTCTTTTTGTCACCAAAAATGAGATTGTCCCGCACTGAAATAGTCAGCACATCAGATATTGCAAAATTATTCTGAGCAAAAAGCATCAATGAACGGTCTTCGAGGCAAAGAACTGCCAAAGCAGACAAATCTAAATATTCGGAAAAAACCGGAAGAGAAAAGATAGCAAATACATAATGTCTTCTTAAATCCAACGGGCTGTATTTACTAAAATAATTAAACCATAACTGATTTCCTGTTTTCAATCCCTCACCCAAACCTGAAAAAAACCAGGTTGATTCTTTTGATGAATAACCAGCTCTATTATAATAATACCCGCAACTTACAGATGACAGTGCAAATGGGAGATTGAATGTTGCAGTAATGGCAAACCTGGAAACAATACTGCCAGTATCTGAAACTGCTGAATCAGGTTTTTCCCTGCTGTTAATCAATCGAACGGTTCCATTGGATATTATCCCCTGCGCAGATAAAGTACCAAAAGAAAACGCCTGCGCATCAAGCTCCAAACCAAATCCGGTGTAATACTTTGAGTAATCCTCAGGATGAGCCTGGTCAATAAACGAGTAGGTCTTTAGACTAGTGTTTCCGATATCATGAGAAGAACGTAAAAACGCCAGTGAATTATGTGTCTTTTGATAGATCCATTCCCGGACAAAATCAGCGCAGTACTGTCGCACCCTTGGTATTACACCAATCATTATACTGTTTTTTGGAAAGACAAAACCGGTTATAATTGCAGGAAAGCTGAAGGCACCAGGATTAGGATCGTTAAAGCGCATTCTATCCTCAGGGGCATCAACATATTTCAGCAAATAATTTACTGGATTCAAGAGCATAGAGTTGCCGTAATTCATATTGATCAACCCGGTTTCAATAAGCCATCCGCTCTGATGTGTAAAGGTTAGTTGAAAAATGCCGGGATATGCCTTCAGAAAAGCCAGATTTCCATTCTGATGTAACTGATCATAGGGAATACCAACCTGTTCCAATGTCTTTTCAAAAGGCCGGGCTGGCTGTGAATTCATCAATATTCCGTAACTGAACTGGAATTGAATAATGTCGGCGAATTGTGCCTTGTAAATTGCAAAGTTTTGAACCTTGAGTGAAAAAGGTGCATCGGACGCAGAAATGCTGTTTTCAAAAGCCCTGTTAAACGAACTGTTTTCTGCAGTGTAAATCAATCCCAGATCGGTTGAAAAAGAAATCTGCTGTTTAACAGGACTCTCCTGATTATCCTTGTTTTCTATATCTGAAAATTCGTTTGTAGACTGGCAAAAGGAACAAGTATTACAGGTATGCCAAAATATTAGAAAAAAACCTAATTTTATGACTGATTTGTTCATGCTTATCGGTTATCTATCACAGCACAACCTGTTGATTCATAAATAAACTGCTTTTCATGGTGTCTGGACTATCACTCTGTGAAGGTGGTCAGGTGAAAAGTAATATTCCGGGATAGCCTTCTCAACTGTAAGAGAACTTATCTTTATGATACTGTACTCCCCACTTTTCATCGAATTTTCGATTCTGATATTGGTAGCATAGTAAAACCCATCCCTGGCTGGCAGGAAATCTGAATAGATGATTTTTCGCATGAGGATCTGAGAACTTGAAAGCGATTCAGCCTGTATAATTCTATTTTTATCAAAATAAACTTTTATAAATGGATAAGCAGCTTTTGCATTTTTCCGTTTTAAAGTCAAAACAACCACAGGAGTTTCTCCTGTATAGGTTGCGTCACAGTCAATCAGGTCGTACCACTCTGTCAGTTCTGTATTTACGAAGTCAGAAATATTGACAGTTCCCATCAGTGTCCTGTTATAACTTATCATCATAGACTTACCTGCTTTTGGGAAATAGCACCAGATATCTTTTCCCCTCATCAGATACATTTTTCCCCGGTCCCTCTCAGGTGACAGCGTATAAAGAAGACTTGTCCGGGCATCTTTTACAAACATTTTATAATTTTGAGTTTTAATGTTTCCCTTTCCATCATTGGAAGTGATACTGCAGAGAGAAGAGTATTGGTCTGAAAAACGGAAATGATCACCTATGCTTTGAAAGAGTTTTATCGCACCATCATCTATCTGATTCTCTTCTGACCGTACTGACACGACTGTTATTAAAAAGATTAATAGAAGACATCTACTCATTTCAAAATTCCGCCATTTATGGTTTTACCTCATCACCGGGGTCCCAGATCAGAACTGACGCAATGCATCAACAATGTTCAGTTTAGAAGCCCGTTGGACAGGCAGAAAGGTTGCAAAAATTCCAGTAACTGAGCTTGCGACCACACTGATCCATATAATAGTATGGTCAATTACAATATGAATAGGTATCCTGTCATCCTGACCCGGAGGAGGGGGAAGTGTTATCTGCATTTCATTTATCAGAGGTCTTATCAACAGTGTAATTACAATTCCAATTATACACCCAATAAGACATAACAAAACTCCTTCGGTCATGAGCTGAGATTTCACCTGAAACCTGGATGAACCCAAAGCGCGGAGAGTACCGATCTCCTTTGTACGATCATTTACAACCATGTACATTGTATTAGAGATGTTAAACATTATTATTGAAAAGATGACCAGACCTAAAACAAAAGTGATTCCTTTGAACATAGCTATAATCTGACGGTAGAATACCGCCAATTCACTCCAGGTCCTGATCTCCAGATCAAGATTATTATCTTTTATAAAGGCGTTGAGTGTTTTAATAGCAGATTCCATATCTTTTTCGTTTTTAAGGCAGACAATTATTCTGTGGATTTTATCATGACCAAGCAGTGAATGCGCTACATGCAAAGGCATATAGATCTGCATACTCTCTACAGCTTTAAGCATTCCTCTGTAAATCCCACTGACATTTACAGAAATCGCATCTTGAGCACCATCTTCATTTGAAGCAAAAAGAACCACTTCATTTCCAACTTCCAGGTTTAGTTTTCCAGCCATATGCCTGCCAATAATTATCTGGTCCCCGGCATCTTCACCGTAAAAGGCCCCGCTTATGAGTTCTGGCGACATAAATATCTCAGCACCCGGATTTCCGGCTACTCCCATAAAAATTGCCGATGCTTCAGAAGTACCAATCATACCAACAAGCAGGTGCCTGTAGTTGATGAAATCCACAGATGATAATGTATCGATTACACTGCTGATTTTCATATAATCCTCTTTAGCAATCATATACTTGTAAGATGTCTCATCATCATCTGAATAACCTTTTCGTAAGATCTGAAAATGACCATACTCTTTGCGTATTGCCTCATCTTTCAGTCCTACTTCCATTACTTTTATATACCCGAAGAAAAGCATTATCGTGACTGTTCCTGCTATAACACTGGCCAGGGTAATAAAAGACCGGCGACGGTTGCGCCAGATATTCTTTAACGGCATGGTAAGATACAAATTATACAGATCAGAAATATTCATAAACACCTTTGATGCTGTCTTGATGATGTATCGCTGCTTATTGTGCCGTCAGTCAGAGTTATTACTCTGTCCTCTTCCGAAAATAAACTTGTGTTGTGTGTGGATAGCAGCACTGTCGCGTTTTCCAGCTCATTCACTTTTCGCAAAAGGTCAATAACAGCATTACCATTTTGTGTGTCAAGATTTGCAGTTGGTTCATCAGCCAGTACTATTTTCGGATTATTGACAAAAGCTCTTGCTACAGCAACTCTCTGCTGCTGCCCGCCCGAAAGCTCGTTTGGAAATCTTTTCTCAAATCCTGACAAACCCACCAGTTCCAGAAGAGTACGCACCCTCTCTCTGCGCGTCTTCTCAGGGATACGTGAACGCCATAAAGGATAACTGACATTTTCAAAAACATTTAATATCGGAACAAGATTGAAATTCTGGAAAATAAACCCGAAGGTATTCCGTCGCAAAAAAGTGAGCTCATTATCATTACACTTCCTGACTACGGTAATATCTCCTATCTTGAGAAATCCGCTATCTACTTTATCCAAAGTGCCTATAAGATTCAGGAGTGTCGTTTTACCGCTCCCAGAAACCCCTACCAGGCCTACAAATTCACCTTGAGATATGGTAATACTGACATTTCGGATAGCTGGAACTGAAACCTTCCCCATCCTGTATGATTTCGAGATTTCTTTGGCACTGATTACAAACTCACTCATATTTACCTGCAATCGGTTTATGGAGTTTTTTAGTGTGAGCGGTAAGTAAGGAAGTGTCTACCTTCAGAAGGTTCTCACGCGCAAGTTCTCTCTGTTTCCTGTAATCATAGACTATTGCTCTTGCAAGATATGCTTCTGTGAGACCCTGCTGAAAATAAAACGAATTTTTTTCTTCTGCAGGTAAAATATCATATTTTTTTATGTAAACATCTGCATCATCCAGTATTATATCATCGGGTCTGGAACTTCCAGCAGGCATACTTACATTTACACGAAGCCTCCCTAACCGTGCATCGATATTTTCAGGCAACTTCGCAATCACCAGGGAAAAAAGGTTCCTTGCTTTAGCTATATATTTCATTATATCTTCGATACTGATATTAGCACCACAGTAGGCAGTATAAGAGTATGCCAGTAATAATCTTAATCTGTTGTTCGATTTGTCTTCAGACCATGCACTTTCGAGTACAACAACACTTTTATTTAGTAAAGGAGTCATTTCCTTCTTTTTTAACCCCGGTTTTGTACCCTCCAGAAAAAAGTAAATACCGGCTTTCATACGATCTGTAATGGATGCTGATTTGTCATTATATACATCCAGACTTTTGGACATCTCCTCAAATCCCAGAAAAACGTTTGGAAAAAAAACTGTAGAGTCACAGACCTTTTCCTTGTCTGACGCGCCAGCCAGATAAAAGCAAAACAGGATTATACCAACAACAATTTTTCCCATATCAGCACTTTCTTTACAAATTATTCTTCCTATTTCCAACGCCACAATTTCAAAGACAAAATACTGAAGATAGATCCACAGCATCCCAAAATGATAATATTCAGCCAAAGTGGAAAATAACCTGTATACCCAGTCATTGTCTGCCTGAGAGCATCACCAAGATATGTTAGTGGAATAACAAAAGAAATAATATTCATAAAGTCAGGAAGCATTTCTCTGGTAAAGAAGATCCCAGACAGAAACATCAGTGGGAAATTGACTGCCTGGCAAATCATCTCTGCGCTCTCGTAAGTTTTAGAAATTGCAGCAATAAGAAACCCTAAACTGATGAATACCAGATTACCCAGTATTGCAATCCCGATAGTTGCAAACATGTTGACTGAAAACGGCAAATGCAGCACTACACTGCCTGCAAGCAAAAACAGGACACTCTGTATCAGTCCAACAGTTAATCTCCAGATTGTCATCGCCCCGATAAATTGAGACCTTGACAGCGGTGTTAGACCAACTCTCAGGAGAATCAATTTTTCACGCTGCTGAACAAGAGGAAGAGAAGTTGCAAAGAGGCCAAGCCACAATATGGAAATAGCAAGGAAATTTGGAAGATAGAACTCTCCAAGTGAATCAGTTGTTTGTTTTATTTTTTCCTCTCGAATACTGAAGATTTTCTCAGAAGCAATTATCTCACGATTAAGCTCAGAAACAATCAAAGATAGAACCTGACGTGCAGGTCCAGTCGAGATGTTTCTGTTTGGATCATAGTATACCTTCAGCTCTGTGGGTTCATGATCTCTAAGTCCTCTCCCCATACCTTCCGGAAGAACCATCACTGCATCCACTCTGGATTTTTCCAGATCCTCTTTTGCCTTCTTTTCATCAAGGACTATGATCGACACGTTTGCACTATCAGCATGTTTCTTAAGCAAAGAAATCATGGATTCAGTAACCGCTTCCTCATCATGATTAACCAGGCAAAGACGAACATTCAAATTTTCTGTTCGGGAAAATATGACACCAAAGAAAATCCCTAATACTATAGGAAGCAGAAAAGAGATTAACAATACAGGAATATCCCTCAGATACAACTTGACCTGTGCTATATATAATGTCCAAAACGATCTCATGCCATTTTCCCTTTGGTCAGTTTTAGAAATACATCCTCAAGACTTCCCTTCCTGACTATTATTCCTTCAACTTTCCCGTTCGCAAAAGACACATCACACAATGCTGATAATGTAGCCCGCTCATCAGTGGAATTCATCACAACTTTTGACTCAACTGTCCAATAACTTTTTACACCTGGAAGAATGGCAATTTCCTCTCTGGTTACAGTCCCATGGACAGTTAATTCAATTGTCCGTTCACCAATATATTCAGAAATAAGCTGGGCGGGGACACCCTCCTGGATAATTTTTCCTCCTGCCATAATCGCGACTCTGCTGCACAAATGTTCAGCCTCTGCCATATCGTGGGTAGTAAGGAAAACAGTACGTCCTTTTCTGCGAAATTCAAGAATCACATCCCAAAGCATCCTTTTAACAGACGGATCCAGCCCTGTGGTAGGTTCATCAAGAAATACAAGCCTGGGATCATGCAATAAAGCAATCGCAAGGGAAAGTCGCTGAAATTGCCCGCTGGATAAATGCTGAACTCTGGTCTTTTCGATCTGCCAGAGATCCAGTCTCTCCATGAGTTCGAAAAAAGACGGAACACTCCGATATAAACCCGCAAACAGCCTGATCGTTTCTCCAACTGTAAGAAGCGGATAAAAACCTGTAAACTGGACCTGTACACCGAGAATTGACCTCAGCGATCGGGGTAGACCTG
>Ga0116189_1003504_pt1 | contig 11237 bp, 9 predicted proteins | sample AD_JPNTR3_MetaG_FD_89895 | JGI IMG/M metagenome (GOLD analysis project Ga0116189, IMG submission 89895) | Active sludge microbial communities of municipal wastewater-treating anaerobic digesters from Japan - AD_JPNTR3_MetaG | ecosystem: Engineered > Bioreactor > Anaerobic > Digestate | place... | reverse complement strand
GGAGGCCGGCGTCACCGACGAAGACCATACCCAAAGGCGCGTTCGGGAAGACAGTCGATTGATAATTCGGGATGAAGGTCGAGATGTAGTTGTTCTTGTGTGTGACCGGGCTCTCGTAGTGATAGCGCAGGCCCAGATTCAGCGCCAGACGGGAATTTACCCTCATGTTATCCTGAATGAACGCGCCGAAGAAACTGGAATTCATGTGGAAGCGCTCGATGGTGAAACCAAAGCCGCTCGGTCGGCCGATCAGAAAGTCGGCCAGGGGGTTGCCCGTGTGCTCCCCGGAGAACGAGAAACTGCCGTTGTGGAACCCGGCTTCGTGCGGCCCGTAAGTGGTCGGCCAATACTGCACCCCGAACTTTAAGCTGTGCCGGCCTTTCATCCAGCTTAACGTATCCTGCAAGGTCCACTGCACGCTACATCTCGGACAATCCCATTGAATAGCCGCGTTGGCGTGGAAGCGGCCGGTCACGTTGATAACGGGCGGAAAGGGGAGAACCGCCGGCTCGGGGATGTTGATTCCGATCGCTGCTGCGCTTTCGAAGAGAACGTTCTGGGACTTCCAGTCGATCTTGTTGGTGCTCCGAGAGACCTGAGCCTCGTTGATCAGTGTGGGGGAGAAGAAATGGGTGTTGGTGACGTTGAAGTTCTGGTAGTTGACCTTGTCGATCTCATCCGACCAGGGGATGCTGCCGACGGCCGGTGGGATACCAGCGGGTCGCTGGGTTGTGCCGAAGGTCCCGTAGTACCTTCCAGAGAGCGAGTTCACCTCGCTCAGTTTGTGATCCACCTTGATCATGAACTGATTGCCGTCCTCCGCCGCGCTCCGCAAGGTTTCATACCGCCCATCCGGAGTATTGGCGCCGACCAATCTGCCGAGAATGGTAACGGCCGCGGGGTCCCAACGATTACTGGGAATCCGGCCGTCCGGAAACGGCTGTCCGGTCAGCGGATCAATGGGTAGACCGCCGATTGAACTGGAGAAATCCCCGCTCTTTTCCTGGTCAGTGGGAGGACGGGCGGTGTTGAAGAATGCCTGCTCCCGGATCCGGGTACCCTGATAAGAGCCAAAAAAGAAGGTGCGGTTTCTCAGGATCGGCCCCCCCACAGCAAAGCCGAACTGGTTCTGGACCAGGAAAGGAGTCGACGGGCTGAAAAAGTTTCGGGCATTCAGGTCATCGTTGCGATGGAACTCCCACAAGGTGCCGTGGAAATCATTGGTGCCGGACTTGGTGACAACCTCCAGCGAGGCCGCCGACGCCAGGCCTTTGGAGGCATCGTAACTGTTGGTCTCCACCCTGAACTCCTGTAGCATATCAGGAGGAGGGAGGGGGTTTCCGTAGCTGTATTGAATGTTGATCCACTCGGCCCCATCCAGCTTGTACGAATTCGATATTTCTCGCCCCCCGGCGATATGGCTCTTGATTCTGCGGTCGGTCGGCCGCTCGCCTGATTCCGTCACGTTGGAGGCGCCGGGGATCAGCGCAATCAGCGACGCCGGGCTGCGCCCCACCAGAGGCAGCTGCTCAAGGCGCTCCCGCTCCATGACGGTGGCTTGAGTGGCGTCTCGCGTGTCAACCAAGGGTGCCTCGCCTGTGACCGAGATCGATTCGGTGATTTCCCCGACGGTCAACACCACATCGACCTTGGCGTTCTGGTGGACGGACAGCAGAACGCCGGTCCTCACGAACTTTTTGAAGCCGGCCAGTTCAGCTTCGAGGCGATACTTCCCGAGCGGGAGCAAGGTCAGAAGGTAGGATCCATCGCCCTGGCTCAAGGTCGTCCGGGTGGCGCCCGTGAGCTCGTTGACGGCCGTTATTGTGACACCGGGCAACCGACCCCCAGACGAGTCGGAGGCGACGCCCGTGATGTTGGCAGTATTCTGGCCGAAGCCAAGTCCAGCCAGGAAAAGAACAGCGGCCAAAGCCGCCAGTATCCGGTCGACTGACGATTGTCTCATCTCGACCCTCCGAAAACGACTCTTTTCTGAACATTAGATGAAAAATCTTACATATGTCAAGTCACAAATCTAACATTTTACTATATCACCTTCACAAATCTTGACAGGGACAACTCGTTGCTGGCAGGATAGATCACACCGAGATGTGACATTTAGGAGAGTTAAATGGCGCATGTAACGCTGTCCCGAATATCCAAGAGCAAGTTGAGCCAGCAGGTTTATGAAGTGCTGTTACGGCACATTATCAACAAGGATTTCGAGCGCGGGCAGAAGCTGGACGTCGACGAGTTGGCGCAACAATTGGGTATCAGTCGCACGCCGGTCAAGGAGGCCTTGAGCGTCTTGGGCACCGAGGGGCTCATCGAGGTTATCCCTCACATCGGCACCTTCGTGAAGGATTTTTCGGCTAAGGAGATAGCCGACACCTTCGACATCCGTCGGGCGCTGGAAGTGCTGGCCGCCGAGACTCTTTTGGATAACGTGCTTTCCAAGGACGTGGCCAAGATGGAGGCCATCTTGAAGGGCATCGAGAGCAGCACGAAGCCGGGCGCGCTGGAAACACGCGTTCGCAAGAATTATGATTTTCACAAAATGCTTATCGAGCTGTCGGGAAACCGAAAGCTCCTCAGGATTTACGAGAGCCTGCACGTGGTCGTCAGTGTGGCCCAGACCTCGCATCTACAGGACGGCTGGCAGGAAAGCGCCGAGATCGAGGACGCGGAACATCGCGCCATTCTCGAGGCCATCAAAAATAGAGACCGAAACGCGTTAATCAGGGCGATCACCGTGCACTTGGAACGGGCAAAGTCCAACCTGATGGACAACATGAAGGCTCGGGAGGCCGAAGTCATCCGGCAGCCCAGGACGGACCGGCCGTCGGTTCGGGCCCGCTTTGAAAGGCAAAGCTCAAAGGTTACGTAGGACGGCGATTATGTCTTTGAGAATCGCGTTTCTCGGGCCGGCCCGCATCGCTGTAGCGGTGCTGTTCTCGCTATTTTCTAATTCCCTGGCCGAGATCGTCATTTCCGCCAACGACAACAAGCCTGATCCAGCAAGCCGAACCTCTTCCCTGGATTCTCCACCGGACACGGTGACGATCTTTGATTTCCGGAGATTTCCGCCTGACGTCAAACACGTCACCGGCGTAAACAGCAGTTTGATCGGCCCGCCTTCGGCGGTGGCTGTGCACCCGGACGAGACTCTCGCGCTGGTCGCCAGTTCCATGAAACCGGCGCCGGCGGGAGACAAGCTGATCCCTGACAACATTGTGCAGGTCTTGGATCTGGGAGCTGACCCGCCCAAGGTTATCAGCCGGGTCGAAGTCGGGCGCCAACCCTCGAGTGTTTCCATCAACCCCTCGGGGACTCTGGCTCTAGTGACCAACCGTGCTGACAGCACAGTGTCGGTCTTGTCGATAGAGGGAAAGCGGGTCAAGCTCACGAGCACTCTGCCTGTGGGTCAACCGGGTGACGAAGTGTGCGGCGTCTTCATCGGACCAGATGGGAGGCAGGCAATCGTCACCAACAGGTCGAGAAGCCTTGTTCACCGTCTTCGCATCGACGAGGGCCGAGTACGGGACAGCGGCGAGGAAGTCACGGTATATGGCCATCCGTACCACTGCGAGATCTCCCCGGACGGTGAACTGGGATTGGCGGCGGGCGGCGGCGCCGGGCTGAATGCGGGGGGCCTTTCGGTCATTCGCCTCGGGGCCGGCCCCATGGCGCTCGCGGGTTTGATTGTCCTGGGTTCGGGGCCGGAGTCTTTTGATATCAGTCCTGACGGCCGTCTCGTAGCCGCCGTGCTGGTTAACGACACGGACGCCCCGAAGACGAGCCCGCGACGCCAGGAACACGGTAAGCTCGTTTTGCTGAGCCGACGTGGAGCAACCTTCATACAGATTCAAGAAACGTCCATAGAGGCGATGCCGCAAGGGGTCACCTTTACTCCCGACGGGCGGTATCTTCTGGTGCAGGGCTATCTGGCCCGCTGCGTTGACGTTTACACCGTCAATAACCAGCGACTCGAAAAAACAGGATTGCGATTGAGAGTTCCGGGCAGGCCCTCGTCGATTCGAATTGCCGAGAAATCAATGGTTCGGACGCCTCTCAGCAAGACAGACAAGTGAGGAGCGGGGGATCTGCCGGTCAGTAGTCGGCGGTGGATCGTCGGACTGAATCGAGTGGGGGTGGCCGCCGGGGAAACAGAATGACAGAGTTTGAATCAGATAGAAGTTGGTTGTCCAAGAAGGCGCCAGACGAGCACAGAGTAAGAAAAGTACAGCTTGGGCGGCATACGGCGCGATTGAAGTGCCGATACCTCGCGGACATGGGCGAATTGAGCGACCGATTCCGGCAAGATCAGTGGGGGCTCACAGAGGAAGCCAGCTTTAACTATGACGCGGGCACCGGAGACCCTCGAGGGCCCAGGACGTACGCGCGATTTTGCTGGGACGACAGTCATCTGAGATTCTACATGGAAGTGGAGGATGACGATTCGATTGGCTCGGTCAACCGCAACGATGTCGTCTGGCTGGGCAACAACATCGAGATAATTCTGTCCCCGCATTGGCCGGCCGAGCCGAAGCTCGACGAGTACGAATTTCTCTTTAATTCCACTCATGGGCATGCCTGCCTTTACTGGTCCGGCCCTTCGCTGGAGGAGGCCCTGCGGTGGGAGTGCCGGGGACTCGAATGGCGGCTGCGGAGCCCTCTGGCTTTTCACCCGGAAGCCGCGGGATGGAGCCTCGAAGGCCGTGTCCCGTTCGTCGAGTTCGGCGTGGCGCGTCCTCAGTTAGGCCATTACTGGGGCCTCGGACTGTTTCGCAGGCACCAGCTCGATGGTGCGCCGCTGTTGCTGGCTTGGTCGCCCCCGCTGACCGACCCTGTCAGGTTCCACACGCCCAGCCGTTTTGGCATGCTGACCTTCACGGAGTGACGCAAGAGAGACAATTATTTCTGAATGATCGAATATCGAACGACGCAGTATGGGGAGCCCTCGCTGGTGCGGCTTTTCCCTTCGACATTGGATATTCCTGATCCGGAAACCGCCTGTTCCGCGTAATCCGCGTAATCCGTGCTATCCGCTTTATCCGCGGGCCTATTCCCGCGGATAGCACTGTTCACACGGATTACGCGGATGAGCCGGCCAAAAGCAGGGCCGATTGAGAGCAGCGACGAGCTGTGCGATCGTCCTGGGGGCTGCGGCTCACTCGGCTGTCTGGGCCGTCAGACGTACGCTCAATCTTTGCCTGGACCACTGTTCAACGCGCAGTTTGGTGTCAGGTGTCAATCGAGTCGTAGCGAGTCGATAACGCACCGCTGGTCCAAAGCGGGGATTCAACTGGAGGGCGTGTTCCAGGTCCCTCAGACCCTCCTCGCGATCGCCCTTGATCAATCGAATGATTCCCCGGGTCATGTAGGGTTCTGCCGAACTCGGCTGGAGTTCGATTGCCCGGTCGAGATCCGTCTGGGCGTTGTCGAGATCTCCCTCCACAAAAAGCGCGAAGCCGCGAGTTCCGTATGATGGCGCGAAGTTCGGGTCTATTTGGAGCGAGCGGGTGCAGTCGGCGATGGCCCCTCGGGTATCACCGAGGATGTTTTTCACTACTGCCCTGTTCCCGTATGCTTGCGGAAGGGGAACACCCAAGCGGATCGCCTCGTCGTAGTCTGCAAGAGCAGCCTCAAACCTGCCTTCATCCTTCAGCAGCGTGCCGCGATTAACGTAAGTCGCGGCCAGGAATTTGCGCAGGACGGACTCCCGGGGTAATTCGGACAAGTTGCCTCCCAGCTCGATTACCCTTGCATAGTCCTGCGCGGCGCCTTCACGATCACCGGCGCTCTGTCGATCGGCGCCTCGGCTGAAATACGCCTCGACAGCTGTGGCCGTAAAGGTAACCTGATCTTCGAATCAATTCTGATTGAAGCCTCAAAGTCGCTGACAGCGCCGTCGTGATCGCGGCTTTTCAAGCGAATCAAACCTCTGCCCAGGTGCGGCTGGGCGAGATCAGATCGGATGGCAATGGCTTTGGAGAAATCCTCGATGGCGGCCTCGCTCTCTCCTCTGATGGCATGCGTGAGAGCGCGGTTGTGGTAGGCTTCGGCGCATTTGGGATCAAGCTGGATCGCAATACTGAAGTCCACGGCGGCTAAATCGACCCGGTTTTTCTTCAGCCAGTCGGTGCCGCGGTCTATATACAACCGAACCATCTCTGCCCGGTCTGGTATGTCATTCGAAGAAGGGGCGCTTTGAGTGAAATACAATTCCCTCAAGCGCAACCACTCTTGTCTGATGTTAGAGGGATGAGGTTCGACACTCTGTACTGCTGGCCACGCGATGAGAAGGGGGAGTAACCCGAGAACTAGACGCAGGTAACGAGTCGGCTGGAAAAGCGAAATGCCCATACTATCCTCGTCGGTCCACGAAACCTCCCAAGGTTTCGTCATGACCCATGCAAACGGAACAAGGGTTTGCGTCGCCGCCGCCCATCAAGTTGGGCAGGGCGAGAAACGCGTAGGGGTACTCAACCTTGCCGGTCAACCTCCCCCTGGGACTTTCGCCTTCGCGCGTAGCAGTGGTTGTGGCAGTGTTTGAACCGTCGCATGAGACGAGGCAACTGGCCAGGCAGTCGTTTACGACATTACCGATTTCAGTGTCTTTCACCGGGTCGGGAGGATTCAGGACGAGTCCGGACCTGGTGCCTTCGCGGCGGGCATTGGTGATCATTGTCTTGTTGCCGCGTTCCTTGTTGGATCTCATGTTTCTTGCTCCCAGTTTTTGTCTTTCGAATTGTCGCCGTGGATGTGGAAGGGAAAAAAGATATCGCCGAATTTTATAGGAATTGGTTTCTTAAATCGTCACGGGAAAGTAAAAGAATGTAATTAAGTGTAATTAAGTGCCGTATTCGGCAACCCAGACAAGGCAATCGCCAGAATTGGCTCTGAGTTGCGTGGGACCCAGCGCGGGAGGCGTGCGCCCAGGCAGCCGCCTGTCTGTAATCCGCGTAATCCGCGCTATCCGTTTTATCCGTGGGCATTCATTCCCGCGGTAGAACGGATCACGCGGATAACACGGATGAAGGACAGGTGGGGCAGACCGATATCAATTCTGAGCTGCTGATCCCAGGTGCTGCTTCAGAAAGAAGGTGACGTCGGTGAAGAAGACTTTCGGCTGTTCCATCCAGGGGAAATGGCCGGCGTTTTCGATCAGCAGCAGCTTCGAGTTCTTCAGGAAGAAGTGAATATGTTTGGCGACGACTGGAGAACAGGTGATGTCGTCCTCGCCGACCACGACCAGGGCAGGGGCTTCGATTTTTCCCAGGCAGTCGCGCATCGAGTAGTTGCGGCCTCCGCGTCCGGAGGCCCCTTGGGCCTGCCAGGCCTCCAGCGAGAAGCTGGTCGCTTCGAAAACGTGCTGGAAGGCGGCGGCTTTCGATAGATCGCTCCAGAAAATCGGCATACCTTGAAACATCCTGTCCTTCAGCTCTGCGTCGGACCTGGGAACCATGCTCATTGACTTTTCAGCTTCCAGAAAAGCCGGGTCGCTCCGCCGGGCCTCCCAACGATCCTCTAACTCGCCGGTAAGCTCCGGATCGAATCCTCCGAAGCCGTTGATGACGAGCAGGCCGCTCACGCGATCCGGATGCCGGCAGGCATACCGCAGGGCAAGAGAACCCGCTTCAGAATGTCCTGCCAGCCAGACCTTCTCCTGGCCGAGATGCTCGCGAAGGGCATCGAGGTCGCCAATAAGGTGATCCCACGTGTAGTCGGTCGGTTTTGCCGCCCGTTGGGAGCGGCCGGTTCCCCGGCAATCGAGGTAGACCATGGTCATGGTCTTCTCCAGCTCCTCGAGGGTCATGAAATAGCAGTCGGAACTGGGGCCCCAGGCAGGATTAGGCATCAGGCATACCGGTCCCGAGCCGGAGACCTTGTACCAGAGGCGCAGGCCATTGAGCTCTGCCGTGAATTCGCCGGGGTCGAGCGCCAGGCCTTGGGAAAAAGTAAGGAGGAAGAGCGACGCCAAGAAGAGGATTCGTTTCATAGCATTCTAAACGCATCTGGTCGTAGTTCGGTTCGTTGCTTCGAGAAAAAAGGACAACTTGACGCGAAAGCGAACCTGCACGCTCAACTCACCCCGCGTTTCTCGACCATCTTCGAGGTCGGCCGTCAGCCGGTTTCGTGGCACAATACCCGCATGCTGCCAAATTCTGCTTTCGGTGGCATCACTCTGGGGGTGGCAAAATGAAAGTTCGTTCTGTAATCGCCTTGGCACTGCTGGCTGTCATAGCGTGCGCGACGGCGCAAGCGGTGGAGATTGCTACCGGAAAGATGCTGGGAGAAGGTTTTGATCCACGCTCCTTCTACGTCCGCCCGTCATCGTCAGCCCCGTGGGAGAAGACGTATTCCGGTGCGGATTTTCGCAAGGAAGCGGCCGGCCGCCTGATGAATCTGCGTATTGCGCAGGCCTTGTTCGATGACGAGTGGCTCACTGAAGCGGAATTTGACCCGGATGCCAACGTGGAGCGAGTCATTGCCGCTCTCGATACATACCGCGAACACGGTGTGCTGGCCATTAGCGTGTCCTTGCAAGGAGGCAACCCGGGCTACGGCAGGGAAGTCGAGTACATCCGTCGTCAGAATGGGGCCAAGTACGGACCGGGCAAAGGTCTGCTGGTCGGCGCTTTTCGCCCGGACGGTTCGCTGAAACCGGCCTGGATGACCCGGTTGCGGCGCCTCCAACGTGCGCTTGACGAGCGAGGCATGATCCTGAACCTGATGTACTTCTACCAGGGCCAGGACGAGGTGCTCGAGAATCCCGAAGCCATTCGACGTGCGGTGGTGAACGTCACCGATTGGCTTATCGATAACGACTGTCGAAACGTCATTATCGAGATCGCGAACGAGCATGACGTCAGGGGTTGGGATCATGACAACTATATGCACGAGAACATGGGGGACCTGATCGAACTCGCTCGCAGCCGGTTCGCCGCCAAGCAGGCCCCTTTCCGCCTGCCGATTGGTGCATCGACCGCAGGCTTAATGAAGGTTTATCCGTCGACGCGAGATCACGCAGACCTGGTGATTATTCACGGCAACAATCGCAGTCCCGAGCAAAAAAGGAAACGGGTCAAGGAGCTCTATGACGATCCACAAATGCCAGGTCCGATTTACATGAATGAGGACGACAACGGCCGCGATTCGACACTAGCCAATCTCGCAGCTGAAATTGAAAGCGCTGACGTGGTGTGGCGCAATGGCGGCAGTTGGGGGTATATGCCATGGAGGCAGGTCCAGATGTTCCCGTTCCGCTATTACCTTCCAGCCAGCGGCCTCAAACCGGCCGATGATCTTCCCTTGGATCAGCGCGACCAGGCCTACTTTCGGGCTGTGCTCGAACACATCCGCAAATTGGTCAAAAAGGGGGAGAACGTCAATGAGTGACACGCAAAATGAGAGCAAAGGATCGACCCGGCGCGAGTTCATCCAGGGATGCGCGGGCGCTGCGCTTGCGGCGAAGAGCGCTTCGTCCGAAGTCCTGGCAGACGACGGTCGGACAAAACCGAATATTGTGCTTGTGGTCGCCGATGACCATGGCGCCGACGCACTCGGATGCTACGGAAACCGAACCATCAAGACCCCGCACCTCGACCGCCTGGCGGGGGATGGAGTCCGTTTCAGCCACGCTTTCTGTACGACCGCGAGCTGCAGCCCCAGCCGCTCGGCGATTCTGACTGGCTGGCACAATCATGCGAACGGGCAATACGGACTTCAGCATGATTTCCATCACTTCCAATCCTTTGATCGGGTCAAGTCTCTTCCGGTCTTGCTGAAAAATGCCGGGTATCGGACCGCACGCGTGGGTAAATTCCACGTCGCCCCGGAAGCCGTGTACAAGTTTGATCGCGTGTTGTCCGAGGGCAAGGCAAATGACATGCAGGCTTTGGGACGCAACCCGGTTGAAATGGCTGAACATTGCCGCGATTTCATTTCGGAGCTGGTGGATGAGCCCTTTTTCCTGTATTTCTGCACCGACGATCCTCACCGGGGACTTCCTTTCGACAGTTGGCCGGGACCCAACCCGTTTGGGAATCGGGAGGCGGGTTACCCGGGAGTGCGGCGTATTCGCTACGCTCCGAACGACGTCGAGGTGCCTTCGTTTCTGCCCGATATTCCCGAGTGTCGAGCAGAGCTGGCCGAGTACTATGAATCGGTTTCTCGAGTCGATCAGGGGGTCGGTCGGTTAGTCCAGATCCTCAAGGATTGCGGCAAGTACGACAATACGGTCATCATCTATATTTCCGACAACGGCCTGGCTTTCCCCGGGGCCAAAACGACGCTTTACGAGCCGGGGATGCGCCTTCCCTGTATCGTGCGCACTCCCTGGCAGAAAAAGCGTGGAATAACCAGCGATGCGATGATCAGCTGGACCGATCTCGCTCCCACTATCCTCGACATGGCCGGGGCAAAGCCGAAAGAAGGCGCCTTTCACGGCCGTTCCTTCCGTTCGATCTTGGACTCCGCATCTGCGGACGGCTGGGACGAGATTTATGGTTCCCACACTTTTCACGAAGTGACCATGTATTACCCAATGCGCGTCGTTCGAGGGCGGCGATACAAGCTGATTTGGAACCTTGCCTCGGCTCTGCCGTTTCCCTTCGCCTGGGATCTGAAAGTCTCCTCTACCTGGCGGGCCGTGATGAACAGCGGGTCGAAGGTGTTTGGGAAGAAAAGCATTGAGACTTTCCTGCACCGTCCCGAATTTGAGCTTTACGATCTCCAGGAGGACCCGGATGAGGTGAACAATCTGGCAGCGGACAAGGGTTACGCGTCCATCCTCCGCGAATTGCAGGAAAAGCTCAAGGTCTTCCAGGAGAGGACCATGGATCCCTGGATTGCGGATGACAGTGCGCACGAACGCTGGCGCAGTGCGTTCCGGTGAATGGGCAAGAAAAGCCTTTGATCAGGGCTAACTGCAAGAAACTCGGCAACTCCCTCCGAGCCAATTGCAGAATCGGCGATGGCCTTCGTGGGGTGGGTTTCGAATCCGCACCGCGCTTTTCGGGGCGGATTGAAACCCACCGATCTCCGCCCAATGTGCGCTTTCCTTGCAGGCCCAGTTGCACCGATACGGCTCGTTGGGTGCCAATGGTGGGTTTCAATCCGGCCGGGAAAAACACCGTCCGGATTCGAAACCCACCCTTCTATGAGGACTGCTGTTGTCAAGGTGTTTTTCTTTTGTTCGAAATCGTCCTTTGGTTCTCCTATACTGTCCCCATCTG
>Ga0116189_1003500_pt1 | contig 11242 bp, 7 predicted proteins | sample AD_JPNTR3_MetaG_FD_89895 | JGI IMG/M metagenome (GOLD analysis project Ga0116189, IMG submission 89895) | Active sludge microbial communities of municipal wastewater-treating anaerobic digesters from Japan - AD_JPNTR3_MetaG | ecosystem: Engineered > Bioreactor > Anaerobic > Digestate | place... | reverse complement strand
AGGCGATGAAATTACTTTAATGACTGGCAAACGAGATCCACAATCTGGTGATTTAAAAGCATTTAGTAGAAAATTTACTGTTGTAGGTGCTTTTAAATCAGGATGGCAAGAAATTGACGCTCATCTCGTCTATACAACACGACAGGATTTACTAGGATTTTTAGATATCACAAATGATGTGAGTGAAATTGCTGTTGTTTTAGATGATTATGCAAATGCAGATGAAGCAAAAGCCATGATTGATATGAAGTTGAATGGTCGTGAAAGTATCTATGGTCAACTGTATCCTGTCCAAAAATGGGAAGAACGTCGCCAATCGCTCCTATCTGCTATTCGATTAGAAAAATTAGTGATGACAATTATTGTGTCTTTGATTGTTGTTCTAGCTGTTGTCTCTATTATGATTATTTTAATTCTTATGGTAACAGAAAAAACAAAAGATATCGGCATATTAAAAGCAGTGGGAGCAAATGACCAAGGCATTATGTCTATTTTTGTCTTCAATGGTTTATTTATTAGTTTAACAGGAACTATTGTGGGAAGTCTTCTTGGGTATTGGTTCAGTGTTGAAATTAATACCATTGCAGATTTTATTTTTCAGTACACGGGGTTTCGCTTGTTTCCAAAAGATGTGTACTATTTAGATAAAATTCCATGCCTTGTGGATATAGAAAATATTATGATTATTGCTTGCTCCACTTTAGTTTTGACCTTGCTCTTTTGTGCAATTCCAGCTTTTAAAGCAGCTCGTCTAGACGTTGTGGAAGCATTAAACTCAGAATCTCCTTCTTCAAGATTTTTACGTCGTCGCAGAAAATGTGCACCTATGGATAAAGTAGATCTAGAACGTGTGAAACCTGGTTTTTATTCTATTAAATCTTTGTCTCGAAAATATAAAATGGGGCACCAAGAATTACACGTGATTAAAGATTTAGACTTAGAAATAAAACAAGGAGAAATTCTTGTTATTCTGGGAGCATCTGGAGTAGGAAAAAGTACATTGTTACATTTAATGGGGCTATTAGATACTCCTGATTCTGGTTGTATTTTTCATAAAGGGATTAATCTAAATAGCTATTCTCCACGTCAAAAAGCAAAAATACGAAATCGAGATATGGGCTTTATTTTTCAACTTTACCATTTGTTACCAGAATTGACTGCACTAGAAAATGTTATGCTTGCTGCCATGATTCGTTTTCCATTTTGGAAATGGTATAAACGAAAAAATGCACTTCAAAAACAAGCGATCGATTTACTTACAACAGTTAGATTAGCGGAACGAATGACGCATCGTCCCGATGAACTTTCAGGGGGAGAACGCCAACGAGTTGCAGTGGCTCGTGCTCTTATGTTGCAACCAGACATTGTATTTTGCGATGAACCTACTGGTAATTTAGACGAAGACACATCACGATCTATTCAAAAATTGATTTGGGATTTAAATCGAAATTTACAACAAACTTTCGTGATCGTTACCCATGAAGAATTCATTGCTAGAGAAGGGCATCGTGTGCTACGTCTTGAACATGGAAAATTAAATGTTCAGACAATGGACTCTAAGAATCGATAAGAAAAAAACATTGATGGATAATTTATCCATCAATGTTTTTATGCTAAAGTGGAAATGCCTATATAGAGAGAATTTTATATTTTATGCATATTTTGAATTTTATATTTTATGTATATTTTGAATTTTATATTTTATGCATATTTTATACTCTTTGTAAATTTATTTAACACTTTTTCTCCCTCAAAATATGGAGTTTATTATTTGAATTTTTTTAGCATCATGAAATGTTTCTATCTAAATTTTTCGTTGACATTCTTCTTAAATAGACTATAATTCATGAACATACTTACAAATTTTTAGGTAGAAATTATTTGAAAACGTTAAAAAAATAAACGTCGTTGTCAACGAATTATGTTTGGGGCAAGGAGAATTACGTTGAGATACGGAATCTATAGTGATATTCATGGAAACCTTGAAGCCTTGCAATCTGTGCTCAAGGTTTTAGAAAAAGAAAAAGTTGACCAATACCTATGTTTAGGTGATATAGTTGGTTATGGAGCAAATCCCAGCGAATGTATTCAATTGGTTCGAGATTATGATAGTATGATTGTAGCAGGAAATCATGATTATGCTGTTGCTGGAAAATTGAAAATTGATTTTTTTAACCAATATGCAAAAGAAGCTGTCCTTTGGACGAGAGACCATCTTAGTGAAAAAGAACGTCAATTTTTGGCAAATTTAGATTTAGTTCAAAAAATAGAAAATGTGCTTACTATAGTGCATGGAACTTTGAATTTTCCAGAAATGTTTGACTATATTGTCACGCTTTTTGATGCACACCTCTCCTTAGAATTATTAAACACTCCTGTTTGTTTTTTAGGACATTCTCATATACCAGTTGCATTTGTTTCTGGGCCAACAGTTGGTTTTGAAACGACGATTGAAGAAATTTCTGTAGATAAAGATATAAAAACATTAGTAAATGTTGGTAGTGTGGGACAACCACGTGATGAAAATCCACTTGCTTGCTGTGCTATTTATGATGAAGAAGCAGAAAAAATATGGATTCATCGGGTAGAATATGATATTGAATTAACGATTAGCAAAATTTTTAGTGCTGGATTACCAGAAATTCTTGGCGAACGTTTACGTTATGGACGCTAGATAATTTTTAAACTTTTAGCTAGTAGGTGTCCTATATGCTGACAAATTTTTATGCTTTTTTTCGATTGCGTACTGCACAACGTAAATATAATCAAGGAAAAGAAAACGAGGCAATTGGACTGTTAGAAAAAAATGTTCAAAAAGCACCAAAATACTCGTTTTCTTATTTATATCTTGCACGTTATTATTTACAGAAAAACGAAATCGATAAATCTTTTACATATATATTAACTGCTTTAGAACTTGAACCAAAAAATTCTGTTTATATTATGTGGAAAGGTATTCTTTTATACGAAAAAAAATTATATGATCAGGCAAAAGAAACATTTCTACAGGCTGCAGAATATGATTTCTCAAATCTTTTAATACAAAATTATATTGCACTTTGCTACTTACAAGAAGAAAATTTTCAAGAGTTTGAAAAGATCCTTGAACAAAAGGGAATATTTGAAAGCCAAGATTTTCAAATTCGTTTATTAATGGCTTTAACAATAGTTGTAAACAAAAAAATAAAAATAGAAAACGAAAAAAAGGACACTCATGAGTATTCGGATAGAGACACTGTTAAATAAAGGATATAAAGCTATAGAAGAAGGGAAATATACTGAAGCAGTTTCCTTTCTTGAAAAGGCAATAGAAGTGGAACCGAAAAATGCTGAATTATATGCTTACTTAGGTGAGGCTTATTTTTTTGCAAAAGAATATTGCAAAGCAGAACAGGCATTTGAAAAACGAAAAGAACTTATTTTAAAAGATACTTTTTTATCTTCTGAAGTTCAAGGTTATCAAGGTTGCATCTATCTAGAATTAGGCAAGTTCAAAGAAGCCAAAAAATTATTACAAGCATCTATCAGTCAGAATGCTCAGTCACCCCAAATTTATTATAGTATGGCAACTCTTTTAATAGCTGAAAATAACCTAAAAGAAGCAGAACAATATTTAAAAAAAATTGATAAATTAGATCCATTTTTTTATTATCGTAAAATACGAGATTTACGAAAGATAATCAAAGAACGCTATATAGCACTATAATGGTGATTTCTTTCTTTTCAGGTTGGGAAACGTATGGGTACATTAAATTTAAAAAACACAGCTGCTCAAGCAAACGACGTTACAGCAAATAACTCTAGCAAAGATCAAGCTGCCGCTTTAGATTTACAACTTATTGGTTCTGTAATTGGTGGATGCGAAATACGTGCTTTAGTAGGACGAGGTGGTATGGGGCGTGTTTATAAAGCCTTGCACCAATCCCTCAACCGAGAAGTTGCCGTTAAAATTTTGACAGCATCCAAATATGATGCTAAAAATAAAGCTAATAGAGGCAATAAGGCAGTAGATTGGTTTTTACGAGAAGCACAATCTATTGCACAACTTGAGCATCCTAATATTATTCAAGTCTATGATTTAAAATATGATAAAGATTTAGATACATATTTTATTGTAATGCAATTTGTAGCTGGTAAATCTCTGGATGCTATGGTAAAGAAACATCCTCAAGGCAGATTAAACCCCATAGAAGCTTGTCGATTTATTCAACAAACTGCGGAAGGTTTGCATGCAGCACATCAAAAAGGCATTATTCATAGAGATGTTAAGCCTGCTAATATTATGGTTACTGAAGAAGGTGTTGTAAAAATCACTGACTTTGGTTTAGCAAAAGGAATCTCACAAAATGAGGGGAATGCTAGTAGTCTTATTGTAGGTACACCATTATATATGGCTCCAGAGCAATGCGTAGGAAGTAATATTGATGCACGAACAGATATTTATTCACTAGGTGCATCATTTTATTTTTTAGTTACTGGTCATCCCCCTTTTACTGGTGATAATTCTTTTGATATTTTAGAGAAACATATCACAGAGACTCCTATACCACCGTCTCAATTCGTTTCTAATCTGGCACCAGAAATTGAAGCTATTATTTTAAAGATGCTTGCTAAAGTTCCAGCAGAACGATACCAAGATTGTGCAGAAGTTGTAGCAGATATCCAAGCAGCATTAAATTGTCTTGTGAAAGTTCAATGTCCTATGTGTGGGAAAGAAAATCTAGGACGTGATGCTTTTACATGTATAGAATGTCGTACAAAAGATTTATGTCTAAGTCACATGCATGCTAATACGCAAATTTGTAATAATTGTGCTATGGCTTCTCATAAAATTCAATTATTAAATGTATCAGGTGCAGATAAAATAGAACTTGTCGATGTAATGAATAGTATAGTAAAAGAAAAAAAACAAGGCATGTTTGTATTTCATTCTGGCGACTATCATTTATTAATGCACATTAGCAAACAAAGTATCAAATTAGCACAACAACATTTTTCATTGCAAGATCTACTTACAGAATATCAACAATATGGATTATTAGAAACAGCCTCATTACTTCTGACACAAGTATTAACATGGGAACCTTTTACATGGGAATTTTCAGAACAGTTTGCCAATGCTCCCATAGAGCATGATTTTTTAGAAATAAAAACAGAACCATATTCTTTTTTAACAAACTATGCCAATATTATTGAAATACTAGAAGCACTCAAAACTCCAGGAGGTCTCATTTTAACTTCATCTATTGAATTAGCTATTATTGCATTTGAAAAAAATACTATTCGAGTAGCATCTGCAGTTCCATTAAAAAATCAGACTGTAACAGCCTTAAGTTATGAAGATGCAGAAAATGTTCTTATACGGATTGCCAATAGTAATTTTAAAATAGAATACAAAACAATTCACAATCTTTCTATTGACAAAGTGACATTAGATGAGTCCCTTGCAAATTTATTTTTAGAAATCCTTTGTGAATATCCTGACTTTGGTTTTTTTGTTCATTTAATGCCAGATTTATCTACACTATATCAATTGAATCCAACTGAAAAGACAGATCCTAGAGAAATACAAGAGGTAGTGTATAAAATTTTTGATTCCTTTCAACAATCTATCAAAAAATATGTACAATTGGAAAGCATTGATGTCAAAGCGATTTTATCAATTTTTATTTGTATAAGTATTGTAAAATGTAAACTTCTTACTTTATTACAATATATATGTGACATTACAAAACAGTATAGTGAATGTGGTGATACTCATGCAGTAAATATGTTTTTACCCATTATTTTCAATGCTTATCCTGATAATATTACATTTTTAGAAGAATTGGCGACCATTGATGAAAAAAATCGAGCATACGAACAATCCTCTATTTTATGGACAAAATGTGGTCATTTAAGAGAAAAAAATGGTGAATCAGAACTTGCAAAAATTTCTTTTGAACGTGCACTTAGCATGGATAATAATAATTTAGAGGCAAGATTAGCTTTATTTTATTTAAATCTAGAACAAGAAAATAATCAAGATACAATAAAAACTTTGGGGCTTCAACTTATTCCTATTTTACGACGATTACAAAAACAAGATATTCTTATTGATGTTTGTATAAAAATATTAAAGCATGCTCCAGACACTATTCAATGCCACAAAGAACTCATTAACTATTATTTAGAAACAAAGCAAAAAAAGCAGGCATTAGAAATTTACGAATCTATGGCAGAATCGTACGAACGAAAAAAAGACGATGAATCCCTTTTATTAACATATCAAAAAATGATGAAATTGGATCCCACACGCCTTGATATACAAGAAAAAATCAATATAAAAATGGGACTCAGTGGAACTTTTATACAGAGAGCAATAGTAAAATGTAAATTATTTATGAAATCTGCAACTTCAGATTACAAGACATACATTGTTATAGTACTTTTGATATTATTTTCTTTGATATTTATAGGGATTCGTGAATGGCATGCTAGAAGTTTGTTGCAATATTATAAGATGTGTATAGAACAAGATAATTTTAATAGTATTAAAGAAGACATGTATAATTTATGGCAAAGTCCTTATTTATTAGGTACACATAATGAAGTTGCTCAGTTATACCATCAAGGATTCAAACAACAACAAGAATTGCTCATCCAAAAGCAACAAAAAAAATTAGCAAAAGAAATAGAAAATGTCTATAAAGAATACTTACCATTAAAACAGTATGATAAAATTTTAGACACTCTTTACAAAAAACAAGAACAATATTTAAAAGTAAATAACCAAGTATTGCTAGAGGAAATTCGTACATACATTACAGAGATTGAAAAACAAAAAAGAAAAGATGCGGAAGAGGAAAATAAAGAACTTTTAGAAGAAGTAAAAACATCTATTGAGCAGAAAAAATTTAAAATTGCACGTCAACAATTAGAGAGACTTCGACAAAAAGATCCCTTATTGCATGATAAAGTAGATGAACTATTTTTACAAATATTAAAAGAAGAAGACAAATTTGAACAAGAACAATTCAATAAAATAACTACACAAAAAAAATTACTTGCCCATGCTGAAGTTTTACAAAAACAAGGAAAATTAGAAGAAACTATTCAAACATATGAAGAACTCATTCAATTATTACCTAATTCTCCAGATGCACAAGTAGCACAATTACCCTTACAACAAGCACAGAAATTATATCATCAAATGAAAGCATTAACAGACTTAGCCAATCAACTTACTCAAAAGGGACAATATGAACAAGCAATGCTTTATTTCATCAATCTCATACAAGATGAAAAATTTGCAAATACAAATTTAGTACAAAGTTTAAAAATTCCTCTTGTATTAGAAACTGAACCACCTACTGATATCGCTTGTTTTCTAGCTGATAAAAATATTGGTAATTTCCCGCTTATTCATTATTACAATCATAATGAAATTCTTGGCAACGTTACTATTCAACACCCTGCATTTACTATTTTACGAAAAGAAGAAATAAGAAAAGAAAAATATCTATACAAAGTAAAACTTCATATACAACGCAACCCACAATGGACAAAATCTTTTCCTACAAGATTGGAAACACAAATTGTACTGCATCAAAATAAAATCTACGTTCCCAATCACGATACTTTGTTCTGTTACAATACACAGGGTGATGAAGAATGGAAACTCCCTTTAGATAAATTTTCGGAAGTCGTTGGCAATATGGTTCAAGGGAACAATGCTCTTTATTTTACAACACAAGATGGTTTTATTTATTGCTTAAACTTAGACTCTAACATTCCCATTTCTCAAGAACGAATTATATGGAAACATAAACTTTCCAATGCAGAATTTACAAAAGGTCCGATTCTATATGAAGATCAAATTATTGTTGTGACAAAAAATGGAACGTTTTATACTTGTAAGAAAGATAGTATAGGAAAATATGTACCTTATAAACAAAGTACACTTTCTCAAGAACCTACTACTGCACCTTTAATGTACAAAGGAAATGTTATCATTGCCACAAAAAATAATCAACTTTTTTCGATCAATATTCAACAAAATAGAATTGCTTGGCAAACAACATTAGATGCAACAGCAACGTCTGATCTCATAAACTGTGAAGACTTGATTTATGTTCCTCTTGTAAATATAGGAATTACAGCTGTCAATGCAGACACAGGCACAATCCAATGGAGAAAACCAATACCTAGCGGAGTAAAAGTAACACCTATTTATTATAATCATCGCCTATGGGTTATTGCTACTCGAAAAAATATTTATGCACTCAATACAAGAACAGGTAATATTTTAAAAACGATCCCTACGGAAACAGGCTTTGCTACACCCGCTGTTCAATACCAACATGTTTTTTTCATGGCTGGACAAGATTTTAATATGTATGCAGTTTCTATGAAAGATGGAAGTATTATTTGGAAACATATGTTACCAAATATGACGTATGTAAAAGCAACGTGTGATATCAATTCCTTATACATTCCAGCCAATAATGAAATATATAAATATTGGATTGAAGATCTAACTAAACAATAAAAAAAAATAAAAAATACATAACTTATGGTTCATATAGTTATGTATTTTTTTTGTAACCACATAAAAATAATATCTTTCCAACATAAAGAAATAGATGTATGAAAATATATATATTCCTGTTATTATGCATTTTAATATTCTGTTCTTGCAGTACAACAAAATTGAAAACAAACAATAATAAGGAATTTTTTCAACAAACAGATAAATACAAATATTTTCCACCCTATATGCATAAAATTATTTGTAAAATTCAATCAAAAACAAAAGCAACAGAACATTTACATATTAGTATACAAACATTGTTACAAAATTTATTTGATAACCATCCTACTATTCAATTAGCAAAAGAACAAGATGAACTCACTTGTCATATATATTGTTTTTTAGGAATTCCAAAAATACAAAATAAAATAGAGCAAATAGAAAATATACAATTTGAACATAATTTAGCTCATAAATCGACTATACAAACAACTCAAATTATAAAGTCAACTGTAGATTTGCCTTTTAAAATTATTCTTTATGATCCACTTTTAAACAAAACAATCCATCACGATCAACAAACAGTCTCTGAAATACTCTATAACAATATAGATGATGCATTGCATACTATGGAATTTCAACAAAAATTACAACAAACTATACAAAAAATTTTTTTACAAGAATAGAAATATATTATGTTTCCTTTTTTTAATCGACAAAAAAAACAGCTTCAAAAAATCAAACTTCTTCTCGTAGATGTGGATGGTGTATTGACAGATGGTAGCATCTGGATGGCAGATTCAGGTGAACTTGTGAAACCATTTAATGTAAAAGATGGTTATGCAATCGTCTATGCAAGAAAACATGGCTTAGAAGTAGGCATTATTACAGGGAGAACTTCGCAATCTTTAGCAAAACGAGCCCAAGATTTACATATTACAGAACTTCATCAAGGAATCCATGATAAGCTTGTAGTTTTTCAACAAATTTTAGAAAAAAAACAACTTACAGCTCAACAAGTGGCATATATGGGGGATGACATTCCTGACATTCCTGTTTTAAAGAATGTTTCCTATTCTACTGCACCTTATGATGCGAGTGTAGAAGTAAAAAAAATTGTTCAATATGTTTCACCCTATAAAGGTGGGCAAGGTGCAGTTCGTGATGTTATTGAACGTATCTTGCAAACACAAAATAATTGGCCACCTAAAATATAAAAAAACTAGCCATAATTTTTCATGGCTAGTTTTTTTGAAAATACATTGCCTTAGCGTTTGAAAATATATTTTTTACTTAGCAATGAATTTACTGAGAAACTGTTCGAATACGGATGATTTTGACTTCTTTTAATGGGCGGCTACTTTCTTCCTCTACTTCCACTTCACCAATTTTATCTACTACATTCATACCTGCAATGACTTTACCAAATACAGTATGTTTGCCAACTAACCAAGGTGTATCTACTAAATTAATGAAAAATTGAGCACCATTTGTATTTGCACCACGATTTGCCATTGCAATTACACCACGTTTAGGTTCATGAGATTTTAAAGTAGTGCTATATTTATAGCCTAAAAATTCATAAAATTCTTTCATAGTTAATGTTTCTAAAGCAAGTAAAAATTCATCTTGACGTGCTTTAAATTGCTCTTCTGTCATAATGTTTAAACGTTGGGCAATCCCTGTAATAATGTATCTTTCTACCATTTGAGGATGCATGCTTTGTAATTTTGGATTAAAAGCAAATCCTTCTGGTTGTTTTTCTAAAGCAAGTTCTGTATCTAATCCTAAAGCTTGTGCATTGATTTCATCTTTAAAAGTATATCCAGGAGTGCCAGCACCAGTTCCTAAAATGCAACCACCTTGAATCATAAAATTTTTAATAACACGATGAAAAATTAATCCATCATAATAAGGACGAGTGACTTTGTTTTTTTGAATATCTGTAAATTCTTTTTTCCCTTCTGCTAAATCTATAAAGTTTTTAACAGTTTCTGGTGCTTCTTTGGCAAAAAGTTCAATATATATTTTGCCCATATTCGTTTCTATACAAATGACTGGATCATCTGCATATTCTTTTTCAAATGTTGGGATGGCACTATCATCTAACATTTTTTCTTCAGTAGCTTCTTCTTCAGTAGCTTCTTCTTCAATAGCTTCTTCTTCAATAGCTTCTTCTTCAGTAGCTTCTTCTTCAGTAGCTTCTTCTTCAGTAGCTTCTTCTTCAATAGCTTCTTCTTCAATAGCTTCTTCTTCAGTAGCTTCTTCTTTAATAATTTCTTGTTCAACAGTTTCTTGATCAATAATTTCTTGTTCCATCTCTGGAATTGCTTCTTCAGCTGCAGGAGCTTCTTGTGCCACTACACTGAAACAAAAAATAAAACATAATAAATAAGCTAAAAATTTCATGGTATTAACCTTAATTATTAATAATAAAAATAAAGATAACTCATATAAAAATTATAACACAAAATAAAATGAATTGAAACAAACAAAAAAAAATACTATAATATTATGATTATATAGTACAAAAGGTTTCTTAATATATTATAATAGATTTTTAATAAAAAAAGTTATTTTTTTAAGAAATCATCAAATTAAAGGTAAGTCAATGTTGCGTAAGTATTGTTTACATATCATATTTGCTTTCTTTTGGATTTCACTACTATATGCTGATACTTTAGAGTGGAGATCATGCAGTGGAAAATGGTACAGACAAGACCAATGGTT
>Ga0116189_1003499_pt1 | contig 11243 bp, 12 predicted proteins | sample AD_JPNTR3_MetaG_FD_89895 | JGI IMG/M metagenome (GOLD analysis project Ga0116189, IMG submission 89895) | Active sludge microbial communities of municipal wastewater-treating anaerobic digesters from Japan - AD_JPNTR3_MetaG | ecosystem: Engineered > Bioreactor > Anaerobic > Digestate | place... | reverse complement strand
TCGGGCTGAATATCATTGACAAGTCTTATGAGATTTGACGTATCTGTCATATCACAATACGCATAATTAAATGCAGATTCTTCATCCCTTTCCATGCTGAATAAATGGTCTATTCTACCTGTATTAAAAAGACTCGACCGTCTTTTTAATCCAAAAACCCGGTATCCCTTGTCTAAAAGAAATTCCAACAAATATGCTCCATCCTGCCCGGTAACCCCGGTAATTAATGCTGTTTTTACTGTCATTCTTGACTATTTTTATAATAATCGTTTATATTTTCATGATAACCATACTTTCTATAATACCCTGTACCATAATAATTATACCCTTATAAGTATCCATACCCCGTAGCAATATCCATATCTTAATCCATATCCGTAATACCCGGTCAAACTTATATCGTTAAGTACTATCTCTATATTCTTCATTTTTCCACTCTTCCGAAGTTCTTCTATCAATTCCAGTGTATTCTTTGAACTGTATCTCTGCCTGATAACAAAGATATATAAATCATATAAGGCGATAACAATGGTATATTTGTAATAAATTCAACCGGCGTGGCATTAAACTTTTACCCATTACTACCAACTTCTTATTTCCTTCTTTATGGTACGTTAAGTCGTTCGCACCACTGCAAAGTCCTCTTCCCTGCTTCTTTTTTCCGTATAACATTTCCGTATAACATCCCTTCTTTTTATCCTGGTATCCATATCTCAAACCATAATAATGGCCTTTATATGTTCAGGTCAATACTTAGATTCTTTATATTTTCGGTACTGTACAATTCTTCTATCATTGCAAGTGTGTTTTTTAAAATTATGTCTGCTCCACCAATAAATCAATTAACTTTAATTGATCGTGATAGTAAATGCCTATAATGGTTTCCCTTACTTTGATTTTGATCATTAATCCAAGTCAACAATTTTTTGACAAAATAAATGAATAGTCCGATTATAAAAGGCTCTGCAGGGAATTTATACCGGTTTGCGTCGGTTCCTGTTACAAACAGAAAATTTATCCCCCAGAATGAAACAACTATTATAAATAATACAAGCAATGTAAAATCAGGCTTTTGAGGATAATCTTTAAATGATTTATAAATGAAAATGAAAAAGAAAATAAAAACACTAAAAGAAATAATAATATTTAAAATCTTGTTTAGCTTAATTAAGAATGAAGGAAAGAATATTAAGATTAATCTTGCCATAATCCGATGGAAGAATTCCACTTGTTGAAGCCCTGAAACTGCTTAATAAAGAATAGAATCTCAGTTTCCAGATAAATTCTTTATTCTGTTTTACAATTTCCTTATAAAACCGTTTAAGCTTTTTATTCATCATATATTCACCGCTACTTTCCTCTAAATCAAAATATTTAACAAGCTCCGGATATGCAATGCCATAAATGACATACCCTGAATATAAATCTTCAAGTATGCTGAACCGGTCTATTGAACTAAAACTTCCTTTCATTTCTTCCTGCTTTCGATTTTGGTAAGTCTCTTTTGCTTTTAAAAAAATAGTCAAAACTGGCTGGTATTCCACACTTACTTTGTTATATGAATTAATTGATGCTATAATTGCATTTCTGGAAACAAGCGTTCCACTCCCTGGGAAAAGCCCATAAAATCCATTTTTATTATAATTGTAAATGCACCATAAATTTAAAACCAGCAAACATGGAATTAGGAAGAAAATTAAAAATAAAAAACCCTGTTTCAAATCGGACTTTTCATAAATAACATATATGTAATTAATATTAAAAAAGAGAACATTACGGGCACTGCATTAAAACGTGCTAAGGATAACAACCCACCCGTAAATCCAGTAACAATAAGAAATTTTAATTTATGATTGTCCTTAAATTTCAGTAGAAAATAAACCGAGATAATCAGCAAGAATAACGTCAGAATTTCAGTCATTATAATATTTGCATAATAAACTGCTGATATTAACAAATTAAATAAAACAGAAATTAATCCAGGATAGAATAGTTTATTAAATAATCTCTTAAATAATTAAAACACTAAAAATGATGTTATAAACAATAAACCATATTGCAGAAACACCGTTATAAAAAAAGCCTTTGGAATTGCTGATATTTTAAAAATTAGTGCAAGCAATATAGAATATAAAGGTGACCTATGAGCCAGATTTAATTCTATTTTTTCTCCAAGTAATTTTTTACTAAACTCAATATAAGTCCCAGCATCTCCAAAATCAATGACAGGTGTGGCATAAAAAGCAAGCGCTGTATTTAATAAAAATAAAATAATAATTAACTGGAAAGGAATATTTATCTTACGCAAAATCATTATAAAATGAATTAATAACATCCATAATTTTTCTTACGTCTGAATCACTCAGTTCAAAGTACAATGGCAGTCTCAGAAGACAATCTGAATACCTGTCTGATTCTGGCAATTCTCTTCCATCATGCTTATCCCTAAAAAAAGTGCTTTTATGTAAACTTTGATAATGAAACACAGTTAAGATGTTATGTTTTTTTAAGTTTTCAATTAAAGATGTACGTTCTGTTAGATTATTACATACAAGATAAAACAAATGTCCGTTATTTGTTGAATAATCAGGCAAATAGGGTATTTTAAACAACCCCCTGGATAAACCTTTCTTTAAACCTGAATAATACCTCTCCCAGATTTCTTTGCGTTTCTTTTGAATTTCTTCAAGATTCTCTAACTGGGCATACAAAAAAGCTGCTGTTATTTCTGAGGGTAAAAAAGAAGATCCAATATCTACCCAGCTATATTTATTAATCTCTCCTCTGAAAAATTCTGCGCGGTTTGTCCCCTTTTCCCAGATAATTTCTGCCCGTTTAATAAACCGATCATCATTAATAACCAGTAATCCGCCTTCACCACATTGAATATTCTTTGTCTCATGAAAAGAAAAACAACCAAAATGTCCTATTCCTCCAAGTGGTTCCCCTTTATAAAATGAATCTATTGCCTGTGCAGCATCTTCTACAACAAGAAGATTATGTTTATTTGCAATTTTCATTATTAAATCCATATTACATGCAACTCCCGCATAATGCACAGGTACTATTGCTTTAGTTCGTGAAGAAACAAGGGATTCTATCCTTGTTTCATCAATTCCTGGGTGGTCATTCCTGCTGTCTGCAAAAACAATTTTTGCACCTCTTAGAACAAATGCATTTGCTGTCGATACGAATGTAAATGAAGGCACTATTACCTCGTCGCCAGGTTGAATATCGCATAAAATTGCAGCCATCTCAAGAGCATCAGTACATGAAGTTGTAAGGAGGCATTTCTTAAACCCAAACCTTCTCTGAAAAAATTCATGACATTTTTGTGTATAATAGCCATTCCCGGAAATTTTGCCCCGGGATACAGCATCTTTAATGTAATCTAATTCTTTTCCTGTCAGGTATGGTTTATTGAATGGAATCACAACTATTGATTAATGTAATAAAAATTTTGCTTTTAGTCCTACCTTTTATCGCTTTTTACCAGCAAGTTATTTATTTATTTTTAATATAGTTGCTCCCCATGAATATCCAACACCAAAACCAGCAATCAAAACATTATATCCTGATTTTATTTTTCTCTCTTTTCTTGCTTCATATAAAGCAATAGGAATGGTAGATGATACTGTATTGCCTACTGTTTCAAGAAAATAGTAAAACTTCTTTTCGTGAATTCTGATTTTCTTTCTCAGAAATTCGAGCATGTATTTATTTGCCTGGTGAAATACAAATAAATCTATGTCAGCTAAAGTCAAGGAATTTTTACTTAATGTATCCCTGACCAACTCAGGTACCATTTCAAGAGTAAAATTAAATATCTCTGTACCATCCATAAAAAGATGATCCGAGGAAATTGGATTACCTGAGTCATCATAATATAAATCATTTTTCTTTTCAGGTACCCGCATACCCCCTGTTCTTACAATAAGTTTTTCTGCTCCACTTCCATCTGTCCCAAAACTGAAGTTCAGTATTTCTGCAAAACCATTATCAGATACCAGTGCAGCTGCAGCTGCATCACCAAATATTGTACGGTTTGATTTATCACGAGGGTGAATGTATTTAGAGTATGTCTCAGCTGTTATCAATAATACATTCTTTGCTGTTTCACTTCTAATTAACCCTTTTGCTAATGCCAGCCCGTATACAAAGCCTGAACATCCAAGATTTATATCAAGAGCTCCTGCTGAAACAGGTATACCTAATCGATCCTGGACAATACATGCAGTAGTCGGTAAAAAGTAATCTGGACTTTGAGTACACAAAATAATGAAATCTATATTCCCGGGATCTATTTTATATTCAACAAATAATTTCTTACCTGCTTCCACCGCAAGATCACAGGAAGTTTCATTATCAGATGCTATATGCCGTTTTGAAATGCCTATTTTTTCCGCAACCTTTTCAACTGACCATTCAGGAAAATCTTTGAGAAGATCTTTATTTGTCAGAATAGTCTCTGGTAAATAATAAGAGAGTGCCTTAATAAAGGATTTCATATTATATTAAAGTGCGACCACCGTCAATTAATAAATTCGTACCGGTAACCCATACAGATGCATCAGATAATAAATAAATCACTGCATAAGCAACCTCCTCGGGCCTTCCATATCTTTTTAAAGGATATTTTTTTACATCTTCTTTCAATTGCTCTTCTGTGATACGTCCGTCTGAAAGAATATTTGTATCAACCATAGCCGGACAAACAGAATTAACCCTTATACTCTGTGGCGCAAGATCAAGAGCCATTCCTTTCATAATTCCATTAAGTGCACCTTTTGTTGCACTATACATAGAATTTGCCACATTCGAACCATAAATACCTGCCGTCGAAGAAATAAAAACAATTGAAGACTGTTTTTTTAGTTTTTTATACTTTATTAATTTTTGTGTTATTAACACAGGACTGAAAAAGTTTATTTCAAAAATTTCCTTAAGCTTTAATGAAGTTACAAACTGAAATGGAACAGTTTCAACAATGCCAGCACAATGGACTATACCATTCAATTCATTAATTTCAGAAATTAATTCTTCAATTTGTTCTTCGTATCTTAGATCAGCAACTATTTTTCTGTGTGCACCATTATTTAATTGATTGTATGTCTCTTCTAGTCTTTGTTCATTTCTACCCGTTACAATCAAAGTTGCTCCCATTTTTGAACATTCTATTGACACAGCTCTCCCAATACCTGATGATGCTCCAGTCACAAGTATGGTTTTGTTTTCAAGTGTAAATGGATTATTCATTTTTAATATTAATATTCAACTAAATCACAAACAGTAATTTTGTTAGTCTTAAAATACACAGAACCCCATGAAAGCCCAACACCAAAACCACAGGCTATAATCCTTGCTTTTTCTTTTCTTAACCTTTCTTTAAGTTCAGTAACCATTGTTAAAGGGATAGTAGCTGAACTTGTATTACCAAAATTCTTAAGCGAATAGGGAACTTTTTCCTGTGGAATCTTAAGTTTCTTTCTTATCATCTCATTCATGAACAGGTTCGCCTGGTGAAAAACAAAATAATCAATCTCATTTAGATTTATCTCAAATTTTTCAAAAAGTAATTTAATCGATTCCGGTGCTTTTGATATCCCAAACGAAAAAACATTCATTCCATCCAATACTGTTTGCAGTTTATTCCTCTTTATGCCAGGTTCTACTTCCACCATTTTGAATGAATCAACATTAACCTGATTTCTAAATCCCCCGTCATAAATAATTATTGATTCATACCCAGCTCCATCAACAGCAAAATGAAATCGAATTCCTTCTGTATTCTCATTAAATTCCACTGCTGTTGCTGTACCTGCATCACCAAACAAAGGATAGGTGCTTTTATCATCAGGAGAACAAGGCTTAAGTGCTGTGTCACCTACTAGCAATAATCCCTTCCTTAACTGTCCATTAGCCAAAAGGCTTGAAAGGACCTGCAATCCATATATCCAACCTGAACATCCAAGTGAAATATCCAGTGCAAACACTTCTTCTTTTAAACCTAACCTCTTCTGTAAAAGACATGATGTGGCGGGTAAAATATAGTCAGGAGTTTGAGTTACAAAGATAAGGCAATCAATTTCATCCTTCTTCCATTTCAAATCATCAATAAGCCTTTCCGCTGCTTTAAAACATAAATCTGATGTAGTTGTATTTGAATCTGCAATTCTCCTTCTTTCTACACCAGTACTCGAAATAAATTTATCAGCTTCATCTTCCGAAAAACCCGGATACTTGGAATCCTCAAGTATATTTACAGGAACACACGCGGATATTCCTGCAAGCCTAACATTTGGCGCACTGAAAAAAGCCATTATATCCTTGATTTAATTATTTCATACAGATCCTGTACTGTAATTGCCTTGCGGATATCATCCCCTTTTAATTTTACTCCATATACTTCATCTGCCATGGCAATAATTGATAAGGCTATAAGCGAACTCCAGCCTTCAATGTCTCTGAATCTCGTTTCTGGAGTCAAATTTGAAGGATTTGTATCTTCAAAAACCGATGCCAAATTTTTAATAAAATCAATTAAGTCCATCTTTTATAAAATTAGAATAGTTTTATTATTTTGTCTCTAATTATGTAATAATCATCAGGAATTAAAGTGTATAATTGATTCTTAACATTTTCTTGATTTTCAGCAATTTTAAAACCCAGAAAAGTATTAAATTCAATAGCTCTTTTATTATTATTCAAAATATGTGCTTTAATTTTTTTTAAACATAACTCTTCAAAACAAAAGTCAGTAAGACATAAAGCTGCTCTGAACGGTACATCAGAGTCCAGATATTCATCATCATAAATAAATATTCCGCCTTCTCCTTCTTTCTTTTCATAATCTATATCACGTATGTTTATTAGCCCTATCTCTTTTTTATCGTAAATTATTATAAAGAAGTAATTATTATTATTGTTTATTCTCTGGAACCACTTTTGTTGCATTTCTGGTGTAATGTATTCTTTGTAATTCATATATTGAACTATTTTAGGATCATTACGCCATTTTCTAACCATTTCTATTTTATCTTCCGTTAGGCGCATAAGAGTTACATTATATTTTTCTATTATTGTTTTCATTTTATAAATTTATTTTTTCTGAAATAATGTATAGCTGCCTTCCTTTTACCTGGTCAAATATTTTACCAATGTATAACCCCAATATTCCTAAAATTAACATAATAAGTCCTCCGACAAACCATATTGAAAACACTGTAGTAGTAAATCCTGGAACTTTAATAATTCCTGTAAAATATGCTATGATATTATAGATAGCCAATAAAAAAGAAATCATAGATACAATTAGTCCCAAATTAACCGCCATTTTTAGTGGTTTATTACTGTTTGACAGAATTACATCAATGCTTAATCTTATCAGTTTTTTAAATGTATATGAGCTCTTCCCATCGTAACGCATATTGTGCTTCACATTAATCGAACAAGATTTAAATCCCAGATAATTTATTAGAGAAGTAAAAGAGCGTGCTTGTTCTTTCATTTTTTTATACTCATCAATTACAAGTTTGCTATATATCCCAAAATTAGCTATAGTATAATCTGTTCTTATATTGCTCAATTTTTGAAAAATAAAATGAAAAACTCTGGAAGATATACGTTTAAATAATTTATCCTTCCTTTCATACCTTCTTCCATATACAATATTCCATCCTTCTTGCGCTTTTTTATACAAATTAAATATTTCTTCTGGCTGATCCTGTAAATCGCAATCCATCACAATAATCCATTCACCGCTACAGTGATCCAGGCCTGCAGTGATTGCATAATGTTGTCCAAAGTTTCGCGAAAGGTTGATACCTTTAACACGTGAATCTTTCCTTGCCATTTCAACTATCACGTTCCAGGCTCCATCTGGACTTGCATCGTTTATAAAAATAAATTCGAAATCAGGATTAATTTTTTCAATTGTATTTTTTAAACGAAAATACAATTCATAAAGATAGGTACTACAACCATATACAGGAATTACTACAGAGATGTGATGATTATTCATCGTAGTTGCATTATATAAAAAGTTAAGTCAGGTTAAAGTCAATGCATTTCACTAAATTGGTTTTGCTTTTCACCCATTTTATCTTTTGTATTTTTATGTCAAGGAAATTGAAAATATTTAAACTCTGGGTTATGATCTTAAAAGATCGCCAATTAAATAGTCAATTTTTCTATCAGGTTGCAAAAATTATTCAGTATGTTTTAATAAAACAGATTATTTAGTGTCTTTTTAATTAAATTGAAATGAACAGGTTATAATTCGTCTTATGAATTCTCAGTTTGGCGGAAAAGGAGAATCATTTAGTGTGTTCAATTGTTCACTGTCTACTCCCTGTTGATAACTTCATATAGTCCCTTTATTCTTCATTGAAATACTCTTTCCCCTTATCCGTATAACCATACCTGCCATAATAACTACTTCCATAGTAATTATGCCCGTAATAATATCCATACCCTGCTGCATAACCGTATCTGAGACCGTACCCATAATACCCGGTCAAACTTATATCGTTAAGTACTATCGCTATATTCTTCATTTTTCCGCTCTTCCGAAGTTCTTCTATCAATTCAAGTGTATTCTTTGAACTGTATCTCTGCCTGATAACAAAGATATATAAATCAGTATAAGGTGATAACAGAAGAGCATCCGTCACTACTGCAACCGGCGGAGTATCAATAACAATATAATCAAAACGCTTCCTGGCCTCTTCAAAAAAATTCTTCATCTCCTGTGAATCAATAAGCTCAGCAGGATTTGGAGGAACCGGGCCCGAAGGTGCATACCACAAATTTTCTGTGGAAGTCTCAAGGATACAATTTTCAAATTTTTCCTCTCCGGTAAGATATGTGCTTATACCGGTATTATTATCAACCCCAAGAATCCTGTGAATTCCAGGCTTTCTTAAATCGAGTCCGGCAAGAAGAACTCTTTTCCCTCCCAGTGCAATTATCGTTCCCAGATTTGATGCCATAAAAGTTTTACCCTCACCAGTGATTGTAGAAGTAACAGTAATAACCGGACATGCAACATCTTTCACGAAATACTTCAGATTTGTCCTCAGCGACCTGAATGATTCGGCAAGGGTTGACCCGGGATGCTCTGCCACCGGAGTTAATGTATTCAGTTTATTATGACTGATATATCCTATGATAGGTATTCTTGTACCCTTTTCAATATCCTTTTTGTCAATTATTTTGTTATTAAGATAATCTATTAACAAAATCAACAATATAGGTATCATAAGCCCTAAAGCTGCTGCCATTGCATAATTCTGCCTGGTTTTGGGACTTATTCGTGTAGCATTATACGGTTCAGCATAATCTATTATCCTGTTGTCCGATACATTTGATGCTTTTGCAATACCTGCTTCAGCCCGTTTTTCGAGTAAATAATTGTAAACCGTGTTGTTCAACTCAAATTTTCTTTGAATGTTAATCAGCATCCTTTCTGTACCCGGCAGCTTGCTTAGCTCAGCTTCTACCTCAGCAATCATTTTATCCGATTCCTTGATGGCATTCTCAAGATTCAAAAGGCTGTTTTTTATATTTTCTGCTATCAATGCCCTGGCATCTTTAATGCTATTGTCAATAACCGAAATTGCCGGCAGATTGTCTGAAATATTCATTTTTAGCCTGTTTCTCTGCTGCTGCAGGATTGCCAGTTCTGCAACCAGCCTCTCAAGTGAAGGATTGGAAACACCCATCGCTCCTGGAGAAACTATGTCACCTGTCTCATTCCGGGAGTCAATATACTCCTTCAAATACTCATAATATTTCTTCTGAAGAACAAGTGAACTGCGCTCTTTTTCATAAGTCTCAAGCCTGTTCTGAATCATTGTCCCTTCCCTGCTGAGATCTATCAGCCGGTTCGCAAGTTTGAAATTTTCAAGTGTATTTTCAATCCTTTTCAGGGAATCTGCAATAAGGCTGATCTGTCCGTCTATGAATTCTATAGTCTTTTCTGCTGTCTGGTTCTTTACATCAAGACCCTGCTGAAGATATTCTTCCATGAGTTTGTTCAGATAATCTGTTTCCTGCTCAGGCACCGGACCGCTTACGGAAATTGTAACCAGTGTTGCCTCTTCCTCAATGGGCGAAATACTTAGTTTGCCTCTATACTGGTTTGCAAGTGAATAGGGACTCACAAAATAAAAATAATATCTATTTGAAGCATCTGGGTCGTATAAAAAATATCTTCCATTCCTTATTATTTTGAAATCAAACCCCCTCTCATTGAATCTTTCACCAAATGACATCGTTTTGCTGAAACCATTTTTCCCATCAATCTCAAGCTTGTAACTATCTTCCGATAAAATTCTAATTTTGACAGGAACTCCAAAAGATTGTTTCTCTAACGAATCGTAGATAACAATAAACGGCGTGTTTTTATACATCCGCGTCTCAGCTATACCCCTCTTCCCCACACTCACATAGGCAACATGAAAAGATGGAAGCTCTTTCATAACCCTGTAATTCAAACTGAAAGATTTCAATATACCTATTTCGTTTTTCAGGTTCTGCTCGCTTTTAAAAGCAGTGGCTCCTGGAAAGATGTTGGCAATATCTGTTGTCCCCCCTCCGAACTGAGTATCTTTTATCAGCAGGGTTGAAGAAACAGTATATATCTCTTCCGACCAGCGGTTGATTCCGTATGCTATGCTTATTGCAATAAAAAGCGCTGCCGCAAACCAGTACCAGTTGCTTATAAAAAGAGACAGATAACGCTTGAAATCAATTGAGTCGTCTTCGAAACGGAAAGTTTCATCAGAAAAATTCTGGGATATATTGTTCATAAAGTAAAAGTTTTTTCAAGTTTTAATGTTCCATAGTTCTAGGTTCAGGGTTCAAAGTTCCATAGTTCAAGGTTCAGGGTTCAAAGTTCCATAGTTCAAGGTTCAGAGTTCAAAGTTCCATAGTTCAAGGTTCAGGGTTTTCGAGGTGTGAATTATAAAGGAATTTTGAGCCTTTATATCCTGAACTTTTCAGGGATTTAATAAGTTTAGCCGTTTTACGCATTAATGTTTCAGTTCGTGCAAGCAATTCATTATATTGCTCTTTTGTAATATAATTTTGATCAAATGCCCTGTAGGTCTGTGACCTGACTTCAGCACTTGAACTTTTAGAAATAAAAAGAAACTGAATAAATTCTTTATTACCACCTCTTTCAAAACCTTCCGGAATGGCATCCATTGCCGAACCGGCAGCAGCTCTCATCTGATCCCTGA
>Ga0116189_1003497_pt1 | contig 11246 bp, 4 predicted proteins | sample AD_JPNTR3_MetaG_FD_89895 | JGI IMG/M metagenome (GOLD analysis project Ga0116189, IMG submission 89895) | Active sludge microbial communities of municipal wastewater-treating anaerobic digesters from Japan - AD_JPNTR3_MetaG | ecosystem: Engineered > Bioreactor > Anaerobic > Digestate | place... | reverse complement strand
TATCTGGGAGGGAATAGACAGTAAGGGTGAAACTGTCTCCTCTGGAATATATCTATACTCTTTATCCAATGGGAAAGACAATCAGATTAAGGGTATGGTCTTAATGAAGTAAAACTTCAAAAGCAATAAATCTTAATTGATAAATTAATTTAGGATTGAAAAATAGTCGTACCACATTATAAAAATATGTGGTACGACTTAAAATAATATTATTTACTTAATTTGCTTCTTCCCTATATTTTGTTGTATTAAGTTAAAGTTGAATATTCTGGCTTTAAGAAAATTCATTTTAGCATTAGCATTTTCTTTATATAAACTTGATTATTAGTTGTCATCCTCAAAATATAAATTCCATTGGAACAATTCAAACTTTTATCATCCTTCCCATCCCACATAATTCTATGATATCCTTTATCTTGATTAGCTAAATCCATAGACTTGACCCTTTCACCTTTACTATTATATATTTCTATCTTTACCTCAGATTTAGTTTCTAAAGTATAGGGGATGTATACAATCTGATTAAATGGATTGGGATATATATCACCTAATCCTGTATTAATAAAATTATGGGTACTGGGTGTATCATTGACATTATAATATACTTCAATGGGTCCATAAAATCCAAAAGTTCCATCCAATGAATTATATTGTAACCAATAGTAATATATTCCACTCTCATTTAACTCTGTATCTGTAAATAGATAAGCAATAGTAGAGGAGGTGTTTGTGGCACTAATTAAGGGACTTATCACTTCTGCTGTTTCAAGTTTTATATCTCTATTCTTGAGAACATAATAGCCTATCAAATTATTTTCAACCTGACTTATCCAATTCAGGTTAATATAGTTCTGATTTGAAATAGTGGTAAAAAAGGAAGTAAGATAAACATAAAGTTCTTCATCATCATCTTCTTCATCTGGCGTGTATCCAGCCAATAGTTGATTAATACTAAAAATATGAAATCCATAATACCCATTACATGTATATAGATAATCATCTTTCATTGCCATACCATAGGTTTGAAGATTCCATTGATAATTTGTAACTAAGTATGGAGGATTAGACTTACCCATTCTACTTAAATCCCAAATACAGATCTCATTCCAAAACTTATCTGAAGAAATTAGATAATTATCTTTTAATAAAAATACTTCATAATTATTATTACTCCCGTGTGGAGTATAAGTTGGTAATTGACGAAGGTCAGAAAGATCGAACACATCAACTATTGTCAAACCCCAGCAATCAGCAATATAAGCAATATTATTATTAATGACAACTGAATATGCTGTGCCAGGTGTATCAAAAGAATTTATATATTGTGGTTGGGAAGGATTTGTGATATCTATTATCTGTAATCCAGAATTTCTATCAGCAATAAAGGCAAGTGTACCTTGAACTGTGACTGAAAGAGCACAATCTGGTGTATCATAGTTAGAAATTAAAGTCGGGTTGGTTGGATCTTGAATATTAATAATCTGGAGACCTGCATTACCATTAGCTACATATGCATAATCTCCAGCAATCGTGATACTTTTTGCTTCACTTGAAGTATTAAAGGATGCAATTATAGAAGGTGATAGTAAATTACTAATATCAATGATTTTTATTCCATAAAATCCGCAAGCTGCATACATATAATTTCCATTAATAGTAAGATTTAAAAACTGATAATCATTAAATATACTTCCTTTTAATTCAGGATTTGTTGGTGTAGAAATATCAATTAATTTTATACCTGATTGGCGATCTGCAACATAGGCTGTATTATTTGAAATAGCAACGGACTGAGCAAATCCTTGGATATTACATGAACTAATTAATAATGGAAATGGCAAATCTTCAGAATTAGAAACATCTATTATTTGTAATCCCGAAATACCATCTGCTATATATACATTAGATCCAACAACTGTAACAAAATTTGCAGATTCTGGCGTATCATAATATCCAATAAGTTCAGGTTGATTAGGATTTGAAACATTAATAACTCCTAAACCACAATCTGCTTCAGCTACATAAGCTATATCATTAACTACCTTAACTGCTCGTGGATATCCTAAAGTATAATACTCATTAACTGTTTCAGGGTTAGCAGGATTAGAAATATCAATAATTTTAATTCCATTCTCACTAATATAATTATATGTAACATAAGCATAATGATCATATATATCAATATAAGATAAATTTTGTTGAGAAGATAAAAATCCAATTTGAGTAATATTATCCAAATTAGAAACATTATAAATCATTAATCCCCCAGCTATGTCTACTATATATAAAACAGAATCATCAATAAAAACTGATCGTGCGTTTATGTTATTATAACTAATATTTCTCCTTATATAGGCATTAGCTGGATCTGAAATATCTAATATTTCTACTCCTGAATGACTATCAGCAACATAGGCATAGTCACCAGAGACTGCTATTTGATAAGGATCTCCAGATGTTTTTAATTCCTTCACTAAAGTAGGCTTTTGGGGATCTGATATATTGATAATATGAATATTGGTATTAAATCCACCTGAAGTAATAAATGCTAAATTACCATTGATGGTAATAGAATTTGGAAAATAATTTATTTCATATTCACCCAATATAGTAGGATTTTCACTATTTTGTACATTTATTATTCTTAAACCATAATAACTATCTATAATATAAGCAAGATTATCTATGACTTGAACACAACAATAATAACCATATTCTGGTGGTCTACATCCTCCAATTTTGTGATAAACAGCATTTAAAGACATTAAGCATAAAGATAATAAAATTATTACCCCTATTTTTTTCATTTTTCCTCCCACTCTAATGATAAAGTAAATAATAATTACCTTCTAATTTTATGTTCATTTTATAATTGAAAAATTATTTTAAACCTTTAAAATATCAGTTAGCAAATTAATAAAACCATAATTCTTATCTACCACTAACGATCTATCTAAAAGGTTATTAAAACATTCACAAGAAGTCTCTGGAAGAAGGCAGCACGAAAAACAGACAGAAGTATCATCATAACAGATAGGGTCATTAGTGCAATATTTTGCTTTCTCAATTGCTTCCTTTAAAATGTTTTTTAGTTTGCCACTTTCTATAATAGTTACTATACCGCCATAACTACCTTCTGCTCCGGCTATAGTATAAATCATAATACCTGAAGGTGCTTCATTAGAAATATAAATCCTTTCATTTATTGAAGCTGCAGCATAACCACATACATATTCCAGTTGTTTTATTAAAAGATGGGATAAGGTATGAAGCAAGCTATATACTGCTATTAAATATTTAGAATTATAAAATTGTCCTAAAGACTCGGATTCATATATTAAATGCTCTTTGATATGATCTTCAACTTTAAATTTTTCATACCACTTTTTTAAAACATCTTCTGCAAAGATTATCAAAAAACCCTCTCCTAAAGATTCTATTGCAGGTAAATAGTGGGTATTGATTCCTGCTTCTGTGACATGGCGAGAACTATCTCTATTAAAAATATCATTGGGAAAGATTGGTCTGTATCTATTATAAGAACATAAAACTGATGTCATACTTAGACTTCTAATAGATATAGGATATATACCTTCATCTATAGAATCTAGTTTCTTCAAATCTATTTTATCATATTCATCTTCTATTTTGCCTGCAGCTTTATTAATCATATACTGTAATTCAGAATATTTAAAATCAGACCCTTCATATTGACTTTCAGATATAGGGAGCATTAAACTTTTAACAATATTAGGAAAGTAAACGCTGTTACTTGATCTGAGAACAGTATGCCTTATATCATTTTTAGATTTTTTATCAAAGATACCTGATAATGATACCCATTCACCGCAATTTTCACAAGATATTTTTATTGATTCTAAATTATCTGAATATGGTGAGGTTATATACTTAAATGCATGTTTTTCACAATTACCTACATTATTGACTTTTTCATTAAACCATTCTTCCCAAGGAAAATCTGAAATATCACCATTTTCTGAAATTTGGATAAATCTAACTTGCTCTAATTTAACCTTTGTTTTTTTCTTTTTACTTTGTTCATCTGAACAAAATGGACAAAATAAATCAAAATTATTTCTTTCGTGAGGATATTTCTCACAATGATTTTTATACCAATCTTCATAATGCATAAATTTTTTGCATTTAGGACAAAACATCCATTTAGGGAAAATTTCACCTGTTATTAATCTTTGATTATTGGTAACCCCGTAACCCCCTTTATCGGTATCGTTAACTGGCACTTCTATCAAAAACTCTAAATTGTGGAATATGCTTTTTAACCTTGTCTTTAATCTTTCATCGTTAATAGAAAGAGATTCTATTGTTTCTTTGTCTTTATTAATAATCTCATATTTATAAAACAACCATTTTTCCAGAGGTTGAATGAAAATAGAAGCCTGAGTAGTCTCAACAATTGAACCAATTCCTCCATAGGAACTTATTATATTATCTGATGGAATTTTAAAATATTTAATCATACCTTGTTCTCCTATTTTTTATGTCTTTCTCTTTAAGCACTTCTACTTTTATAACAGAACTCGGATTAACATCTCGTAATGAATTTACAACTACCCATTGATCTTCTAAAAAATGAATATCTGTAATTTCATCAGGATTTTTTAATAATTTTTTGTAAGTTAAATCAGGGTATTTTTCTAATTGCTTAAAAAGGAAATTAATATGTTTATCTATCCTTCTAACTAAGAATTTGTAGATTTCTTCATCCTCAATTCTATCTTTTATGAATAATTTGTAATCTTCCAAATCTTCATATGTTATCTCTTTCAAATTCTTCCTTTTTTTAAATTGCCTAAGATAAGTTGCTAAAATAGTAGGAAGCATTTTTGCTATTGTGACTTTAGTGTAAGGTGTTACGGAAATTGGTTCTACAAACCGATAATAATTAGTATGAAATGTGACAAAATTCTCATAATGAGATTTATCTCTTACCTTTATTGGATTAAAAAGGATACAGACAAGCCCAGGTTGTTTTCTCGCAATACGACTGGTAACTTGTATATATTCAGAGATACTTTTGGGTTGACCATTCATCAATATAACATTTAATCTTGGAATATCCAGTCCAGCGGAAATCATATTTGTAGCGAAGGCAAGGTCAACAGATTGATTGGATAAGATATCTTTGGGAGTTTCCAGAGCTTTTAAAGTTCTTTTGATTTCATTAACTGTTACTCTACTGGTCAATTCTTTTGTCACTCTAATATATGGATAATTATCGGGGTAGTCTTTTGAAACTAAATGGGAATAAGCTATTTTAATTTCATCATTAACTTTACTATATATTCGTCCCAATTCCCTTAAAGAATTATGATAGGACACGATTGTCCAATAATTATCTATATTGATACCATCTCTTTCATTTACTTTTAAACGACTATAAAGTAAAAGTGCCAATAACTTGATCTGAATAGTTGTAAAAGTCTTTCCTGTAGGACAGATACCGATAAATTCTCTATTTAAACTACCCATTTCAACCTTTGAAAAAAAGTTATCTTTATAACTAATTCCTGGAGGAGGAAAAGTGATTACTTTTCTATTACCAAATAAACCGCGCACTTGACTTGCAGCATTTTTAATAGTTGCCGTGGAAGCAATAATTCTTGGTATATTACCATTTCTACGGCATAACATTTCAATGGTATCTTCATATACTGCTGTAATACTTCCCAAAGGTCCTGAAATAAGATGCAATTCATCCTGGATAATTAAATCAGGAGGACGATCGTCATCTTCTATTCCGAAAAGAGATGAAGCTTCATCAACCCAGGCAAGACGCGCAAATTTATCTATTGTTGAAAAAAGTAGGGAAGGTGGATTCTTATAAATGCTTTCATCAATAAAATCCAGAGGCAAAACCTTATAAAAATCACATTCTGGATTAAGACATTTTACTTCAAATTTATTCCTAGATATCATAAAACCTGTTCTACCTTTTTCTATTAAGCTGTGTCCGCACCAGGGACAATCACTAAGGGGAAATTTATTCAATTTTCTGGCAGTCTCTATATCTTGTGCATCTACAATTTGTTGAATTTGGTTTGCAGCACTATTTTCGTCACCTTCAAGTTTATTAGGAGTGGAAGATTCTCCTATCCATAATCCAATGCTATAGGGTTTTATTTTTATTAATTCAGGCATATATTTTGAACATACATAGTTTAATGATAAAATCATTTGAGAAGCACGTTCAAATTGCTGAGCAGTTAGAAGACGTAAGGTATACCGCATAATAACAGAAGTGCCTAAACCTTTATCACCATATTTATATCTTCTAAAAAGTAGAGAAAAACTAGCTAATAAAAAATATGCCTCAGTCTTTCCACTACCTGTTGGGAACCATAATAAATCTATACTATTCTCTCTAATTTTAGATTGCTCATTTACTACACTTTCTATATTTATTAAAAGAAACGCGAGTTGAAAGGAATGATATGAAATTTGAGCATTTTTCAAAACTTCAGGATCTTTAATGTTTAGCTTCTTAGTTTTAGCCATATTAATTAACATAGCTCCATTTGCTAATTTGTATAACTCCATGTAATCAGAATTAAATTTTAGGAGTTCAATTCCTTTATAAATCCTTTTGAGAATATCCTTTTGATCTTGCACTATTTGATTGGCTGATTCTTTATATCTATCTTCAATATTATTTAACAAATATTCCTGGCTTTTAATCCATTTGCCATAGTTTTCAGCAAGGATCTCTAAATTATGGATTATTTTTTCGTCAGTGCTATCGCTAAAGCAGCTATTAAGATAGATATTTAAAGTATTATTTAAGATATCAATATGACAATTGTCCGTAACATGAGGAATAACTTCTGGTAAAAATTCAGTTTCTATTCTGGTAGGTTGTTCATCATCGGCATTCCATTTACAAGAACAATTATGAGCTAGAGCATATATTTTGGAATTTCTATATTGACAATCTATGATTTTATCTTCTATGGTAGCATAAGAATATAACTGAGGTTGAGGGAAAGGACATAGAAAAGGGCTTTCAATCTGGATCTTACTTTGAAACATACAAAGTTTATTTAAAGCTGGTTTATTATATATACTCAATATTCCATTTTCATATTTTGACCCATTTTCTGCTAATACTTTAATTATATAATTATTTGGGGTTTGATTAATAAGTTTTATGTATAGAATTACTTTAAAAAGTGAATCCATTTTTGATTCAATATTCTCAATTTTAATATCTTTATCTAAAAGTTTTTTTATTTCTATAGGAAATTCGTACTCTTGGGGAATTCTTTGCCAGCCTTTCTGATATAAAGGAGTTATTTTCCTCAATATATTATTTTCTTTACTTAATCTTTCTTTTTTCGCACCTCTGGCGTCTTTTAAATTATCATAAATTCTCTTTTTTATAGTTCTAAGATTATCAATATCTTCACTTCTTCCTTCAACCTTATTTGACGAAATGGTTCTCTTTAAATAAGCAACTTGCTTTTCTTTACTATAACCAATAAGTTCATTTAAATATTGTTCATTTCCTGTGATTAAGTTTTTTAGAAGCTTGTATTCATTCTCACTTAAGTTTATTGCATAATTAGGATTTAACTCTAAAGAAGGGTCAACTTGAAGGTATAATCCAAATTTTAACTTGAGATTAAATCTCTGAGCCCTTTTATCTAAACAAAATGATATTCCAAAAGAATATGGGTAGATTTCTTGCCTCGTAAAATCTTCATTTTCTATATCTTCTATATCAACCTGTTCATTTGATATAACTTCATTTTCATCTTCTAATTCCAATTCCTCTTGATCAAATTCGTCAATTTCACTTTTATAATCATTCTCTTCATTGTCTATTATTTCGTTTTCATTATTCTGCATAAATTGATTGGAAACTCTGGGGAAGATTATCCCTGAATAATATTTATTTAGAGGATATCCATTCACCAGTTCTTTTTCACCTAAATCAATGAAAGTGTCATTAGCAGGACCAATAAGCTGGTTATAGATTATTGTTTTAAAAGTTTTACGAGGATCAGTCATTATCTTCCACCTCTTCTTTCTCAATAATTTCAATAAATTTGTATTTGGTAAAATTATGTTTAATAATACTCTTGATAGACTCTAAATCAAATCTACATAAAAAAGGAAATTGATTTTTGTTATCTATAACATTTTCTTTAATAAAATTATCGCGAGAATTCTCATTGATGAGCATTATGGTTTGTAGTTCAGAACTTAAATTTTGGCCTAAACTAATCATTATACCTACAAAAAATTTCCTGGCAGATTTGATTTCTCTTTCTTCCTCAGAATTTAATAGATAATTATTTTTCAGGATAGTAACTAACTTTTCAAGGATAGATTTTTTAGGGAAACGAACTCGGTCCGGATTATTAAACCAGTTTCTTATGATATAATCTGGTTTAATTCCAAGATAATTGCATAATTTTCCCATTTTATCTACACTAAAATAGCTCTCACTTTTTGAATAATCTATAACTTCATAATTAAGATATTTTTTTAATCTTTCTTTCCATAAAATTGAATAATAATTAACATCTTTAATCTTTTCTGACTCTTCACTTAGTATCTCATAAAATGATTCTCTTTTTTTATTATCATAGACTAATATATTATCGCCTGAGATCAGATCATTAATAGTAACTAAATCTATTTCTGAATTGTTTTCTTTTAATATTTTATGTGGAATGGTTATAATATTTTTATTCTCTTCCCTATTTAAAACTGATATTTTATAAAATAAATAACGGTTTGAATTATAATCATAAATGTCAGTATAATCATCAAAATCTTCTTCAAACCTATTTATTAAATCATCTAATAATTCTTTTTCTTGAACTTCAATTTCAAGTTCAGGGAATAAAGATAAATCTTTAATTCCATAATTATTTCTAATCTTTTCCCTAATATTCTTTTGCCTTGCCTTAAAAATTCTAATTTCTGAGGGATAAAGAAGCAAACGAACATTGACTTCCTGTTCTAATAAAGTATTATATAATTGTATTAATTTCTTTTCATCAGGAATGAAAGTAAGCCAATATGTGCTTTTACTGATATAACTGGTTATATCTTTAAGAAAATCTTTATAGGAAAACAAATAAACATTATTATAATTCTCTAAATTTTGTTCCCAATTATCATATTCAGTATTTTCTACTACTAAATATATTTTCTCTTTATTCATTGTTTGAAGTCTTTCTTTAATTCCTGGAGAGGAGTGAAGTAAATTATAAATTTTATATAAAATTTGCTTCAATTCATTATAATATTCTTCAAAATCTTCAATTTCGTAGAAATGAGATAAAAATGACTCTTGCATTCTTGTAAACATATGCTCTGCAATCTTTGAGTCAAATTCGGTTATTTGAAAAAGTTTATCCTTAAAAATCCTTTGCAAACTATTAATAGCAGGATAATAAAATTTAATTTCTTCAAATTCATTATTTATCGTTTCTAAAATTTCATAAAACTTATTAACTGCTTGAGTTATTTCAGAAGATTCTTCTAAAGAATGGCTAAAATCATAATTTATTTCAAATTTGCCTTTTAATTTCATTTCTTCTTTATTTTCCCAATTCCATAATAGCATTGAATTATCATTCTTAACGGGTTCATTGCCTATAAATCCAAAGTTCTTTATATATTCATTAGCACAGAAATTTTTGATTTTAAAACTAATATTATTTTCCTTATTTGCATCTATTATCAATAAATATGAAAATTGCGTTTCATTATTATGCCGTTTTATATATTCAAATGCAATCTCATATTGATAGGTTATAAGTATCATTGGATCAATAAGCATATTAGATTCAATGGAGAATTCTTCATTATTGTTATTTATAATAAAAGCTAGTGGTATACAATTTAAAAAGGTATTCTTTAATTGGTCTTTAATATATGACTTCTGACATACTAACATTATTTTCTTTTTAAACAATGAAGGAGGGAATATATTATTTTCTGAGGCTTTTTTATGTATTGAAGAGAAAAATGATCTATAATGTTCTAATTTTTTAATAATATTGCGTTGTGGCTCATAAATTTTAGGCACCAGGAAATAAAAATTAAATATATCTTGAGTATTTTTTGGATATTTATACCTAAATCCATCTTTAATAAATCGTTTTAAAGCAAATTTATCTTTTATATTACTACTATTATCAGTAGTATATATATAAATTCCTGTATTATTCACAAAATAATTATTCTCTGCAACCTCTTCAAAAGAAGGATTATATAAATTAGCATTCTCTAATAAGATTTTTATGGCTATAGGATACAAAATAGGAATTGCTAATTGTAAAGCACTTTCATAATTGCAGGTTCGGATATAAATATTTCTTTCTTGTTCAAAAGCTGTTAAAGCAAGATAAGAATTGATTAAGGCAAAATCGTTTTTCCTAAATATATTATCATAATATTTTTCATCTGCTAAAGTAGAAATTGTATTTTTTGCTTTTTCTATTAAGGTTGAAATTGAAGAATTGCCTATAGCCATACATATACCCCTTAATTTTTATAGTTATCGATCAAAAAATCTTAAACTTATAAGTCTGTGATCAATCATTCTAACTGACTCCTTCCTTCTATTAAGTAGCAATAAAAAACATATTGCTGCATACTAAAATCCTAATATATAATAGTAAGATTTTCTGTCAAATCTTATTTTATTTTTGTCTACTTTGTCAGATTTATAGAAACTAATTTTTTACCTGATGTAGTCTATCATAAGTAAAATCTTATCCTTATTTTTATAATTCAAAACTTACAAATCCAGTTTTCTTTAAATTTTTTATTTCATAATGTAATGGTATATTTTGTTTTCCCCTGCATTTTTGAAATTACAATCCTATTAAGTGCCAGAATTAACCTATACAAATGGATTTCTATATCCTTATAAGCCATTTTGTAATCTTTCTGAAATATCTACAGCTAAATTAATATCTAAAAATTTTATAGAGTATTAAAGCGTTCAAACTTAGGGACTTAAATAGAATTTGAAAATTTAAAAGTCCCAATTTCTTTTTAAATTTGATATGATTAAAAAAAGCGTTATTACTTCCTTATTTATGCTATTATGTTATATCATAATTAGTTGAGTCTCAAATAGTGGTGTAAAATTCAACTCATTGTTTTGTAATTTATATAGGAACATTTTAGAGTTTTACTTTTACCTTATATTTAAGATTTTGGGAACGATTATATTGTTTATT
>Ga0116189_1003484_pt1 | contig 11259 bp, 10 predicted proteins | sample AD_JPNTR3_MetaG_FD_89895 | JGI IMG/M metagenome (GOLD analysis project Ga0116189, IMG submission 89895) | Active sludge microbial communities of municipal wastewater-treating anaerobic digesters from Japan - AD_JPNTR3_MetaG | ecosystem: Engineered > Bioreactor > Anaerobic > Digestate | place... | reverse complement strand
CGCGCCACGTGACGTCTGGCGCGTTTCAATCCACGCGCCCGCGTGGGGCGCGACGAGAATCTAACCAACAACACCGCGCCCGGCGGGCGTTTCAATCCACGCGCCCGCGTGGGGCGCGACCGTTCATTTATAAACCATTGTGCCGCAGGGAGGGAAGCGGCGTTTTCCGCGAACCCCTTAATCCATTCACTTGTCAAAGAACGATGAACCTTCCCCGCAGGTGTAACAGGTTATGCCTGTTGATGTTGTGTCTTCCGCGATGCCTCCGGCTGTTTTCTGTGCGCTTGGGGTTCGCGGAAGTTTAAATCATGAGCGTCTCTTCAAAATTGACGGGCTCCTTGGCGCCCACATGTTCAACCTTGTGCCGCCAATTGCTGCCCATAAAATAAAACCTCAGGCTGTCGGTTTCAGGTTCCACCACATCAATCAGCCGCTGCCTGAGCGCCGTCCACTGTGCCGGATCGAGCGTACACTCGAAGACGGAATTCTGCACACGCTGCCCGTAATCCAAGCACGCCTTCGCCACACGGCGCAAGCGGGCCTTCCCCGCATTATCGATTGTGCACACGTCGTAACTGACCAGCACCATCATGGTTCACCTCACTTCCAGATAAAAGGGGGATAGCCGTCCAGATCTCCGCGGATATGGCGCGCCAAAAGTAACGCCTGAATGTGCGGCAGCAGGCCGACCTGCACCTTCTCCCCTAGGAACGGATGCACAATCTCCTCCTGCTTTCGCTTCTGATAAGCCGCCAGAAGCGTTTTACGGGCTCCGTCTGACATGCTGACAGCACCGGATTCCGTGGTTTTGAAATCGCCCGCCTGGATCTGTTTCAGATTGACCAGCGAGAGCGCGAGACGGTCTCCGATGAAGGCACGGAATTCTTCGATCAAATCCAGCGCCAGACTGGGGCGCCCCGGCCGTTCAGCGTGGAGATACCCGACCTGAGGGTCGAGCCCGACGGCCTCCAGCGCCGCGTTCGCGTCATGCGTGAGTAGCGTGTAAATGTAAGAGAGCAGCGCGTTCATGTTGTCCATGGGCGGACGGCGGCTGCGGGTCTCGAAACGGAACGTCTCTTTCTGGGCGGCGATCAAGTGATCGAACACGCAGAAATAGCGATTGGCGGCTTCGCCCTCTTTGCCCCGCAACTCATCCACGGTACGCACTTGTTCCAGTTCACGGATCAGGTGCCCGAGTCTCAGCACGGCGGCCTCCATGTCCCCGCGACCGTCAGGGCATTCGTGATCGCGCAACGCCCGCTGAAGAACCGTCCGGCTGTTGGCCACCTTGCCGACGACAAAGATCCGCGCGAGACCCAGTGCGTCCGCCGGGCTGTCCGCGATTCGGTATTGCCGCCGCCGCAAAAGCACGTTGCCCGAAACGGGGCCGTGGACCCGCGCCAGGAACTTGCCCTGCTCGGAGAGGAAGCTGATCAGCACATCGCGCTGTCCGCACAGCCCCATGAGCGGCTGGCTGCAGGCGACCTGTCCGAAGCAGACGATGCCGCCGAGCATGTGGATCGGGACGCGCAGCCGCGTCTCCTTCTCGACGCGCACGAGCACGGATTCGCCCTCATGGCAGAGGTAGGCGCCCTGCGTGGTCACGTAGAGGGTGTTGAGCAGTTTCTTCATGGCTGATCTCCGCGAAGGGGTGATGGACACTCGACGCTCGACTCACGACGCTCGGGATAACTCTGCGCGTCGCGTGCCGTCGTAATTTCGCTTTCTGGCGGCAGGTCTGGGCAAAGCTCGTCGATCTGGCGGGCGAGCCAGCGCTTGGCAGACTTGCCGGCTCCGGCGGAATTCGGCAGACAGGCCCCGAGCAGGGAACAGCGGTCGCATTTCCCTTTTTCGTAAACGGCGGCAGGTGTGGAGCCCGCTTCAATAAAGGCATGCAGGCGGGTGCATAATGCTTCGGTCTTCGCGCGAAGTTCGGCATCAAACGCCACGTCGAGGCGATGCCGGGTTTCACCGTAGAACAAGGCCCCCGCTTCAATGGACACGCCCTTCATCTCTTCGAGGCACAACGCTTGGGCGCAGAGCTGCACGCGGTCGCAATCGTTGACCTTGGGGTGGCCTCGCTTGTATTCCACGGGGAACGGCAGCCACGTGCCGTCTGCCTGCCGGTGAAACTCAACGACGTCCGCCTGGCCGGTGAGTCCCAGACGCAGCGAGCGCAGCCTGAGGCCGAAGGCGGTGCGCACGTCGCCGCGCGTCTCATGTCCCTGCCCATGCACACGGTCATGCATGACGCGCCCTTCGGCTGTAAACACATTTTCTGTCCACACGTTCTCAATGTGAATGAGCGCACACTGGCGCTCGCAGTACTGCAAGTGCTGGAGCGCCGAGATCGGTAAGAGGGCTTCGTCGGTGTACATGGGGGGCCTTTTTTGCGACGCTCGACTTACGACTCACGGGGTGGGGGCGGCGAAGAACCGGACCCTTTCGGCGTAACGGTCTTGGGCGGATCGGCAGGTGTCCAAAAGATAATCGGGAACGGTAGAATAGTGCGAGAGCCCGCGGTAATAAAACGCCTTATGTTCATCGTTGATGATGAACGGCGTAATGCCATGCAACAGGCATTCTTTAAAGGCGATCAGACGCCCGACCCGTCCGTTTCCGTCCTGAAACGGGTGGACGGATTCAAACCGCCAATGGAAGGCCACGATGTCCTCGAACCGAACGCGTCGTTTCCCGAGGTAGGCTCCAAGCAAGTCTTTCACGGCTTTGGGGACTTCACGCGGAGGTGTCGTCTCTCTTCCTCCCACAACATTGGGCAGCCGTTTATAGCCGCCGACGCGAAACCAATCTTTCGCCGCGTCCGTGGTCCCGCGCTTAAGAATCGCGTGGAACTGTTTGATGATGCGCGCGTCCAGCGGACGGTCGGCGATGTCCAACAGATACGTGAACGCGGCGAAATGGTTGGCGGTTTCAACGATATCATCCACCCGGACGCCCTCGCCGTTTTCGGGAAGCAGTGTGGCGGTCTCGAATATGAGCCGGGTCTGCTCTTCCGAGAGGCGGCTGCCCTCGATGCGGTTGGAGTGGTAGCAGAGGGCGACCTGCGTTTCGTGATACAGGCCGCCTTTCAGCCGCACCGCCTTCTCCTTGCGCAGGCGGGACAGGAGCGTGTCTGGATGGAGGGGAAGTTTCATGGTTGCAGTCCAGAGCCTTCCAACTCGTCAAGTTCCTCCGGCTTGAGCCCCATGAGTTCGTCCAACGTGTAAGTCACTCTTCCGTCTTTTTCAATTTTCACGTTTTTCAACGAACGGTGGACTGTGGCGGAAGAATGCTGGCCGTTTGGGCAGTTATGTTGCCACCAGATGACTTTCACCACCTCCATGCTGCCAGCGGGGCGAGCGGAGGATTCATCGTTGACGAAAAGCGAGCGCAGGGCCTTTTTGAGTTGATCGGCATCAGTGGCTGAAAACCCTGTTTTTTGCGCGAGCTGTGTGTTGATGGCACCGCAAGCAACGTAAACCGTTTCTTTGCCAATACGGTGCTTCATTCCCATTGTGTCCTTGCCTTTTTTCTCTGGTGGATTTTCGGTCTCAAGATTGACACTCTTGACGATTTGCAGGCTGTCCGGTGTGATGGGTTCCACGCTGAACGCGCTCTGGATGGTCACGGGGCCTCGAATACCGATGGAGACCGCATCGGCGTTGCCTTCCGCGCTGTCGGCTTCTTCCGAACCCGCTTGCTTTGCCTCGCCCTTCTTTGGCGTCCTTTCCCCTTTCTTCTTGAACGGAAAAACCTGGCCGAACGCCCGCACATCAAACCATTTTGCGCAGCTGTCTCTCCGTTTGTCGGCAAGGTTCGCGGCATCAAAGCGGGCGTTGAGCGAACGGAACTCATCTCCAGGTGCGCGGTTGTCGTCGGATTGGACGAAGATGGCCTCGCCCATAACCTGAAGGCGGTTGCGGAGCTTGCGTTTGAGGCAGACATCCGAGATTTCGCCGTAGCCGTCGTAGGTCTGGCGGGGGCGATTACCGTTGAGCGGGTCGCCGTTGGGGTTGGCGCGGCGCACCGAAATGATCACCGCGAAGTCAATCTTGTTGGTCAGGGGCTGGGGGTTGTTGTCACTCATTGGGGGTCTCCGTTGTGTTGTCAGGGGTTGATTGCTTCTTGGCTTTGGCGGCGGCGACGAGGCCGTCTATATACGTCCGTTCATGGTAGTAACCGATCAGATAGGAGCCATTTAGCGATGCATCCCGCTCGAAGTCACCGGGGATGAACAGGTTCTTCACCGCCTCGATCTCCTGAAAGGCGAAACTGCCTTTCACGACCTGGATATAGGGAACGAGGCATTCGTGGATGGTCTGCCACGTCCGGAACGGGCGCTGAGAAAACGTCTGCATGTACCTGATCGCGGCGGTGACGACGCGGTCGTTGTCTTTCTTGTGGAGGGCGTACTCCTCCAGTTTGTCCGCCGCGCCGAGCAGTCTGCCGTAGAGGTAGTCTCGATCGGTTCTGTCGTGTTCGATGCTCAATGTGTAGTCCTCCGTGTTGCGTTGTTTGAAATCCTTGCGCACGAGCGCACAGGCGGTTGATACGAGTTGTTCAAACCCTTTCCGGTCGAATTTGTCTTTTTTTGTGACCGCCAGCGGGTTGGCGGCGCGGCGGACGGCCGAAATGACATAATCCGCCGGCAGAAACGCCCCGTCGAAGATGCAGCGGAGCAGCCGTTCCCGTGCCACCTTCTTGATTCTCGTATAACTTTCGTCCTTACGACTACGGGGTTTACCATACACTGCCTCAATGATTCGGTCGACGGACGGGGCACCGATATATGGAACGAACCGTCGGGTCTCATCACTCCAAACCCGTTGGTTCCACTTGCAGCCGTCGTGCCAATCGGCAATATTCTTGAGGTATTCGTTTCGGGCCAATTCGCGGTAAAATGTGACAGACAGCCGCCCCTTTGATGCGGCGTCTAGCGCAATCACCGCTGTTTTGACATGTTGCGCCAACGTCTTGCCGTATCCGAAACCGGCAAGCGATTCTCGCAGCGCATTCGCATAGTCAATCCCGGTCTCGGCGCGAAGGGCGATCTGCCTGTCGTTTTCTGTTTGCGGCGGGCATTCCTGTAAAAAAGACCAGACGCTTTCATCATCAACCGGCGGAGGCAGTAGCTTTTCCGCAGACCCGACCGTGAAGGAGAGAATCACCTGCGTTCCGCATTGAATTCCTCGGTCGCCGATGAGATACCGCAGGAACTGGTGGGCTTTCTGCGAGGTCGCGTAGCCGATGGACACGGCTTGTGAGGAATCCTCGAACCTGCCTCGGAAGGTGAAGTTTGCGGTATCGTTGTCGGAGATGAGCCTGGCGTTGGCCGTATCTTTTCCGCCGTTGATCTTCCTAGGATGAAATTTGGCGGTCGGCAGCGTTTCCCCTGTGATGTAATCCAGAACCGAGTCCTCATCGCTTTTTGCTTGCCCTTCCAACTTCTTCTTTTCATCCTTTGCCAGTTTTTCCTTCCCGGCCAGTTTTTCCCGGGCCTTTCTTTTTTCGTCAATCAATCTATCTTTCGCGGCCCGATAGTATTGATGCCACGCTTCAAAAAATGCGGCGTCTTCCCACACTTTTGTTTGCGGGTCGCCGCAGCGTACTTCAACCTCGAATACGATGTTGGTTTTGACTTTTGGCTGCAATGCGGACAAATCCGTTTCGACCGTTTTCTTCGCGATGTAGTCGCGGATTGCTTTGACTTGGACAGTCGCAGACTCGGAGTCGGCAAAATTTTTGAGGTTTTGAAGATAAGCATCAAACTTCTCGCCGCTGCCCTTCAAAAACTCGTATTGATCAAACACGGGATGAGGCGCGATCACGGTGCTTGAACGGGCCATGCTTTTTTCCGTTACTGGAATGTTGATGGAAACATACGGGACAATCTCTTTTCCTGTTTTTTTATCCCTTTTCGCTTTCTCGATTTTGTAGGCTTTTTGGAATTCGCCTTTCCCGTTGATGACAATGACGGCGACCCACTCCGACTGATTGGAAATGGAGGTCGCCGAAAGTGGATAATTCGTTTTCAGAGCTCCGGCGTTCTTGTCGTAGCTTTCCGCGAGATATTGCCAAAAGCTCATGCTTGTTCCTCCGCCAGCAGGTCGGCGAGGCTGGAATCGTTTTCGAGCAACGAGAAATTACGGCCGACCGCGAATCGCTTCGCTTCCATGGGACGGATGGTTTCTCGAAGCAGACGCAGATCATCGGGACGCGGGAACTCGATGAGGCCGTCTTTCATCTTCGCCCGCCACAACCGTTTGCCGAATTTGGCTTTCCCCGTCTCGCCGGGATAGTCGAAACCGTGGAACATCACACCGAAATCGAGTTCGCCATAATCGTCGTAAAAACCCGCACCCTCGCCAAAAGCACAGGGTTCAACGTAAGCCTGGCACTCCCTCGTCCCCAGAAAAATATCGCGTCGCCCACCTTTTGTGACACAGCGTTTGGCAATATGGTGGTGCTTGTTTTCGTCGCGGTCAGCTTCCAGTTCCGGACGTTTAAAATTCCACTCAAAATGGGCGAGTACCTGATACTCCACATCGCGCAGGTAAGTATAGTAGGAAAGATCAGATATGCCTGCTTCTTTCTTTTTGGCAGGATTCCTCATACTTGGATAAATGCCGTCCATTTGCAGTGTTTTTATGCCCTTAGATTCGGTCTGGATTTTCTTCATCACCCGCAAGGCATCTATGACCCAGAGAAAGGTCGGCTTCCAATAAATGCTTTCAGCGATACCGACGAGCGCCTGATAAGTCGGAACCTGATAGGTAAACTTCTCGCCGCCCACACGTGTGATGGGATCTGAGAAGAGGGCGTAGCGACCGGAGACTTTGAATTCAATCGAGTTGCGTTCTTTGTTCATTAGCGCCTCACACGTTTAATAGTTAAAGACGGGGTTCGGAAAGGAGTCCTTGTTCTACCTCGTCATACCAATCGGGACTGAGCCGGTAAAAGGTGTCGTCAACGGCACGGATGGCACCCGCGTCGACCAGCTTAGACAGGGTGTGGAAATAGACGTTGACCGTGAATTTCTGCAAGCGTTTCAGGGTGCGCGCCTGCTCCATCGGATTGAATGACTTTTGAAAAGCGGCGACAAGTTCCATCGCCTCGCCGTAGGGGACAACGATGCCGCTCTGCCCGCCGTCGATCACAGAGAAGGCATCTGCCGCCGTCTTGAAAGCAGCGGGAAGGCCCCGATAAGTCTCGCCCGCCCGGTCTTTGTAGGCATGCGCTCCCAGAGGATTGTCGTTTAAAAGGCTATATATCGTGGATTTGGGCGTTCCGTTCCTATCCCATGCAATAACGTAATCCATTTTGTTCCTCTGGTTGAAGAAATAGTATTTGTAGAACAAATCCATCGCCTCGGCACTCAACATTTGCGAGCCTTGCTTCTCCCGGATCACTCGTTCAGTCTGCTTCTTACCCTCTTCTATTTCCGGTAGGCGGGAAAGATTCTCGTCTTGAACATCGATAACGAAGACAGGTTGCGGCTCCTCCGGATTTTCATTGTTGCGGTTGCAGCGGCCTGCTGCTTGGACAATGCTGTCCAACCCTGCCTCGGCGCGGATCACGCAACCGAAAGAAATGTCCACGCCTGCCTCGATAAGCTGAGTGCTCACGCACAGGGCAGGTCGCTTCTCCTTCAGGTTGGTGCGCAGCCGTTCGAGAACGGCCAGGCGGTGGGCGGGACAGAGATCCGTGGTGAGAAAGGCCTTCTCGCAGTCAATTTTCAACGACTTGCAATGCGCGTAGACGCCACGGGCATCCCCTTTGGTGTTCATGATGACGAGTGTGCTCTTGCCGACATCGAGTTGGTCTTTCGCCAGTTCGGCAATTTGCCCGTGAGACATCGGCGACCGGGTTTTATCTTCGGGACGGACGCGCTCAAAAACTTTCAACTCGTCGGGAGAGAGTGTGACAAGTGCGGGGTTATCCGACAACCGGACGGGACGGTCGACCTTGTCCAGATGCGGCTGTGTGGCGGTACAGAGCAAGATGGTGGACTTGCCGAAGACGTTCAGAAAGTTGACCGCATCGTTGAAGAGGTGGACGCATTTGATCGGGAGGGATTGGATTTCGTCAAAAATCAACACGGCCTCCGACATGTTGTGGAACTTGCGGAGATTGGAGGCCTTGTTGCTGTAAATCGTCTCCAAGAACTGCACCATCGTGGTCAGGATGAGCGGGCTGTCCCATCGGGCTGTCAGCAGGCGAGTCCGTTCAGCATCCTCCTCTTTTTCCGGCAATTCGATGTTGGAATGGTGTTCCAAAATCAAGTCATCATCATCTGAAAAGATCGTGCGCATTTTGGCTGCGGTTTGGTCAAGAATCGACAGATAAGGGATAACGTAAATAATGCGCTTCAGGTTGTGTGCTTGGGCATGTTCCAAGGCAAAACGCAAACTTGACAACGTTTTGCCGCCGCCGGTGGGTACGGACAACGTGAAAATCCCCTGTTCCCGACCTCCGCTTTTCTGACATTGCCGCGAAATACGGTTACGAAGGTTGTCAAGATCACTTGTTTTATTAACTCCTGAAAGATGGTTTTCCAGTTGTTGAATTAACTTTGCCCAGTCCGGCACCGTATCATCAGGTTTTATTCCCGCCGCATTGCACCGGTCTGCATCAACAAGACAGGAATACAAGGCCTTCGTCATAAGATGCAGTATGAAAAAAGGACGCAGCTCTTTTGATTGGCATGTTTTGCAGATACTTAAAATCTCTGTCCGTACGATCTCAGGGTCAATGCTTGGGCTGAACGCTTTGATCGCTTCCTCATAATGAAGTTCTTCTTTACGCTTGTTGGTTCTGAAAGTCAATGTTCTCTCGCCGTTCGTAATTGAGTCGAACAAGGCACCATGATGGGACGCAATAACGTTGCCAACGACATCTGCCATGACAGGGTCTTTTAGCATTTCGATCGCATATTTTGCGCCTTGCAATGCGTGGATGACTTCGCCGCGCGTCACGTCCTCACCACGCAGGCTACGATCCAAATAATCTTGAAAAGCCTTCGTGTATTTCCCCAAATCGTGCAATAGGCCGATACAATAGGCCATGTTCTCGCAACCGAAAACAGCGGCAAACACTTTCGCAAGTGTTGCCGTGTTTTCAACATGTTCGGAAAGTTCCTGATTTTTACGAGCACGGTATCTCATAACGTTCCTTCGGCTCTCCCAAGTTTCCCTCTGCCCGGCGCTTTCACGTCGGACAGAGGGATGATGATTCAATCCGAACCACAAAAATGCACTCGTTTCAACCCACCTCCCGACAATGGAGAGAGCCCTTTATCGGGAAGACGAGAAAGAGCGTAGCACATTTCAGTTATTACTTCTAGTGAATTTTAGTGGTAGTTTATTGATTGAGTTTTTTGCGACGCTCGACTCACGACGCTCGACTCACGGGGATGATCCCGAGAGTCGCGAGTCGAGCGTCGGGTGTCGCCTCACTCCTCAGCTTCCCGGATCGCCTTGCAGGCCGGGTAGCCGGAGCAGCCCCAGAAGGGCTTGCCGGCATTCGGGCCGGTCTTGGCTTTGCGGAGGGTCATGGGCTTGCCGCAGGCGGGACACTGAGGCGGCGGCGGTTCGTTGGACTTGGCGGCTTGCAGCGCCTCGCGCTGCTCAATGCGCAGCCGCGCCATGCGCTCGCGGAATCCGCCCTCTTCGCCGAAGACCGCCGTCGTCTTTTCCATCTGCCGGAACAACAGGTTTTCCGCCCGTTTGATCACGGCGATGATCGCGTTGGCAGCGGCGAACGGGTCGGCGTGTTCCAGCCAAGGCGCAAACCGCACACGCATCTCGATCAGATAGCGGCTGTATGCGTGCAGCATGTCCTCGGCGGCCGTGAACTCGTCCAGCTTCAGCGTGGTCACGGCCTGCCAGCGCTCATCCGTGACCGACCAGACGGGCTGGTTGTTGTCGATCAGATACGCCTCGTAGTCGCCGAGCAGTTCCTCTAGGCTTCCCTTGGCCACATCCAGCAGACGCAACTCCGTCTCTTTCGACGTTCCCGCCCGTGACGAGGCCTCCACGATATTCTGACGGGCGGAACGCGCCGCGCCGATCATCTGGCCGCTCGTCTTGCCCAGCGGGTCTTCCTTCCAGGGATAGACCCGTTTGCAGAAGCGCGTCGTGGCGTGATACACGAGGCAGACGAAGCCGAACGACAACATCTTGCGGTAGCCGCCGGACGGGCCGATGGGCGAGGCTGGCATGACAAGGCTCCTTTCCTGAGGGGGAACTGGATGGGGACGCTCAACGAACAACTCTCGACTCACGGGGATGATCCCGAAAGTCGTTCGTCGAGTGTCGAGCGTCACCTCACTTCTCGATGACTTCGACGCCGGCGAAGGCATCTTTCGCCGGGACAGTCACATCGTACGCCGCAAAGTCGCGCGGGACTTCCACGTTTTCATTTTTCGCGATTTTGACGGCTCTGAACAGGTCGTTCGAGTGCGCGTTGCCGAGCGCGGTGTCGTGCTTGAAGACGATCAGCTTCTGCGTGGCCATCATGCCGCGGGCCGCGGAATGGTCGTGCTCGAACATGTCGGAAAACGCCTTCCACAGCACGTCGAGATCCTCTTCGGAGAAGCCCGTCTGCGCCGCCAGCGCAGGCGACACGAATCCGTACGCAACATAGACGCCGTATGGAACCGTGTTCTTGCGGCCCATGGTGCGGTTGTCGCCGCTCTGCTTTTCGGCTTCGGACTCCGTCGCGACCGCCATGCGCGTGATGGAATGCTCCAGCGTGACGACGGGATCGACGGAGCGGGCGAAGGTCAACTGAACCGGCCCGCGGACCTGGCCGGCGTTCGCGCCCGTGCTCATGACCGCGCCGAAGGTTCTGATGTCGAAGAAGTCCTTGCACATCTGCTGGCGCGCAACATTGACCTCGTCGCCTTGACCAGCCCCTTTGGTTTTGCGCTTCTTCCCCTCTTTGTCGGTCTCCGACTGGAGATCGATTCCGGCTCTGCTGTAGCCGCCTTCGATTTCCTTGTTCAGAACGGCCTTTTCCTTTACGAAGATGTCGTATCCCGCCTCGCCGGACTTCGTCAATTGCACGTAGTTGCGCACCTTGCGCTTGAGGCAGACGTCAGTGACGAGGCCTTGTCCGGTCTCGGCGTCGACGCGCGGAAGGTTGCCGGCGTCGGGATCGCCGTTGGGGTTGCCGTCCTTGACATCGAAGACGAGGATGAAATCGTAGCGGTTTTTGATCGGTGTGCTCATGGTCGTGACTCCTTGGGGTTAGGCGTTT
>Ga0116189_1003477_pt1 | contig 11270 bp, 10 predicted proteins | sample AD_JPNTR3_MetaG_FD_89895 | JGI IMG/M metagenome (GOLD analysis project Ga0116189, IMG submission 89895) | Active sludge microbial communities of municipal wastewater-treating anaerobic digesters from Japan - AD_JPNTR3_MetaG | ecosystem: Engineered > Bioreactor > Anaerobic > Digestate | place... | reverse complement strand
GAAAGGGAAAGTGACGTCAGTACCGAATGTATTAACAGAAGGGTTTGCAGTTGTTATTGTTAGTTGTCGACCTCCGGTAGTGCAAAAACCCCGGGAGGTCGACAACTAAGCGAATCAGCTCATTTCCTTTCTAGCTGGGCTTGAGAAATGGCGAGTTATTAAGAATATTGAGAATATAATATGGCCAAGATCTACATTGCAGCTAAAACGGGTTTATAGACTACCTATAAGGGATGGAAACACGCGCTGCTAGACGCCATCTTCGTTGCCGAGGGCGTTTATAGACTACCTATAAGGGATGGAAACATCGCACCCGGTGAGGGTGAGGATGGCGCGTAAGCGGTTTATAGACTACCTATAAGGGATGGAAACCTGTGAACGTGGGTTTGCTTTCGTTTACCACTTCATACGTTTATAGACTACCTATAAGGGATGGAAACTCCCCTTCCGGCTTGCGCTTGCCGGGGGTTCTTTCGTTTATAGACTACCTATAAGGGATGGAAACCGGGCACGAGGGTTTCTGAGACTATGGCCCGCCGGGTTTATAGACTACCTATAAGGGATGGAAACGCGTACCGTCGCACTGATACGATGTGCCGATATACGTTTATAGACTACCTATAAGGGATGGAAACCCCGGAACGCCTGGGCCGACGGGTCGACCTCTAGTAGCGTTTATAGACTACCTATAAGGGATGGAAACATTGAATACCTAGCGGGATTCGTCTGTGGTAACATCGTTTATAGACTACCTATAAGGGATGGAAACAATCACAACGAGGTCGTGGTCGTCTTCGTATACTATGTTTATAGACTACCTATAAGGGATGGAAACGAAATCTTCACATACTGCATTTCAGGGTTCATATAGGTTTATAGACTACCTATAAGGGATGGAAACCCTCATGCACAACCTCCGGAGGCCCTGGGTCGACGAAGTTTATAGACTACCTATAAGGGATGGAAACTGGAAAACACACTTGCGACTTCCGTTTTCCATTTTAGTTTATAGACTACCTATAAGGGATGGAAACCGGAGTGTATACGCTCTGCCCGTTCGTACCGCTACGGGGTTTATAGACTACCTATAAGGGATGGAAACATGTTCTGCAATGCGTTTTCCCGTTCTGGAGATATGTTTATAGACTACCTATAAGGGATGGAAACCGTAGTCAGACATGCCGGCGTCAAGCACAATTCTCTGTTTATAGACTACCTATAAGGGATGGAAACAGGCCGAGGGTAGCGGCCCGAATGGCGACATAGATCGCCGTTTATAGACTACCTATAAGGGATGGAAACTGCGGAAGGATCACGACGTTGCGCTGAGACTTTATCGTTTATAGACTACCTATAAGGGATGGAAACCGCAACTTCTCTAAGCGGAGCAATAGGCGCCTTGGGGTTTATAGACTACCTATAAGGGATGGAAACCGACGTAGCGCATGAACGTTTCGTAGTGCTCACGAGTTTATAGACTACCTATAAGGGATGGAAAGTAGCTTGCAATGCTGTCTTTACGTCAGCATCTTTCGTGTTTATAGACTACCTATAAGGGATGGAAACCCAGTATTGTAGATATACTCCGCGAGCCCGTCCGAGCCCAAATACTCTTGAAGAACGGTAGCGCAACAGCGTGGGTTGAACGTCTTCAAGAATAACCCCTTCCCCGGATAGTTGATTTTCCGCTTATTCTTGGCGACAAGTCGGTAGCTTACTCAAAACACAATGATTTTCAGAATTACACAGAATCTGAAGGAGTCACATTAGCCTTAGGCGAATTGGATATAGAATCCATAATTGAGTTATTCTGCCATGTGTGTTAAATGGTCTTTCAGGGGTCAGCACGAAGATGCATCTGATATTGCTTCTGTGTGTACAGTAAATTGCATTTGGAGCAACATCGCAGTATCCATGAGGTGAGAGAACCCAGGCTATTATACATAGAAAGAACTGGTCAACAGAATGGACGAAGCCGGTTGGTGAATGTTTATGCTCAGTTTTGCAGGATCCAACCGATGAATATGATGTTTCGAGTCTTGAGATTGTGAACATTGATTCCTATGGCATGGTTGGTATCGAAACGGAGGTAAGGAAGCTGATGAGCGGGCAGACTTGGATGCCTAAAATACTCATCTTTAACCTCACCGGAGGTACCGAGACTATGACCATTGAGGCCTATCGTTTAGCAAAGTTGTGTGGAGCTCCATTTTGCTAATAAGTGAAGATAGAGCCAATAAGATACATACTTACGCTCCAAACAGGCAGGTCCGTTCAAGAGGAACGGCGACTGTTGAAATTAATGCGACGTCAACTAGGAGTGCAACAGATGTGTTGTGCAATTTCGTGCATTTAGCAAGATACAAGGAATTGATCGGCAAGACCATACGATGTTGTGCCTTTGTCTGGTACTGACAGAAAGGGGGAGAGTTTAGAATCATGGACGAAGTACACCTTGTAATCTTTCACGTCGGACCTGTTCAGGAGTTTATTGCGTCGGCTCGCCGCAGTCGGGACTTGTGGTTTGGCTCATGGGTGCTAAGTGAACTCAGTAAGGCTGCTGCAGAGGAAATCGTAGAACAGAACGGCGGAGATGTCGAATGGAGCCTGATTTTTCCGGCGCCTCAGAGCCTGTCTGAACTACGATCTGAGAAGTTCAATGCCGCAAACAGAATAGTTGCCAGGACCCGAAGGGATCCTGCAGAATTAGGCGAGGCTGTTCGAACCCAAGTGCTGGAGCGATTACGGAAGCTTAGTAATGAAACATTTTCCAGGGTTGAGCAGGTGGCCTGGTTTGACCGTTCAGTAGCTGAACTGCAGGTGGATGACTTACTCGAGTTCTTCTGGGTCTCTTCCCCGATGAGGGATGATTATGCCAAGACCCGACTCGAGGCGGAGGCCTTAATGGCAGCCAGGAAAGCGACCCGCGATTTTACTCCGTCAAGATGGGGGAGTTCGGAGGATAAGTCATCTCTGGATGGGTTGCGTGAATCGGTGATTCCGAAGACTGCCTACCAGACGATGAGCAGAGAAGAACTCCGGCAAAAATACAGGGTGCGTCGCGGCGAAAGGCTTTGTGGAATAGGACTCCTGAAACGACACGGCAGACGGGGACAAGGGGATCGTTTTTTCAGCACCTCGCATCTTGCGTCAATGCCTCTGCTCGAGCGGCTTAACGAAAGCCACCGAGACGCAGTTGACAAGTATGTAGGCAGCCTAAGACTATTGGGAATAGGGCCTGACGCCTTAGACACTGTGCCCGTGGCACATCCTATTTTTGGCTACAATGACGGTCATCTTCTGTTTCCTGAAAGACTGGCCGAGTTCTTCGATGGAGACAAGCTTAATCAGGCACAGGAAGCACTCCGTGTATTTTTGAAGACATGTTTCGAGGGAGACAGACCCGGCCCCTACTATGTATTGCTGCATGCTGACGGCGATCATATGGGGAAGATCATCAACCACCAGGAATCCATCGAAAAGCACAGGGCCTTGTCCCGTTCAGCCAGCCTTTTCGCTCAAGAAGTTGGCCCGATTGTAAAACACTTCAAAGGATGCTTGGTCTACGCAGGAGGCGATGACGTCCTGGCGTTACTCCCTCTTCACGGAGCGCTTCCGTGCGCAAGAGCTCTGGCTGATACGTTCCGTGACCAAATGTCAAGCTTTATTGTCCCAGGCCGGAAAGGCGAAATGTCGGTCCAACCTACATTATCTGTAGGCCTGGCCATAGTGCACCATCTCGAACCTCTGTCAGAAGCTCTGGAGTTAGCTCGCAAAGCTGAAGCGCACGCGAAATCCTTGAAGGGAAAGAACGCGTTGGCAGTTGCCTTAAACAAACGGGGCGGTTCGGAAAAGACAGTAGGAGGGACATGGGGAGCCTTTGACCGAAGGCTGGAGTGGTTCATACAGCTCTACTGCGAAGGGGAGCTTCCTAGAGGAGTAGCCTACGAATTGCGCTTTTTAGCTATGATGCTGGAAGACGAAGAGGAGATTCCCGACAGTTCTCTTCAGCGCGTGTTGTCTGCCGAGGTAAAACGCATCCTGGGTCGCAAGAGGACGGAACGTGGTTCCAGAAAGGTTAATGAAGACATAATTGAGAAGCTGCTCAATATTGTAAGCAGGTACAAGTTATCGGTTATGCAGCTGGCCAATGAGCTGATTATCGCACAGGAGTTTGCGTTAGCCTACAACCTAGCCGCAGCGGCCCTACCAGATGTACCGTTTGGAGAGGGGAATGAGAAATGAGTGTCTGGATTATTGAACCTCGAGATCCGCTCATATTCCGCGATGGCCGCCCGTTTGAAGCGGTGCCCGGAACCAAAGCCGTATCTTTGCCTTTTCCGTTTCCTTCAACAACTGCAGGCGCGGTACGAACCAGAGAAGGTCAAGATCCGGAAGGACGGTTTCAGAAAAAAGAGGTCTCGCGCGTGAAAGAGATCGCTATTCGTGGGCCGCTTTTGGTTGAGCTTGATAATAAGACAGGGGATATAGAGCAGTGGCTTGTTCATGCACCATCAGATGCGTTGCTGTTGGAACTCGAACCCCCCGAAAGGAAAGGAGCGATGCTTAAGAGGCTCGTGCCTCTGGAAACTGCCACAGATACTTTCACGAACCTTCCACATGGCCTGTCGCTTGTGGGAATGCCAAGGCCCGATTTCCGCAAGCCCAGCAAGAATGCACCGCGTTACTGGTATTGGGAAACCTTTGAAAAATGGCTTATAGAACCCGAAGAGCAAGAAATCAACCTGCAAGATATGGGACATGACGGGTCGGCCAGGGAAGGTCGGTTCCATGCAGGCATAGACCCTGAAACGGGAGCCGCAGACGTGGAAAGAGGAGCCCTCTTTCAGACGAGAGGGCTGGAGTTTACGGCGTCCCGTAGTGAGCGGGATCTTAGTGATGCACGGAGATTGGCTCTGTCAATTGCCACTGAAGCGCCCAAATTAAGAAACGGTCTCGGCTTCCTAGGCGGGGAGCGGAGACTTGTTGCTTGGCGAAAAAGCAAAGTCTCTTTGCCGGTTTGCCCGGATCCTTTGAAAGGCCATATCGCCAGACACCGCCATTGCAGGGTGGTGTTGTTAACTCCTGCGTACTTCGAGTTGGGCTGGAAGCCTACGTGGCTCTTCAACGAGGTCCAGGGTGTAACTCCGAGATTGCAGGCAGTTGCCATAGGTAGACCGTGCATTGCGGCGGGGTGGGACATGGAAAAGAGAGGCGCCAAACCCGCGCGCAGGCTTGCACCCGCAGGGACTGTTTTATTTCTTGAGCTCAGCGGTAATGATGACGCAATTGAAAGATGGGTCGATAGGATATGGATGTCTTGTGTCAGCGACGGGAAACAGGATCGCTTGGATGGATTCGGTCTTGCTGCGCTGGGAACCTGGGATGGGACATTTCGACGGATGGAGGTGTACATTGAATCATGAGAAGGATTCCAACTGACAAGAATGGAAAACCGGCCTCTCCGCCTGCAATAAACCCTGGGCTAAACAGTCGAGTCATTGATAACCGGCGAATTCCCCTTATAACACAGACTCGAAGCTATGAGCTGATAACGCCCTTATTTGGAGGTGGGGCTGAAATTGGAAGAGCTGATTCTGACACTGCTATCCGGGGTTCGGGAATCAGGGGTCAATTGCGCTTTTGGTGGCGTGCAAGTCGGGGCGGGAGATTCAGCGGCGATTTGAGCAGGATGAAAAAGGCCGAAGACACGTTGTGGGGTGCAGCAAGCACGCCTGAGAAACCAATGCCCTCACAAGTAGAGGTATTTGTAAAGGTTACAGATCCCGGTGTGGCTTTGCAGCCATTTCTCCTTGAACTGAAAGAACGGAGGAGCCCTGTGGCGCGATCTCGTGCAGATGTTGCTCATCCATATGTGGCATTTCCACTGCAGCCAAAAGAAGAGAATATTAGACGTAATGGCATGAACACTGTAATTCATCCGGTTATGAACAATGTGAAATTCGACCTAACCGTTACCTTTCCCGGAAGCCAGCGGGAAGAAGTTGAGGCTGCACTCTGGGCATGGGAGACTTTTGGAGGTGTTGGAGGGCGAACAAGAAGAGGGTTCGGAGCATTGAGATTAACTGCTGTTGATGGCAGTCCGATCCGACCTCCCAGAACTCAAGATGTAGGACACGCTATCCAAGAGGGTTTGCGTAAGTACACTACGGACGGCGAGTGGCCTAATGGCGTTCCTCATCTATCCATAAGTCCTAACATGAGAATAACTCATGAACACCCTGATTCTAAGGCGGCTTGGGATTATATGGCAAATAAGCTCAGATGCTTCCGCCAGCAGCGTTATGGAGGTGCTGCTCACAGTAAACCCGGACGCAGCCAATGGCCGGAACCTGATGAGATCAGAAGATTGACAGGTGCTAGAAGCTATAAACATGCTCATGAGCTCTCCGGGGTGCAAAAGTTCCCCCGGGCAGCCTTTGGGCTTCCTATTGTGTTTCACTTCAAGGACCAGGGGAAAGGTGACCCTCCTACCACAACCTTACAGGGCAGCGAGGATCGCTCAGAGCGCCTCGCAAGCCCCCTAATCCTGCGTCCGTTGGCGTGTGAAGGTGGACAAGCTGTCGGCCTTGCAGTGGTACTCGAAGGAACAGGGGTCGCGCATGTGCCAGGTGGGTTGGTGCTGAAAGAAGACAAAAGACGGCACCCAGCCGCGGCAATGCTTACGAAAGAAGAGGCCGCCGAGATTCAACCTTTGAAAGAGAATCCAGATGTTCTGGAGGCCTTTTTGAATTTCCTGTAAAGGAGGTAACATAATGAAATCCCGTCTTATATTTGTCCACGCTCTTTCTCCGTTGCATGCAGGAACCGGACAGGGTGTGGGGGTGATTGATCTTCCTATTGCCCGTGAGAAGGCTACGGGCCTGCCGTATTTGCCTGGATCGTCTCTCAAAGGCGTATTACGTGATGCTTGTGATGATAGAAAAATGCGTACAGCAGTATTTGGCCCCGATCCTGACAGTAACGTTCAGCACGCCGGCTCGGCAGCATTCTCAGATCTCAGATTGCTTCTTCTACCGGTTCGCAGTGTTGTAGGAACGTTTGCTTGGGTCACTTCACCTTATGTTCTACTCCGCTTCATCCGTGATATAGACAGCGTAGAGGTTTCCCGCCCGCCCTTAGAAGTGCCTGATCCTGTAATCGATCGTTGTTTTGTGTCTGATGATAATTCTGCCATAGCAGAAAATAACAAGGTTCTGCTGGAGGATTTGAACTTGTCCACCGAAGCCGGCGGCTGTGCCCGCGAATGGGCGGAGTGGATTGGCAGACAAATATTCCCCGACGAACCGGCCTGGCGGAGAATGCTGGTTCAACGTTTGTGCATTGTGAGCAATGATATTCTCGCCTTCTTCCTTGATACGGCCACGGAAGTGTTTTCACGCACGAGACTGAAGGAAGATACCAAGACAGTGACAAGGGGCGGGCTTTGGTATGAGGAGGCTTTACCGGCAGAGACTGTTCTTTCAGGCATTGTGGTTGCATCTCCTGTAGAGGCCACTTCCAATCAAGTATTCGCTACACTTGACCATTTGGTCTGCAAGCCGCTTCAGTTAGGAGGCAAAGCAGGTGTGGGGCGGGGCCTTTGCCGTGTGATGTTTGTAGGGGGGACTCAGCAATGAGAACCAAGACCCAGCAGTACGCTGCACAGATATTTGAGCAGGTAAGTCGGATGTCGGACGTCGACGAAAGGGCTCGCAACAAATACGGCTCAATGGCCCACAGGCTGCCGGTGTTAATTCGGACTGCAGGATTGGCCCAGGCACTGGGGTTTGTTGAATCCAGGGGGACCCCGGAGCAACAGCAACTGATCCGGGATATATCTGAAGTTATCGGTGTGCCTAACCTATGCAAACATAGCCGAAAGGCTGAACTTAGTGAGTACATGACACTGACCAAGGATGTTATGACCGCATTGGTTTGGTACAAACGTTTTGCCGAATCAGTGCTCAATGTTCAGTCAGATGCAAATGGGAAAGATGCAGGTGAGTAGAGTGACAAGACGAGATTGCCTGGCTCAAGAGGCAGTAAGACCTACAACCAATGCCGGCCTTTGGCTTGATAAGTTCATCAAGGATCAGGATACCGGAGGACGTAGTCGTCGAGAACTTGTGCAGGAAGTAGCGGGGATATCACAGCCTGACTGCTATCGTGCTTGGTTCGATGGTTGGAAGCAATGCCTGGAGGAATATGGAGCTGAGTGTAGAGAAGCTGAGGTTACAGGCCGTATGGTGATTGGGTTGGGAGAGGATAGCGTCCTGGAAACATCCTTTGCCTTGCATCATACGTTGGGTGTACCCTACATTCCTGGTACCGCACTCAAGGGACTGGCATCGTCCTTTGCCAGGCAGCAACTAGGTAATGACTGGGTGCCTGGGGCTGCCAGCGGTGCACATGCCATAATGTTTGGCGATACGGACAGTGCGGGTCATGTTGCTTTCTTTGACGCGATGCCGCTGCCGAATAGAAGCCGACTTCTCTCTGATGTGATTACGGTACACCATGAAGAGTATTATCAAAAAGGTTCTGCTCCACCTGCGGATTGGGATAGCCCGAACCCTATTCCGTTTCTCTCTGCGAACGGCAAGTACTTGATTGCTTTGGTCGGCCCTCGAGAATGGGTTACGGCTGCGTTCGATATTTTAGTGTGTTCCTTGTCAATTGCCGGAGTGGGTGCTAAGACCAGTAGCGGTTATGGACGTCTTAGCCTCGAGAAGCAGTTGCTTGTTTCGCCGAAGGAGCAAGAGGTTGATAGCCTGATACGAGAGGTCGAGGCTCTCTCGCAATCAGAAGTTGCAGGATCCATACATGCCTTTTATGAGCGATGGCAGAAACTTGAGGTCGATCCACAGCAGAAGAGGTGTATTGCTGAGGCAATAGTTGAAAAGGTCAGGGAGGCCGGGCGTGAAAATAAGACCAAGGATAAGGCATGGTACAAAGAGCTACTGAGTGCTCTTACATAAGCTGACGACAAGATGTCTTGACTTTCGCAATACATCAGACAGACAGTAGGAGACGCTATGATGCTTGTATTGTTTACTACTGTTGGCACGACGGATTACGAGGAGGTCGATTGCTCGTGCATGGATTCTAATCACTGCCCAAAAGTTTATCGCACGGTTTTTTTCGGTTGCTGCACATGCTGTTTTCAGTCCGGACAGGGTCTTTCTTATGGTTGCCGAGGAGGCAATGAAACACAAGAACTGTCTGACGATTTAGCAAGAGCTCGGCGAGGATTTAGAACTGTCACCCGTTCCACGAGGGGCTCCGAGGAAGAGCTGGACGATCTTCGACATACTGTCAGATATCGTGCCGGAAGGTGCGAGGATAATCTTGGATATTACTCACGCCTTTCGCTCGTTGCCGCTTGTCTTTTTGGATATTGTAACCTATTTTATTTTAGACTGGACAAAAAGACGAAACTCGAGCTATCGTTTGCGGGGCATATAAAGCACGGGAGAGGAGGCCTGATGGCGGGCAGCGCCTAGGCCAAATGGCTACCATGGAGTGTTTTCCAGTTCTGTCAGACTTCTGAGGCTTCTTGAGGCGCTCCGAGAGCGGTGGCAGTTCGGGTTTCTCGTTAAGGGCGTTGAGAAGGAAATGGCAGAATGATGGGCGACGCCCTTCGGTCACATTCTCTCAGCACTATCAGATGAGCTTAGTAACCTTGCTCCGGATGACACTCACGAGAGACTCGACGCTGTGGCGCTTCGTCGACAGCTGGCACTCGTAGAGCACTATGTGAACAAAGAATTGTTCGTTTAAGCTGTTCTTATCGGACGGGAGTGGGTTGTCAATTGGCTTGCTTGGCGGACCGGATAAATGTGTTGCCTCGATCGCAATGCGTATTCGGCAGTGGAGAGTTGTATGAAAGATATTAAGTCACCCGGTGCCGCCATGCTTTTGGTCTCATATGAGTATTTCATAAGAGAAGGGGTTGTTTACCTATGATTGGAAGATTCATCAAGTACATTGAAGGCGGACTGGAGACTGATATTGTTGAGCTGAAAGCATTTCCTCCCCCATTGTGCAACAGGTCCTTGATGGAAAGCATTGTAAAGGAAATTCTGGCTATCGCGAATACAGGCAGGCAGGGATATATACTATTTGGGGTGAACGATGCAGCTAATCGCGCCAAGGGGGGAAAAGCTGTTCCAGGTGTTGATTATGCCCATGGAGATGATCGGGTGGAGAGAGAGATCAACGACAAGCTTGGCGCTTTCAGTGAACCTCGTGTCAGAATCAAATACGCTTCATTTGATTCTGACGGAAAGAAAAAGATTGGTGTACTGACAGTCTTGCGATCAAACCGCCGTCCTCACATGGTAGCGAGAAATGGAGACAAACTGAAACGGGGTGAGTATTTTGTCCGGCGTGGTACAATAACTGAAGTGTTGACTCCTGATGAGCTGCGCGAAATCGCACATGAACCGGATAAGAAGTATGTTACGCTGCTCAATTTCACCCATACTTTTCAAGAGCGACAAATAAGACAGCTTGAGATGAAAGCTGACTGTTTCATTGAACATGTTTGGCCTGACTGTAAGGTCGACTTTGACGTGAATCGTGATTTTGAACCGCAAGCGAGGAAGCTGGTAGATAATCTCGGGTATACTTCTGAGGAGTGGCAAGATGTAGGTAGTTTCATTGTTTGCTTGCCCGGGTTATCGGAGGCGGCAGCAGTACTATTGGCTGAACTTCATGGAAGAATGGGACAGTTTCCTACAATCGTTCGGCGATGCAAAGATGATCAGAGTAAGCTGGATGAATATGTAATTAAAGAAATCATACCTCTTTCTATGGTAAGAGATCGAGCTCGCCGTCAGGATGCTCATATTGTTACCTTGTTAGATTAACTGGGATGAATTATCCCTAATAAGACTTGTTTCGAATGAAATCCAGGTACCAAATGCACTGGGGAGTCAGGAAGTACATAGAGGTGTTTTATAACCGGCAGAGATTACACTCTAAAAATGGATATATCTTGCTATGTGATTTTGAAATGGTTAATCAGTCCGGCTTATTGCTGTCCGCGTAAGCTTGACCGTATGAAGATGCTATGAGTCTGCATTCACTGAAATAACGTGTTCATGAGAACAAACATCTATGTACCAACGAAGTCAACCGTCGAAAGGGAAAGTGACGTCAGTACCGAATGTATTAACAGAAGGGTTTGCAGTTGTTATTGTTAGTTGTCGACCTCCGGTAGTGCAAAAACCCCGGGAGGTCGACAACTAAGCGAATCAGCTCAT